>Ga0190293_1000568_pt1 | contig 13172 bp, 8 predicted proteins | sample 48693001_MG_FD_161671 | JGI IMG/M metagenome (GOLD analysis project Ga0190293, IMG submission 161671) | Hydrothermal vent microbial mat bacterial communities from Southern Trench, Guaymas Basin, Mexico - 4869-30-0-1_MG | ecosystem: Environmental > Aquatic > Marine > Hydrothermal vents > Microbial... | reverse complement strand
TGTTCGGCATCGGCTCAGGCGAAGGGTCCCCTCCGCTCCACAGTCCGGAGTACGACTTCCCTGACAGTCTGATCCGTCCCGGCATCGATATTCTGACAGGCATCATCGAGAGGGCATTTGACCAGTAGCTTCACAGTACTTCAGGGTCAGGGACAGACGGAGTATCCTTTCCCAGAAGGTCTATCCGCTTCCACCTGCCTGTTCTGAACCTGAGGAAGAAGATGAGGCCGAAGATGGCAACATATATGCTTGTGAAGAGCCAGAGATTGACAATTCCAGCGCCCCGGACCGCATACAGGTAGATCACCCCGGGGATCCAGAGAAGCCATCCAAGCAGACCCGATGCCCATACGATGAACTTCGTATCACCGGCGCCTCTGAGTGCACCGCTGTACATGAGGTTGACTGCATCAAATATCCCCCAGGCCGCAACTATTGCCAGAAGCTTCCATGTTGTCTCGGTCAGTTCCTCAATTGTGCAGGTTGAGTCGGGGCTGAAGAAGAGCTTTATGTAGAATCCTGGGAAGATGATGAAGGTGAGAGCAAGAGGAACGAAATAGCACAGGGACAGAAGAAGGGATCTACGTGTAGCGCGAATGGCCATTGCCGTATTGCCCATTCCGATGCACCGTCCGACGATCACGGTCGTCGCAAAGCCGAATCCGAGCAGCGGATTGAAAGCGAGATTGTTCACGCTGAAAGCGATGTTGTTAGATGTGAAATCTATTGATCCCATTCTTCCCACAATGAAGATGAAAACCGTGAAACTCGCCACATCCATGAAGATCTGAAGACCGGCAGGGAATCCGAACCGGATGATCCTGCCGGTCAGCGCACGTGAGAACCTGAAGTTCTCTCTGGTCCTGTATCTCCTGGCGGTCTCCCCGGTGTAGGCAGCTACTGTGAGGATGATACCAGGAATGAAAGAGGAGATGGCCGTGGCGATGGCAGCACCCTCTATACCCATCTCAGGGAAACCGAATTTGCCGAATATCAGGATGTAGTCGAGCAGGACATTGAGACCGGCTCCAAACAGAACAGCGAGCATTGTGGGAACGGTTCTACCCCTCCCGTTCCAGAAAGAGGATGCGGCCGCGGTGAAGATCGGACCCGACGCCGAGAACATCATTATTCGGAAATAGATCTTCTCCAGATGCAGAACTTCCGGGGCGTGACCCGCAAGATCGAGGAGCATGCTTCCCGGGATCGCCAGAGCCGCCATGACTGGAACTGATGCCATAGCCAGGAAGAGTCCCTGCGCGAGTGATTTCGAGCATCCTTCCCGGTCATCACCTCCATAGAATTGTGAGACGAATGTACTGGAGTATGAGACCGTTCCGTAGAAGACGCATAGCAGTGTGAAACTCAGAATTCCTGCGGGAAGCGCAGCCTGGAGTTCGAGCTGGCTGTGCTGAGCCAGAAACAGCCTGTCGCAGAACATCATGATGGTGCGGCCGGCCATTCCCGCTATTATCGGGAGCGAGACGGCGAGAATCTTCCTGTACGAATCCGGAGCATGCTCGGGCATCAGTGACCAGCCTTCTTGATCATTCTCTATCCGACCTCATTCGTTCTGATCTGAGGGTAATGGCATTCAGGGGAGCATAGTGGATAGTTGATGGTTGTCCAGTTCAGACCCTGGAGGACCCTGGCTGGCGCTTTCCGGTCCTCCAGATACACCTGTCGCTGACACCTGTTAACGCTGAGATGTTAATATCTAGTTATGTAATGATATACGACTCCACGCGTAAAGCTCCTCAGCGCGTTAACTCAGCGGGATTCAGAGATAGATTTCAGCGCTTGCGACGGTAGAAGGAGGAATCTGTCACTGATATAACCGGGACTATCCATGAATCCTGCCATATTGGAACCGACAGGCAGGAGAGTCAGTATAATGATCTGTCGGGGTTTGTCACCGTGGGCAAAAGACTGTATTTTCCACAGTGAAATGAATTCTGAAACTGATTGGAGAAATGATATGAGGAAGTATCTGTTTCTGTTTATAGTGCTCGCCGTTGCCATCGTCGGATGCTCCAACGATCCCTCGGCACCGTCTGGAAACCTGCCCAATGTTACGAATCTCACTGTTGATGAAACCGCTTCAAAGGGTGATTCAGTTGTACTCGTGTGGGACCCGCTTGATCAGGATGTCGATGGATACCACATCTACTACGCCACAACGGTACCTGGCGATTGGGGAGAACCCGGCCTGACGGCGGATACGACCTGGACGCATATAGCCACTTCTACAGGCTACTATGAGGTCAAGGCATCCAAGGGTCTTGAATACTCAGCGGGTTTCTCGAACAGGGTTAACTGCAGGGCAGAGGAGAACTACTTCGCCGAGATGCAGCTCAGAGCGAACTCGGCGGCCAATGGTCTTCTCTTCGATGCTGACGGACTCGGCTGGGCGACCGGCATCGCCGACTCCTCCGAGTTTACCCAGGACCTCTATGTGGATGTAGTCGATAACAAGATCTACCTCTTCTCCGGCGATCACAATCCTGCTCTCTATCCAGGCGGACACAGTACGAAGCTCTGCGATCAGAGTGGCTACGGAAATGTTGCCCCTGAGGCAGGCTCCGCAGACTGGGCTGATTCAATACAGGTGACTGGTCCCAATTGGATATTCATCCAGCTTGAGAACGGGGATTATGCTGAATTCTACGTTGACAGCGTCTACACCGATGGAGTAGATCTGCCCAACTTCGAGTATCAGACCATCAATGGGCTCAGGCTCTTCAACGTACTGTAAAAGACAGGATCATCTAATGGAGGGCGGCGGGGCTATGCTCCGCTGCCCTTCTTCATCATTGAAAGCGCCAACTTCCACACTATCCTACCCGTTGTGCAGAAGCCGGTAATCCTCGATGTGCTTAAGTGCTTAAGTTGCATTCATGGAACAGAGGAGGTCTTGACAGAATGGATTTCGGGTCCATACTTATCATGTTGAAGGAAGGGATATAATCCGGATCGGGAGTCTCCGGCCTCAGTTGCAATTCTGCTTGAGATCAGGTCACATGTCTCTCCGATGAATAAGGAGGAAAGTGAACTTCATCAGAATCGTCCCCTTTCTTCTTATTCTGCCAGTTCTGGCTTCAGTGGTATCGGCTGACAACACCCATTCTCTCAGTTTTGACGGATTGAGCCACTATGTCGAGGTTGCATCTGATTCTCTCCTCAATCCGACTGAGAGTATAACCCTCGAGGCATGGATCAAGCCGATGTCCTGGGGGGACCCATCTTACGGCAGCGCCATCGTCGGCATGCATCAGCTGTCCGAGAGCAGCGAAGCCGGATATGTCATGAGTTGCGCAAACAACGGAATGCTCTCTATCTCGTTCGAGATCGATACAGATGCTCAGGTGCTGGAGCTGGGTGAGGCTCAGACGCCGCCAGTCATTGAACTGGACAGTTGGTCTCACATCGCCGTAACCTGGGATGGCAGCATTATTACTCTCTACATCGACGGACATGTTCACGAGACTGTCAATTGTGACGGTGATCTGCTTGTCTCATCGTATCCACTCAGGATCGCACAGGCATCGGACCCTTCCGCCGGTAGACGATTCTTCAATGGTCTCATAGATGAGGTCAGGATATGGGATCTCTGCAGAACCCAGCCGGAGATCGAAGGCGGCATGTTCGAGGATGTTTCCGGGGAGTCCGGCCTCGTCGGATACTGGAATTTCGAGACCGGTTCAGGTGACAGAGCATTTGATTCAAGCGGCTTCGGGAACGATGGTGTGATATACGAAGCATCATGGAGCACGGATGTTCCAGCTCCTGCTGAGTTCTCGGACTCGACATGGGGTATGATCAAGTTGGTCTTCGAATAGCAGTTCAGCGTCGGATAGAACCCAGTCCGAGCAGCAGCCTCTCGTATTTGACTTCAATATCGGCATCATCAGGCTCGAACAGCAGCCTGCTCACCAGTTCTTCCTCTTCATCAGAGAGAGGGAAGAGCATCACGCTCTGCCCCATTAGCTCGCATCTGGTCAGCAGAAGTGGTTTCCAGGTACTCCAGAGGGCCATGACCTCCTCCATTAAGAGACCTCCATCGGCCCATTGGTAGAGTTCCATAAGTATCTCCGGATCGGAGAGAGTTTCACCATTGGCATCCGATTCACTCGGAATAGCAGTATTCACGCAGGTCAGTTCTCCATCCTCAGGGAAGAAGAGAAGAGCTTCACCGACATGACCGTAATTATCTCCCATGAACATTTCGGGGCTGTTCATGGCTGATTCGTAGTAAATGAAGACATCCTCGAATCCGGCAGCCTGGTAGTGAACATTATTGGCCGGCACTTCTCGCCAGAAGGGGACAGCCCAGGAGAAACTGTCCGCCATTGAGGAGCCTCTGGTAACTTCGGTTGCTCCGGTCATGGCGTCAGGAGATGATGATCCCCCCGTGATGATGAGACCTTCCCAGATAGCAGTATAAGTGAGACTGCCCTCGATCTCGGGATCAGGCATCTCTTCCACCAGCAGAGGGTAGGGTAGAAGTGTGGTGAAGTAGCCATCTGATATTCTGACTCTGAGCTCCCCCCTGCATTCAGCGCCATGAAAATAGACAACTGGAGCAGTCACCTCTACTTCAGGGTAATCGTGGAAGTAGCCATCCTCATCCACCGATCCGTCTGGCGCTCCTCTCGCGGTAAGATACATTTCGTCGACTTCGATAACGCCCCACTCATGAATGAGGACAGCATCCTGAGCGACTTGACCGGTGAGTGGCCCGACAAGCAGCAGAGCCATTAACTGGATCATTCATATCCTCCTCTGATAGCTTCTATACCGGTATTACAGTTTAATTGGAAGGGGATTCCATCCCTAGCTGGTGGTATGCGCGGGTATGTGGTTTGCCGGAGAGGTCCTGAGACAGGATATTCCAGCAGTAGATATTCAGTCATGTTCTGCAGGAGGTATGACTTTGAAGTACTCATCAGCCTGGATCCCGGTTCTACTCTTCGTGATCCTTCTTCCGGTCAGCACAGGTGCGACGGGTTTGATATTTGAGACAGCTCCGTTCTCATTCCAGGCACTGAGGACTCTGGGATACTCGGTCAACGGGGGCGCGGATATTGGAGAATGTCTTGTAACCTGCAGCAGGATAGCGGATGGTGATACTGAAAGCTGGTACACGGAATGGATGATCACCGCCGAGAGGGTGGAGGCGAAGGCGGACAGTTTCCTTTCGGATGGATTCACCACAAGCGCGATGGAGTGCTATTTCAGGGCATCACAGTACTACAGGACTGCTGAATTTTTTCTTCATTCGGACACAGCAGATCCGAGGATACTGGATACCTGGGAGAGGAGCAGGGATGCCTTTCTCTCCGCTGCGGAGCTGTCGGAGAGACCCATACTTGCTGTTGAGGTACCATTTGAGGGGGGCTACCTGCCTGGATACCTGTGCCTGGTGGAAGACTCCGAAGAGATCAGACCTCTCATCATCGCACACAGCGGATTCGACGGGACAAAGGAAGAACTCTACATCAGCATTGGAAGACCTGCAGTCGAGAGGGGCTACAACTGCCTCGTATTCGAGGGGCCGGGGCAGGGAGAGGTTATCCGGGTGCAGGGCATCCCATTCCGGTCGGACTGGGAATCAGTCGTCACTCCAGTTGTAGACTTTGCCCTCGGGTTTCCGTTTGTCGATCATGAGCGGATCATACTAGTCGGTTACAGCATGGGCGGCTACTTCGCTCCCCGTGCTGTCACAGGTGAACACAGGATTACAGCCTGTGTGGCCAACGGCGGGATATACAGTGTCTATGAAAGCATGCTCAGCAACAATCCCCCCGGTCTCGATGAGATACTCGACGATGCAGTGGCTTCCCTCCAATATGACAGCATCATCTATGCAGCCATGAAGGAGGATCTTTATGTCGATTGGTTCTACAGCAATGCTATGTGGACTTTTGCCGTGGATTCACCAAGTGAGTTCGGTCGGCTTATGAGGGAGTACACTCTCCAGGGTCGTATCGGTGACATCTCCTGCGAGATGCTCGTACTGGATTCGGAGAACGACCCGAATATCCATGGACAGGCGCTGATTCTCTACGATTTACTCAGCTGTCCAAAGGAGTACATCCTCTTTACAGAGGAGGAGGGAGCCGACGAGCATTGCCAGATGGGGGCGATAACAGTCTCCAATGAGCGGATATTCAACTGGCTCGACCGAGTGATCTAAGTATCCCGGACGGATCAGCGGAGCCTCTGCTGCTTGATCTACAAAAAGCTCAGAATGGACCGAGTACGTGCTGCAGGCATGCACTCAATTCGGCAACGCTGAAAGGTTTTGCTATCCTGCCTCTGAAGCCGAAGGTTTTGAAACCGGCCAATACGGGATCATTGGAATATCCACTTGCGACGATAGCCTTCGTGTTAGGATCGAGTTCAAGGAGCTTCTTTACCAGTTCCTGTCCCCCCATGCCCCCCGGTATCGTCAGATCCATTATTACGGCATCGAATTCGTCACCAGAACTCATTGAGGAGCGATACATGTCCAGCGCTTCCTGACCATCACATGCGACAGCTACTCTGAAACCGAGCTTGGTCAGCATTTTCATCGCGATCTCCCTGACCATCTTCTCATCGTCCATCAGCAGGATATATCCGTTGCCGGAGGTCAGTTCATCGGGTTCGTCATCTGTCTCGACGGGGTCTTCTTCAGAAGCAGGTATATAAATGGAGAAGGTTGTTCCCACACCTCTTTCGGAGTCGACTGATATATGCCCACCGTGCTTCTTGATGATGGAGAATGTTGTGGCCAGCCCAAGACCGCTGCCATTGTCCTTAGTGGTGAAGTACGGATCGAATATCTTCGGTAGATATTCCCTTGGGATACCATGTCCCTGGTCACATACCATGAGCTTGATGTAGAGTTTCTCCGGGAGCTGCAGAGCGATGATGTCATCCTCCCGGGCGTTCTCAGCGGTTATACTGAATACTCCACCATCCGGCATTGCCTGCTGTGCGTTGATGGCCAGGTTCTCGATGACCTGCCTGAACTGGACCGCATCTATATCGGCTGCCAATAGATCTGCAGTTTCATTGTAATTGAACTTCACTTTTGAGCCGCTCAGGATGAAACCGACCGAGTCAGAGGCTATCTCCGCGAGGTTAAGTGTCCTTCTTAAAGGAAAACCTCCCTTGGCGAAAGTGAGCAGCTTATGGGTCAGGTCCCTTGCTCTCCTCGACGCTGTATCGGCGTCCTCCAGGTAGCTGTAGGCATCGTGGTCAGGATCGATGTGTATCTTGGCAAGGTCGATATTCCCGAGGATACCTGTCAGGATGTTGTTGAAATCATGGGCAATTCCTCCAGCGAGGACTCCCAGGGATTCGATCTTCTCGACCCTGATCAATTCCTTCTCCATCTTCCTGCGCTCAGAGATGTCCAGAGCTACGATCTGTACCGCAGGTCTGTCCTGGGAGGCGAAAGGAATAACAACGAGTTCGACATCAACGCAGTTGCCATCGAGTCTCCGGAGTCTCTTCTCAGAGAGGGGAACCTCTTTCCCGCTCTCCAGTACGCTGTCGATCATCATCTGGAATACAGACAGGTCATCCGGACAGACGAACTCCAGAAGGGTTCTCCCGATCACCTGATCCGCTGAATCGGCTCCGAGAAGCCTGAGTCCGGCACGATTGGCGAGAGTAAGTATCCCATCGCTGGAAACGAGGATGGATTCGGGAGAGGACTGAACAAGCCTGCGGTACCTGCCCTCTGATTTTCTCAGAGCTCTCTCGGCTTCCTTGCGTTCCGCGATGTCTACATAGACACCCAGTGCGCTCTCGACGACCTCCCGATCTCCCTCCATGAAGGGGAGGCGGAAATTCCGATCTTCAGTGCTGTTGCCAATGAGAAGAGCGACTCCAGCCTTCCTGTCATACATCCAGATGAAGTACGGTGAGTCGATGCATTCATTGATCCGAGCCGTCTCGGAGGAGGGCTCTGATCGCGAGTTGAAGAACATGTATTCCGGGAACTCGTGATCAAGCTCGAGCTCCGAGGTTCCCGGATTCTCCAATCCGAGGTAGTGCTGCGGTTCGAGGATATGCGATCCGTCTTTGCTGCGGAGGATCATGGCTCTGTCGGCCCACATAATGCTCAGGAACACCTGGAGGAAACGCCTGCCCATATCCTCCATCGAGATATCCTCATTCATTAGACGGTATGTTTCCAGGATCAGGGATGTAGCTGTCCGGGAGCGCTTGAGAGTTGTTTGCATTCCTGTCAATTCCCTCTGCAGCCTGAGAACTTTGCCGCCCAGGTCATCACAGTGAATGCGATAGTAATCTCTCTCGCGATGGATCGAATCCATATTTATTTCATTCCCTTGTGAAGATGGTCAGTACACCTGTCCAATCCAGGGGACGGCTCCTGCCGAGGAAAGGCGCGATCTCGATCCCAGAATAGAACCCGAGGAATGGCATTTGGTCTCCGATGAGCTCTTTCACCACACCTGCTTCCTCCACTTCAGACCCACTGAAGCAGGAAGCTCTGCCGGCGCAGTCAATATAGAACGCAAGCTCAGTCCGGTCCTCTTCGAGCATCTTCAGCAGCCTGCTTGTCTGTTTCCAGACCGAATCCGCCATGACAGTGTTATCCCTGGACATGATCTGGACTTTCATTCCTTCTGAAAAATCATCCTCGAAGAGCATCACTGAACCATCTTCGGAGTTGGAACTGATAATCAGACGATTTACATACTGCTCCTCGCTGAAGGGGGCGAAGGGGTCACCGTACTTGTGTCCGAGCGTTATCAGAAATGGAATGTCGGCTTCCTGCGGTGATCCGCTTTCAATCGCGAGCATTTCGTTGAAGATGTCGGTTGCACGCCTGCCTTCGAGTTCGTAAAGGATGGGACCATCCATTTTCGTTATCTCAAGAAAGGAGCTAATAGGCGTACAGCCATGCATTATCGTTGTGTGCGGAGTAAGATTACGAGGCAGTATGATGGCGACCGTCGAGTGTCTGGAGACTTCCCTGCCATCAAAAAGGAAGGTGGGAGAGAAAGTGAAGTCACCGACAAGGCCGGCACCGAAGATATTCAGATCCCTGTCCCCCAGTCCATCATAGATCCCGTCCATCAGTTTACTGCCAGCATACAGTACGGGAGGAGGAGAGGACCGGAGATTGTCGTAGAACAGCAGCACGGAATCACCGTCAGTTGCCCCTTCGCGCAGCCCCAGGCCGATCTCCCTGCCGGCCTCATGCTCCCCCTGGCGAAGATCCGCCAATACCGATCCATGGTTGGGAGATGTGTCAGTGAAGAGGATCAGTCCACATTCGTATCCGGTGTATCCGAGAGCCGTGTTTGTGATGAGTCCCGCAGCGGATCCACCGTAGACCGGTATGTCTCCAAGTACTTCGAGGATCCCGGACAGGATATTTTCGGGGTCGTGCCTTCCACCACAGAAAGCGAGCGCCCATGAAGCGGACTCTCCCGAGGGCATCTGACTTCCGGCAAGCTCCGCGGCCTGTCGGCCGGCTTTGCCGGGATCGGTATCATGACTCAGACCAATGTGTGTCATCATATCACCCTTCGGTTTGGCATTGTACTCTAATATTGGCTTCGCGTCCTTATATGAAAACCCCAGCCCGCAACCGGTACAACTTGTCGTGTGAACAGTTTTGATCGTTCGATATCTATACTCAGATCCCGTTTTCCTGTCTTCTCTCCAGTTCTCTCCGTCTGCGCCTGTTATGACCTGTCAGTCGGTAGATACGGTCTCTTTTTCTGATATTGGCCCATATTGGGCTTCTGATGCCGAGGATCGAGTACATACGTTTCAGTATTCTGGCCAGGAGGGATGTGTCCGTATTCTCCTGCAGGTTTATGTAATTCGGGTGAGAAATTACCTCTCTCTCTATCAGGTACATCATCCTCTCTCGGTCTATCCCCTCAGGCTGGTACCAGACCGGATGGAGCAGATCAGCATCAAGGGGAATAGAACCCGAATCCACGGCGCACCTGTGGAGGGGAGAGCCAGGAAGCACCCGTATGCCACTGGTTATGAAGACAAGGTCCTTAATGCTGATATGTTCCTCGATGAAATCGAAGGTCTCCCTGATAGTGGATTCATTCTCCCCCGGTCCACCGAAGAGGAAGTACCAGACCACAGGAATACCGGCAGATCTGAGGAGCCTTGCAGCCCGCCTGACATCAGCTACGGTAAATCCCTTGCTGAGGGACCTTAGCATCCTCTCTGAACCGGATTCGGGCGTACAGGATACCTCCATGAAACCCGCTTGCTTCATGAGAGCGGCGAGTTCTTCTGTAACCCCCCCCGGATTGATGCCCATTGTGTTGAATGAGCATTTGACACCTCGTCTGATGATCTCCCTGCAGACAGCAGTCGCATGATCCAGCGGGATGTTGAAGGTCGAGTCGGTGAACTCTATGATGGTCGGAGAGCAGTTATCAATGATGTCCTCTATCTCATCAACGATACTTTCAGGAGACCTGAGTCTATAATCAAAACCTTCAATATCGTTATAGACGCAGTAGCTGCACCGGAGGGCGCAACCTCTTTTTGTCTGGATCGGGTAAGGGGAGTATCGATATCGATACTTCTCCCAGTCGACCCACTTATAAACCTGTGGAGGAGGCAGCCTGTCCAGATCAGGTATCCTCTCAACTGGAATTGGCGGTATCCCTCCCGCGCCCCGCTTGAGAATCCCTCCAGTCCTCTCGAGTCCGTTCCCAGATTCGATTGATGCCGCGAGTAGAGGAAAAGAGTGCTCTCCCTCTCCCAAGATGGCGTAATCCGCTCCCATGTACTCCAGTATTTGAGCCGGCATGATGCTGACCGCTGAACCACCGATCACAAGAGGAGCAGATGTGGCCTGCCTGACGGGATCTATCACATCATCCTTCACCTCGCGGAGGTAGAAGTGAGGGGAGCGCCAGTCCACATTGTCGATGTTTCGGATAGATACGCCGATCAGATCCGGACCGAAGGAGTCGATGCGATCAGTAATATCCCGTCCGGGATTGCGGGAGAAGATGAGATCCAGGAGATCGACCTCGAAGCCAGCCGCCTCAAGGCTCGAGGCTACATAGCATGCTCCGATCGGCGGTACAGGCCAGGGATGTCTTTCCCTGTTGGATGAAATCAGGAGGATCCTCAAGGGTCCTGCCCCTCCAATCCCGGGTAGTGCAGCTGTAGGGTCTCCCTCTCAGATAGAGAGAGATTCCTCAGAAGATTTTGCTGCATCTCACCGATACTGCGAACCAGCGCAGCATCATACAGCCCCAGTCGCTTCTCGAGTTGGCTGAGGATGCCTGCTCTGACTGCAGGGATATCCTCTCCGAAGAAATACCCATACATACGCATGCTTCTCTCTTCGAGAAGACTCCTGCAAGTATTTAGATCAAGCCATAGCGGAATCGCGGGTGCCCCTTTCACGGCTTTGCTGCTTCCAACCTCACCGATCTTCTTATAACTGAATATTCTTTGATAATAACCTGCATGATCAGGATGTACCATCATGCAGAAATCGGTACACCCCAGGAAATCTCGCCCAAGGACAAATGCTGTCCTGAAGAGAGAGAGCAGGAGAGCATTCCTGTCTCTTCCTTTCAGGTTGTTATCGACAGCGAGTCCGGATAGCTCGCAGAAACAGGAGTTCATACTTCTGACTTCATCGATCTCAGCCCCGAAGAGAGTCTCGATCGGAAGCGGGACACTATTTCCCCTGATCAGTGTGAGAGTTCCCAGTGTTCTTCCCTGCCGCCTCGCCAGGATAGTGTAACTCACAGGGAGCAGGTTATGAAAGCCTATCCGTAGTTCTTCCTCATTCTCTTCCTGCAGTCCCGCAGAGAGATAGCAATTGTACAAAAGGCGGAAGGCGCTTTCGAGCTCCTCAAGGTTTGATGCCAGACCTGGTTCAGTGCTGACGGTCTCTGGTATGAGGTCGAAGTGGTTATCCGGGTCCTTATCGCGGATATGAGGCATCCCTGCAAGAAGCAGACGGGACCTTGCCGCGATCGAGAACAGAACGGCTCCAGGCGAGCCCCTGAGCTTCTGGGGAGACTGATTGCATTGCCTGCAGAGCGACCCTGGCAGGAAGCTCTCCTTCTTCCGCATAAGGGTTTCTATTGGATCGCGAAGGATATTCCCATGGGGTTCAAGCACTGACTGATCGTTGCAGCATATGGAACTCCCATCCGAAGCGATGAAGAAGTTGGCGTTCCACAGGCATGGAAAACTGAAGCTCCTGACAAGGTCCAGGATCTCCCCGATTCCGGAGAAGAACCTGGCCAGCACCAGTTTCATCCTGACTTTCACTCCGTTTATCGTCCTGTTCCTGTAGCGCCGGAACAGGTCCGGGTAGGTGTCGATCCCTCCCGCAAGGCTCTTCAGCAAGCCAGAGCGGTTGCTGACCGCAGGGAAGAGGATGAGTTCCACTTCGTCCAGACCGCTGTCACGGGCAAGTCCAGTGAGTGTATTCACCGTTTTCGGAAAGTCTCTTCGTACTATTTCTCTTTCAGGCGGTGAGATGTGGAAGTAGAGTCTGCTCAGGAGCTTTTCCGCCCTGAGGTGCATCGCGTTGCCTATCCCGTTCAGGATGTCAGGCATGATGTCAGTTCCGCTGTTGCGATCCCCCTTCATTATCAGACCGTATGATTCGGGATCTGAGGTTGGAAAAGAGATGATGAGGGATATGCCATTATCCACAATGGGAGCCATCCTGAGTTCATCGCCCAGCATCGAGCCATTTGTGACAACAGAGATCTCAGGAGGGGGAACAGGTGCGTCCCATTCCCGTAGCATCCTGCCGAACATGCTCATCCTGGTGGTGAATTCGGGATGAAGCGAGGGCTCTCCGTCACCTGAGTTCGCGATATAGCGTACATACGAGCCTGACTGCGCTGCTTCCATTACCCGCTGTACCAGAGCAAACGTCACTTCATGAGACTGGAAATCAGTGGGTCCTGAGTAGCCTGGCTTGTTGATGCCGCAGAGTCTGCAGGAATAATTACAGATACCGTGCACCAGGCTGTTGTTTATGGAAATGGGTCTTTGAGTCTTCATCCCGGGTCGATTCACATGATCCTCATCAGGAGTTAGGGGATTCAGACAGCCTGATCCCTGACAATTGACAATTTTTCTGTATAGACACAGTCCGGGATGCAGCTCTCCGTGCATTCGCGGAA
>Ga0190293_1000567_pt1 | contig 13192 bp, 10 predicted proteins | sample 48693001_MG_FD_161671 | JGI IMG/M metagenome (GOLD analysis project Ga0190293, IMG submission 161671) | Hydrothermal vent microbial mat bacterial communities from Southern Trench, Guaymas Basin, Mexico - 4869-30-0-1_MG | ecosystem: Environmental > Aquatic > Marine > Hydrothermal vents >... | reverse complement strand
ATGTTACTCGGCCGAAGTTATCGTGGCAATAGCAGATGCACAATCAGGTGAGATATTTCGGAATTCGAGGAAAGTGCTCTTTATAAATGTGGGTCCGGGTATTATCGTTGATCTGGCACTCTATCTTAATCCATTTTAGAAATGGAGCTGGCGAAACAGAGAAATATAACAGATCAACTTTATGGTGTGGCAGAAGCCTTCCCCGAAAAGGCTGCTTTTTTACACCCCGATAAATTGAGTTTCGGAAAATTGATCCGGGAAATTGACAGGTACGCTGAAGGATTTAGAGAGAACGGAATTGGTCCGGAAACAAGAACCATCGTACTTATCACTCCAGGGATCGATCTCTTTGCGGTTACCTTTGCTTTATTCAGAATAGGAGCAATCCCGGTAATGATTGATCCGGGGATGGGAATAAGCCGGATGGTCGATACCCTTACCAGTGTGAAGGCTGAAGCAATGGTAGGCATTCCACGATCTCACCTGTTGCGCTACTTTTTCCCCAGGAAATTAGGGACAATTCAATGCTGGTTCAGTACAGGCTTCTGTTGGTTCAGGAGAGGAGTCAGTCTGCTGAGTATTCCCTATATCAATCACTGTTCAAAGGCTTTTAATATGGATGCTGAAAAGGTGGCAGCCATTTTCTTTACCAGTGGAAGTACGGGTCAGCCAAAGGGGGTTATTTACAGCAGTAGAATGTTGGAGGCCCAGATCGACATACTGAAGAGGAGGTTTGGATACAGTGGGGATGAAATAGATCTCTGTACATTTCCGCTGGTGGGATTGTTACTTATCTGTATGGGCATCTCCATTGTAATTGCCGATATGGATATGGGACATCCCTCCAGATTGAAGCCAGGGAGGATTATAGGCAACATTGCTGACCATGGATGTACACATATGTTCTGTTCTCCAATGGTTCTCAAACGACTTTCGGATTATGGAGTGGGGAAAGGGGTCAAAATAAATTCTCTAAACCGCGTGATGACAGCCGGAGCTCCAGTGCTTCCACAAGTTTTGAGGGATTTCAGGGAGTTATTAAATGAGGATGCTGAAATCCATACGCCCTATGGTGCTACAGAAGCATTACCTGTTACCGATATCGCTCATAAAGAGCTACTGGTGTTGTATGAGAATTTGAATGTCTATATGGGTGGTATCTGCGTGGGATATCCGCTGGAGGGAATAGATATGCGCATCATATCTATTTCAGACGGACCAGTTCCCTCTTTCAATGACACAAGAATCCTGAATGAGAATGAAGTGGGTGAGATTACCATATGCGGACCGGTTGTTTCGGAGTCATACTGGATGAACAAGAAAGCCAACAAGCTGGCCAAGGTCTATGAAAGGTCCACTTCGAAGGTCTGGCATAGGACCGGTGATCTGGGAAGAATGGATCAGGAAGGGCGATTGTGGTTCTACGGGAGGAAATCACAAAGGGTGGAATCAGGTGGAAAGATATATTTTACCATTCCGGTGGAGGCCGTATTCAACCAGCATCCCGATGTAGCCCGGGCGGCCCTGGTGGGTGTAAAAAAGGGTAAATTAAAGGACAAAATTCCAGTAATATGTATCGAACGGGTGAAAAGTAAAAAAAGGAAGATATATTTGTATAAGGAGTTAAGGGCATTGGCATATGAAAATAGTATGACTGTAGAGATCAAACATTTTTTAGTTCACACCAGATTTCCTGTTGATCCACGCCACAATGCTAAAATTTTTAGAGAGAAGCTTAGTGAATGGGCAAATCTTAAGTTGAAGTTATGAATGTACTCGTAACCGGGGGTGGTGGTTTTATGGGAATGGCCCTGATCAAGCGATTGATCAAAGAGGGTCATAAGGTGACCAGCTTTTCGAGACGGGAATATCCTTTGCACTGGGCGCTGGGCATCAACAGCATTCAGGCCAATATAACTGATTATAAAGCAGTAGAGAAGGCATGTGAAAATCGGGATGTGGTTTTTCATATTGCAGCTAAGGTAGGGATCTGGGGAGAGTATGATGACTACTATTCTACCAATGTAACTGGTACCCGAAATGTAATTGAGGCCTGCAGGAAACAGGGAGTGGGCAGGATTGTATTTACCAGCTCCTCCAGTGTGGTTTTCGACGGCTCCGACCTGGATGGCATCGATGAATCCTACCCATATCCTGCTAAGTACTTTTCTCACTATTCGGCTACCAAAGCCATGGCTGAGCAGTTGATCATTGAGTCAAATTCTGTTTCATTAAAAACCATTTCACTGAGGCCCCATCTTGTCTGGGGACCTTACGATGCCCATTTGATTCCAGGTATACTTAAGCGTGCCAGTTCCGGCAATCTAAGAAGGATAGGGGATAAAGAGCATTTCATCGACACCACCTACATCGATAACATGGTCGATGCACTTATTTTAGCTGCCGACTCGCTGCAGACAAAACCAGAGGCAGCGGGAAGGAACTTCTTTATTACCAATGGAGAACCAGCCAGGGTGTGGGATTTTGTGAATTCCATTATTCAGATTGCAGGTCATGAACCTGTCCAGAAGAAAATCCCGGAAAGGGTTGCCATGTTTGCCGCCGGCACTTCCGAAATTTTCAATAAGATTTTCAGAAGTAAATCAGAACCATTTATGACCCGTTTTGCCATCAAGGAGATTTGTACAAACCATTGGTTTGATATATCTAGTGCGCGGGATATTCTGGGATACAATCCTGCCGTGAGCTACGCAGAAGGATTTAAGAAGCTGAAAGAGTACCTCAAAATAGGAAGAAGATAGCCCGAAAATAATTATGAGTACAAAAAAGCATGCCAATCATCCTCATCTGACAGGTGAACATAAGTTTGGGGACAGGATTCAGCTGGCCCTGTTGATTTTATTCCTGGGGGTATGGATCACCGATTCATTTGTATTTCAATACTCCACTTTCCTGAGAGATGTGGTTCCCGATTATGCCAGAATTGGAGTTGCGACTGTGGTCCTGATACCCGGTTGGATTCTTGCAAGAAAAGGTATGAAGGCGGTCTTTGGAACCCTGAGAGCAGAACCCTCTGTGATTGATTCGGGAGTATTCAGAGTGGTAAGACACCCCATCTATACTGGTGCCATTCTTTTTTACATGGGAGCTAGCCTGGTCACTCTGTCCATAGCTTCTGCCTTTTTCTTGCTGCCGATTATTGGATTTTATATATGGATCGCCAGGTATGAGGAACGTATTCTAACAGAACAGTTTGGACAGGATTACCTGAACTATCAGAAGAAGACCGGAATGCTATTTCCCAAACTCCGCTCTCACTAATTCTTAAACGCATATTTAATCAGGTTCCCAATGGTAGGTTTCTGTCCCTGGATCAATATGGCCGTCCTGAAGACACGGGCTCCTATCCAGACCGTGAAAATGGTGAAAAGAATCACCCCTAGCAAGCCTACAATGGGTTGCCATAATGGAACGGTAACCGGTGTAGCCAGCCGGATCATCATAATGGTAGGGGTGAAGGGTGGAATTAACGACATGGTGGTTGCAAGGGGTCCACTTGGGTCCTGAATAACCGGTACCATGACAAACATGGGGAGAATAACTGGAATGATCCCCGGGAATGTGAGCGATTGTGCATCCTTGCTGTCATTGGCGGTTGCGCCCAGAGATGCCATTCCCGATCCCACCATAATGATGAAAAAGATGGTGTACACAAAGAACCAGGGTAGCACATCATAAGGAATCAGAGACTCATAACCCATGTACTTCAGGGTGAAGATAGCAGCACTTACATAAATGGCGGCTGTGGTTAGTGAGACACCAATGCCTCCAAGGACTTTACCCATCATAAACTGAAATGGAGTAATGGAACCAAGAAGAACTTCTGCAATTTTCTCCGACTTCTCCTCCATCACCGAGGTAAGCAGGGGGACAGCGCTCATCATTACAAGCATAAACATCAGGATCATAATTACATAGGGAACCAGAAATGATTGTAGCTCGTTGGATTTTTCGGCCTTTTGTTGCTCGCCGGTTTTTTTGTCCACAGTGACCAGACCCATCCCATCCACCTCAAGCCAGTGAAAAAGATCGGCAGTTTGTTCAGCTTCCAGGTTGAGTTCAGTAACACGCAACAGCCGAAGCTGATCATTGATTATGGTCCTGAACCAATATCTCATATCATCTCCAAAAGCATGCTCAGAATAGTACCTCAGATAAGATTCGGAATCTTTGGAGGGATGGAGAATATCGGGGCCAATTTCAATAAAAGCGTGCAATTCGGCGCTTTGCACTCTTTCGGAAAGCTCCCGCTGCTGTGTCATCAAATCCTCTGAAGGTTCAACGAATTCCACCCTGTAGGCAGAATTGACTTTTTCACCGGTTTCCGGATCAAAGATCTCATTCTGATTTCTCAGCTCCAGGGCTGCACGAAGGGGTTCTGCCATCAATCCAGAATAGTCGACCACCACGAAAGTTTTATCTTCAGTCTCTTTCTTATTCTCCATAATGAGCATTGCTGCAATTCCTCCTCCCATCATAATGGGTACAAGGAGTAAGCTGATAATAAAGCTTTTTGTTCGTACAGCAGCACGGTACTCGCGTTTGAAAAGTGTAAGTATCTTATTCATGATGGGCCTCCTTTCTTTCGGGCGAAGCAATCCGGATAAAAATATCGTTTAATGAGGGTTTGGTTATCTCAAACCGGGAGATGCGTGTTTTCTTTAACAATTCAATAAGGATTTGTTGCGGATCGGATCCTGAAGAGACACGGACCTCCTGAAGCTTTCCAAAATCATTCACCTTTTCAATTCCGGCTATACCTTCCAGGGCACTGATCCCCATTTCGGATTGTATCTGTAGGGTGTCGTTTCCATACTGACCCTGAATGTCGGTAAGGGTTCCATCCAATACTTTCTTTCCCTGGTATATCATGAAAATATAATCACACATTTTCTCTGCCATGGACATATCGTGTGTGCTGAAAATAATGGTGGTTCCTTTTTTCTGTAGTTCCAGAATCACATCTTTCAGGAGATCGGCATTGATCGGATCGAGACCACTGAATGGTTCATCCAGAATAATAAGTTCGGGCTGGTGAAGTATGGTCGCGATAAACTGCAGCTTCTGCTTCATTCCCTTACTTAGGGTCTCCACCTTTTTTTCTTTATACTCCATAAGATCGAGCCGGTCCAGCCAATAATCAATCCATTTTTTAAGGTCCTTGCCCTCATTCAGTTCGCCATGAAATAGGAGGAGATCCCCTAGTTTCATCTTTTTATACAATCCCCGGTCTTCAGGAAGGTATCCCACATTACGAAGACGCTGAGAATCGTGTTCATGACCGTTGATAAGAAGTTGTCCCTTGTCGGGGTACATGATCTTCATGATCATGCGAATGGAGGTGGTTTTCCCGGAACCATTGGGACCGATGAAACCGTAGATGCTTCCCTTTGGAACTTTAAGGGAGAGGTCATCAACGGCTACTACCGATCCGAATGTTTTGGTCACACCGGATAGTTCAATGATATTCATAATAGAAAATAGCTTTTGAGGAAACCCAAGTTATATATTTCGAATGAATATCAAACTGATTTATATCACTATTTTCCTTTGGCTTACTCCTCCAGGGTGGTCAGGTCTCCCTCCTCCTGTCCAAGGGCCCGGGCCTTGATTACCCGTCTCATAATCTTTCCGCTCCGGGTTTTGGGCAGAGCGTCGGCAAATACAACAAAGGCAGGCCGGGCAATGGGACCAATTTCATTATCCACATGTTTCTTCAATTCATTGGCCAGGTCGTCTGAAGCAGAAAAGCCATCTTGAAGAATAACAGTAGCATGAATAATGTTTCCCTTGAGGCTATCAGGCAATCCAATGGCTGCGGCTTCAGCAACTGCCGAATGACTTACCAGAGCGCTTTCAATCTCCGCCGATCCCAGTCTGTAACCACTTACCTTAAGTACATCATCGTTGCGACCAATGATCCACACATAACCGTCTTCATCCATTTTGGCGGAATCGCCTGTAAGGTACCAGCCCTGCTTCTTGTACAGCTTCCAGTACTTCTCAATAAATCGATCAGGGTCACCCAGGATGGTCCGGGCCATTCCCGGCCAGGGATTTTTGATTACCAGGTTGCCTTCGTTACCATGGTCCACTGCCTTACCCGATTCATCCACCACAGAGATTTCATTTCCAAAGAATGGTTTTGTGGCTGAACCGGGTTTAAGAGGTGTAATGGGAAGCGGCGTAATCATAAACCCGCCGGTTTCTGTTTGCCACCATGTATCCATGATTGGACACTTATTCTTACCGATCACCTCATAATACCATTTCCACGCTTCCGGATTGATGGGCTCTCCTACAGATCCCAGGAGCCTGAGTGTACTGAGATCATGCTTTTCTGCCCACGAGGCCCCGTATCTCATCAACCCCCTGATGGCTGTGGGAGAGGTATAAAATATATTTATCCCGTACTTCTCGATCATTTGCCACCATCTATTTGGATAGGGATGGTTAGGAGCCCCTTCATAGAGGAGGGTAGTGGCCCCATTAATCAGTGGTCCATATACGATATATGAGTGCCCCGTAATCCAACCCGGGTCTGCAGCACACCACCATCTGTCATCAGGTTGAATATCAAAAACATATTTAAAAGTGCTTGCAGTATATACTGAATATCCGCCATGGGTGTGTATAAGTCCCTTTGGTTTGCCGGTGGTGCCACTGGTATATAGGACAAAAAGGGGATCCTCCGCGTCGGTCTGTTCGGTTTCACATTTGAATGAAGCGATAGGCATTCCCATAAGATCGTGCCACCAAAAATCCCTGTCATTTTCCATATAACACTCCTCACCGGTGCGCTTTACGGCAATACATACATCGATAGTAGGAGAACGGCGCATGGCTTCATCAGCAATAGTTTTTAAATGTGTGGGTTTCCCCCTGCGAAATCCACCATCGGCAGTGATCAGAATGCTGCTGTGTGCATCAGCAATCCTTTCAGCAAGAGCTTCCACACTGAATCCTCCGTACACCACACTGTGAGCAGCGCCTATCTTGGCGCATGCAAGCATGGCAATGATGATTTCAGGAATCTGGGGCATATAGATGGTGATGATATCCCCTTTTTTTGCACCCATGGCTTTCAGTACATTTGCAAATTTGGAGACTTCCCGGTTAAGAGCAAAGTAAGAAAAGGTCTTTACGTCACCAGGTTCTCCTTCCCAGATCAGTGCCAGTTTATTCTTGGTTTCCGAATTCAGGTGGCGGTCGATGGCGTTGGCAACAATGTTAGTCTTTCCACCGGTGAACCACTTGTAGAATGGCTTGTTGGAATCGTCCAGAACTTTATCCCATTTCTTATACCAGAAGAGATCTTGGGCCTCCTTTGCCCAGAATCCTTCCCGGTCAGCGATGGATTTCACATATAGGTTGTCATAGTCTTTGATGCGTGCTCTTTCAATTACCGATTTATCGGGATGAATAACTGAAACTGCTGAATTTGAATTTGATGTTTTGCCCATATTTAATTATTTAGAATGACTAAACATAACACCTTAAAAGCTGAATAGCAAATTTTTAACTATCATATGACTCTACCGGTCCAGCCATAAACGGAATTCATGGGTTCGCGCAGTACTGATAAGAAGTGGTTCTTCGGTGGGAGGAATAGTTATAATGGCAACCCGGCTTCTGGAAAGTACATTGATCTTCTCTATGGCGTGGTAATTCAATGTATACTGTCTGTTGATACGAAAAAAGTATTGTGGATCCATAAGCTCTTCCAGCTTATCTAGCGCAAAGTCGATGGGGTAATGGCGTTTTTCTTTTGTGCAGAGAAATGTAGTTTTATCCATCGAATAGAAATAGGCAATATTTGTAGTTTCAATGGATTTTATCTTTGTTCCCACATTTACCGAAAACCGTTGTTTGTATTTTTTTCTTCCCCGATCCATTGCCGCAATAACAGCCTGAATATCGATGGTATTTATTTCTCCGTGAAGTCTTACGAATTTTTCTACACTCTTCTCTAGCTTATCTCTGTTAATGGGTTTTAACAGGTAATCAATACTATTCAATTCAAATGCTTTGATGGCATATTCATCATAAGCTGTAGTAAAGATCACAAATGAGTCGATCCGGACCTGTTTGAAGATATCGAAGCTTAAACCATCGGCCAGTTGTATATCGAGCATCAGCAGGTCGGGCAGTGGGTGCTGTTTAAACCACTTGATGGCAGACGATACACTTTCAAGGGTCTCCAGGATGGTAATGGATGGTTCAACCTCCTTTAACAGCTTTTCCAGACGTTTTGCTGCAGGTGCTTCATCTTCTATTATAAGCGTCCTGATCATAGATCAACAATTAGGAGTGGCATGGAAACAATATATTCATTCTTTGTCTCTTTAATGGATCCCTCCCTGTGGGTGAAATACCTGTACCTTTCACTGATATTCCTCAATCCCTGTCCAGTTGAAACCACATCTGTTTTTCGTTGAAGGTTATTTTTAACAACGATAAAATCATTGCTGACAGAGATCGAAATCTTCAACGGTTTTTCATTGGAAATAATATTGTGCTTGATGCAGTTCTCTACCAACATCTGAAGAACCAGGGGGGGAAGTGTATAGAGGTGGTACTTTTCAGGTATATTAAATGACATATGCAGGTTATCCTGGAAACGGAACTTTTGAAGTTCATAGTAATGATTAAGTACCTTTAATTCATCACGGACGTATACAAGGTCCTTATCCCGGCTGCCCAGTATGTACCTGAGAAACTCCGAAAGATCCTGGATATATCCCACAGCACGAGGATTGTCATCAACAATGCCTGTGAGGCTGTTCAGGCTGTTAAAGAGGAAGTGGGGATTGATCTGAGTTTTCAGGGTTTCATATTTGGCTTCGATACTGTCCTTTTCCAACCTGACCGACCTGGAGAAATTCATGATCCACTGCCTGTAAAAATAGACCATCTCATAAATACCTGTGATCAGGTAGGTGATCAGCAGTGTAACAAGGATCTCCAACCACAATAGTTCAGTCGGTTCCATAAGTCGGAGTCGCCTCTCCACAATATACAATATCGCGCCAAAGGCCATGGTGAGAGCGGATATGCCCACCACTTCGAGTACAATATGTTTCACCGGAGACTGCTCCCAGGGATAACGCTTCCAGAGAAATTGTACGTAGCTTCGACAGATCATCCATAATCCACCTGTTATGATGACAGTATGACCAATCGAATTTATGAAACTAATTTCCAGATACTTGCCAAGGAGAAACAATCCTGAACCGGTTACCAGAACAATGATGACCACTATGAGGATACTTTTTAACGAGGACTTTTTTGCAAATGGATCGTGTCTCATAACGAAATTAACATCTTAGAAATGAATGCGGTATAAGAACATGGGAAGAAAACCCTGCTGGTATACCTGGTAGATTTCACCCGTCTCCACATCTATCCCCTCCATAAAGAGACTCTGGTATCCGGTCAGGTTCTGCAAGTCAATGGCCCATTCCTGGCTAAACCGTTTACTGTTCAATTTTAGCCCGATCCTCAGATCTGTCCTGAAATAGTCGTTGTACTTCTCCTGGTAAGCCCTGCTCCAATCCCTCACGTCAAGGCCCTGTTCCATGGATTCATCCACATCAATGGGAACATAACGCCTGCCTCCTGCAAGAACACCCTTTATATCAACTGTAAGATATGTTTTTTTACCTACTTTCTTTTCATAACCAGCCAGCAGATTAAATACATAATTTCCATTGAAAGCAGTGTTCCTGGTAATTCCGTCACCACCTGTGTATTTTGAATCGAATAAAGAGGTTGTAAAGAGTAAATAGTAACCATTATTGAGAAATTTTTCTACGGTGAGTTCAATTCCATAATTATACCCTGTTCCATTGTTTTCGAGACTGTCCACATTGGCAATGGCAAAGAAATCTCCCGCATTCGCCATCGAAAACTCTCCGAATGAGTTGCTTACCGGGACGTTAAATAAATACTGGTAATAGGTTTCTGTTTTTATGCGGAAGTTATTGCTAAATAGATGATCGTAACCCAGTACCACATGGTGACTTTTTGTAAATCCAAGATTTTCATTGGTTCTGTAATATGTATCGTCAGACTCATTATAGTTTTGAAAGAAGTAGACAGATTTGGGCTGGATCTGACTATGCAGTCCATAGCCCAGGCTGAAGGTGTTGTTCCCCCGGGGTTGCCAGTTAAGTGCTATCCTGGGTTCATAGGATAGCTCCCGGTTCAGGTTAAAGTATTGTACATGGAAACCTGCATAGCCAGTCAATTGATTATTGAATGCATGCTGCCATTGTGCATAGGCGCGGGCAAGGCCCAGAGTCCCGGATACATCTGAGCTTGTGATAAACTTGTTGTAATCGGGATGATTAATACTGTCAACATAGTTAATGTAATAATGGTCCAGTACAATTCCTAGACTGTAATTATTTTTAGCGTTCACTTTATGCTTGAGTTGAGTGGTAACTGAAAACTTATTTTCAGCCTGGTTTTGTCTTACAAATGGTTCTACGATCGCCATGTTATTTTTGGTTGAATCTAATACTGTGGTAACAGCTGTTTGCTGATAGGATAGCGTAGTTGTTAGCCTTAGCCTGGGGGTAAAAAAATAGGTATTTGAGAGTCCGATGACCCCTAGAGAAGATCCAAAATCTGTTGCTATTCCGCGTGGATTATATGAATTACCGGTTGTGTCAGCCGGCTCTCTGCCAAGTTGTATAAAGCTTTTGCCCCAGAGCCCGAATACTTTCCAGCGTCCGATCTTTGTGCCCGGCAGGTCAACCAGGAAAGTAAGATCCTGGTACTGTGGAATGGCATCACCCGTACCGAAATTGAATCCGATATCATTTAACAGGCCCAGGGTGGAATACCGGTAGTTGGCCAGGTAGGTTACTTTTTGTGTGCCTCCAACTGTTGCAATGGGTCCCTCAGCTCCGACTTCAAAACCATTGAACCCGATTTGTCCCAGGAATTCATGTTTTCCGGTATTACCTGACCTCATATTCAGATCGAATACTCCTGCAGTGGCATTCCCGAATTCTGCCGGAAACGCTCCTGTAAGAAAATCGGAATTGGCGAGCAGGTTATTATTCACCATGCTTACTGGTCCGCCTGTGGTCCCTATGGCTCCAAAATGATTGGGATTGGGAATTTCCACTCCCTCCAGTCTCCACAGCACACCTATGGGCGAATTACCCCTGATGATGATATCATTTCGGGAATCATTATGGGTCATCACCCCTGCATAGTTGGCCACCATCCTGGCAGGATCGCCCAGGCTACCGGCAAAGCGCTCGGTCTCTTCTACAGAGAAGGTCCTGGAACTAACCATGGCCATTTCGTTTTGTGCTTTATCTTTTCTTTTTTGATATCGGACGACTACTTCTTCCATATCCATGGCGTTCTCTTCAAGGCTAACCACCACCTGTGTCTCCTTCCCTGAAGATAAAAAGAGGTTTGGAACGATTTTATTCGCATATCCCACATACCTGACCTCAATACCCTGCCGTCCCAGCAGGATATCTTCAAGTACAAATTGACCATTCATATCTGTTGAAGTGCCGATGATCGGATCAGAATCCACCAGGATCACGTTTGCACCAATGAGTGTATATCCTGTGACCGCATCAACCACTGTTCCGCGGATGGTCTGTGTATAGTGATCCTGTGCAGTAATTTGAGTTACCAATATTGCGAGCAGTATGGGTAATAATGATTTTTTCATTAGGGATTGGATTAATAGATATACCAGCAAATCTATACTGGAAGAATTCATTATAAAAGGAATAGTTACCGAATGGGAATTGCACTATACTCAACGGGGATTTTGAGCTATTATTGGCCAGGTATGCCTGGTGGCAATTCTCAAAAGTTTTTTATCGGGTGAAACAGCCACAGGATTTCCAACGGCTTCCATCACATGCCTGTCTGTATGAGAATCACCATAGTACCATGCTGTCATGGGATCGACTGCCTTTTCCTGGCAGAAGGCCAGCAATCTTACTTTTTTCTCAGGACCGTAGACCAGTTTACCGCTGGTGTGACCGGTCAGGATTCCGTTTTTGGATTCCAGCCGGGTGCAGATCATCTCGTCCAGTCCCATATATCGGGTTACCGGTTGGCAGATAGGTGTGGTAGCCGAAGAGAGAAGTACCACAGAACCATTATTGGCCCGGTGTTCCTCAATTGTTTCCAGTATCTCGGGCCGGATGGTATCTTTTATACTACTATCGAAAATCTCCTGTGCCAGCGCTGTGATGTCCGCTTCATCCACTCCTTTCAGCCAGGTGAGCATCCGGTTGATCATCCGGGTGGGATTGCCCATGTCAAGCTTGTAGAGGATGGAAAGCCAGACTGCATGACGGTACTGCCTTTCGCTCATCACCCCACGTTTGCGGGCCTCCTGTACCAGGTGGGTGGCACTGTTCCCATCCAGAATGGTGTGGTCCAGATCATAAAAAGCGGTATAAGGGTAACTGCTCATTAAAGAACCTACTCATTAAAAAAGTGCTCCCCCTCCGGATTGTATATAATGCTGAGCGCGGAAGGCAAGATTCCTACCTCAAAAGTAGTGTCAAAATATAGTTCTCCATCCACATGAAAGGGAACTTTTTTTCCAAAATCAACCAAAATCTTATCTGTCTGGTAATAATCTACTTTGCTGTCTGCAATATGGGTCCCCTTTGGCACCATGGAGAGGATCTTAAAACGTTGCAGCAGGTTTAGTTTCCGGATCATGCAAACATCCAAAAGCCCGTCGTTGGCAATGGCTTCGGGGGTAAGCAGGAAACTGCCTGCAAAACGCCGTCCGATGGCGATGGTATTCATAAAGCAATCTGTCTCTTTTTTCTGATCACGTGAGCTGATGGTGGCCTTTCCCTCTTTATAGAATAGAAGGGTTGATATAATGTGCCAGAGATATTTGCTTTTCCCGCTGCCCTTTGCAACTTCTCCTGGCTCCACATAGTTTTTTGAAGCCACCTGGGCATCAAAACCAAGCCCTATTCCGTTTAGAAAATAGAGACCGTTCACTTCTCCCACATCCATGTCAATGGAGGCCTGCTTAAAAAAAATATCCCAATGTTCATCGCTGAACCGGTCCGGGAATCCCAGGATCTGGATAAAATCATTGCCCGTACCGGCAGGTATCAAACCAGTGGTAACCTGCTTCTGACCTATCAGGGGCCGGGCC
>Ga0190293_1000566_pt1 | contig 13192 bp, 9 predicted proteins | sample 48693001_MG_FD_161671 | JGI IMG/M metagenome (GOLD analysis project Ga0190293, IMG submission 161671) | Hydrothermal vent microbial mat bacterial communities from Southern Trench, Guaymas Basin, Mexico - 4869-30-0-1_MG | ecosystem: Environmental > Aquatic > Marine > Hydrothermal vents > Microbial... | reverse complement strand
TTAGTAAAAGTTAAATTTTACTTAAACCTAATAGGAACCTATTTTCAACAATTATTTTAGCTTAAAATTTTATTTTTAAAATCCATAATAATAACCTAATTTTGCATCCTGTTAAAAATTTATGAAGAAATTACTTTACATACTCGCAATATTCACAATATTAAGTTCTTGTAGTGAATATCAGAAGGCTATGAGATCAACAGATGTTTCTACAAGATTTGAAGTAGGAGAGAAGCTTTACAATGAAGGTAAGTTTACTAAAGCCAATAAGCTTTTTATTAAAATAGTTCCTAATTATAGAGGTAAGCCACAAGCAGAAAAGCTAATGTATATGTATTCTAAGACCTTTTATGAAATAGAAGATTATTATTTAGCAAGTTATCAGTTTGAGCGTTTTGCATCTGCTTACCCTGAAAGTGAAAAAGTAGAAGAGGCTTTATTTTTAAGTGCTAAGAGTTTATATATGTTATCTCCTGTTTATTCAAAAGATCAAAAAGAAACAAGAGAAGCTATTGATAAACTTCAGATTTTTATTAATTCGTATGCTGATTCTGAATATTTTGCAGAAGCAAATATTTTAGTTAGAGAATTAGATTTAAAGCTTGAAAAGAAAGCGTTTGAAACAGCAAAACAATACAATAAAATTGGAGCTTATAATGGAGATTATAAAGCTTCTATAAAAGCATTTGATAATTTTATTTTTAATTTTCCAGGGTCTTCGTTACGAGAAGAAGCATTTTATTATAGATTAGATTCTGCGTATAAATTAGCAATTAAAAGTACTGAAATAAAAAAACTAGAACGCTTAGAAAAAGCAAAATTATATTATAACTCATTTAAACAAGCGTATGCAACTTCAGAGTATTCAGAAGCTGTAGACATTATGATAAGTGATATTGAAACAGAATTAAAAAAATACAGCACTAAAAGTTAATATTATGGCAATAAATTTAAAAAAGAGTAACGCTCCTGTTGATACAACAACGTACAATAGAAATCAAATTGATAAGCCTACTGAGAATATTTATGAAGCTATTTCAATTATAGCAAAAAGAGCAGATCAAATTAATTCTAAAATTAAGAAAGAGCTAATTGATAAATTAGAAGAGTTTGCTACTTATAATGATAGTCTTGAAGAAATATTTGAAAATAAAGAGCAAATAGAAGTTTCTAAATTTTATGAAAAACTACCTAAACCACACGCATTAGCAGTTCAAGAGTGGTTAGAAGATAAAATTTATTTTAGAAATACAGAAGAAGATATTCAAGAATAAATCATATCATGTCAATATTAAGCGGCAAAAATATACTTTTAGGCATAAGTGCTGGTATTGCTGCTTATAAATCAGCAACTCTAGTAAGACTTTTTATTAAAGCAGGTGCAGATGTAAAAGTAATAATGACACCTGCTTCAAAAGATTTTATAACACCCTTAACTTTATCTACACTCTCCAAAAACCCTGTTTATTCATCATTTGTAAATGAAGACGAGGAAAATGGTGTATGGAATAATCATGTAGAACTTGGTCTATGGGCAGATATTTTTATTATAGCTCCTGCAACAGCAAATACAATGTCTAAAATGGCAAATGGTGTTTGTGACAATCTGCTTTTGGCAACATATCTATCTGCAAAATGCCCTGTTTATTTTGCTCCTGCTATGGATTTAGATATGTATAAGCATCAATCTACTTTAAATTCTTTCAATAAGCTTAATGAATTTGGTAATGTTATAATTCCAGCTACACGTGGAGAATTGGCAAGTGGGTTAGTAGGAGAAGGCAGAATGGCAGAACCAGAAGATATTATAACTTTTATAGAGCAAGATATTTTAGGTAAATTACCCTTACGAGGAAAAAAAATATTGATTACTGCAGGACCAACTTATGAAGCAATTGATCCAGTTCGCTTTATTGGAAATCATTCAAGTGGAAAAATGGGCTTTGAAATAGCTAAAGCTTCTGCAAGTTTAGGCGCAGAAGTTATTTTAATTGCTGGTCCAACACATCAAAATGTAGAACATAATCTTATACAAGTTATACCTGTTACAAGTGCTCAAGAAATGTTTGATGCTTCACAGAAGTATTTTGAAACAGTAGACATAGCAATATGTTCTGCAGCAGTAGCCGATTATAAACCCAAAAAGACAGTATTAAAGAAAATAAAAAAGAAAGATAATACGTTATCTCTAGAGTTAGTTAAAACTAAAGATATTTTAGCATCTTTAGGAGCAATTAAAAAAGATCAATTTCTTGTTGGTTTTGCTTTAGAGACTGATAATGAGCTAGAAAATGCAAAAGCTAAACTAAAAAAGAAGGATTTAAACTTAATTGTATTAAATTCGTTAAACGATAAAGGTGCTGGTTTTAAAAGCGAAACTAATAAAGTTACCATAATCGATGATAAAAATAATATAACCCAATATGAATTAAAATCTAAGGCAGATGTTGCTAAAGACATATTGGCTGAAATAATAAAACAACTTCATGCGTAAAATAGTATTAGTTATTTTTTTGTGTCTCGGCGTTACAAGTTTTTCTCAAGAATTAAATTGTAATTTAATAGTCAATGCTGAATTAACTGGAGATGGAAATTTACAAATATTTAAAACTTTAGAAAAACAACTTACGGAGTTTGTAAATAATACTCAATGGACGAATAAAACATTTTTACCACAAGAGCGTATAAATTGCAGCATGTTTATTAATATCTCTGGACATGCTAGTGATGTGTATCGCGCAACGATACAAGTAGTGTCTTCAAGACCAGTTTATGGCTCTACGTATAGTACACCTGTTTATAATATAAATGATGAAGATTTTACTTTTCGTTATTTAGAGTTTCAAAATCTCATATATAATAAAAATCAATTCGAATCTAATTTAGTATCTGTTATTGCTTTTCATATAAATATGCTTTTAGGTTTAGATGCAGATTCATATGCTCCAAATGGTGGTGATGTGTATTTTAAGCAAGCACAAACAATTGTAAATTATTCTCAACAAGAAAGCTCAAAAGGATGGAAGCTAGAAGATGGCTTGCAAAGTAGATTTGCACTAGTCGATAATATACTATCTCCAACATTTAAAGAATTTAGAAATGTAATATATAGTTATCATAGAGAAGGTCTAGATGTTATGAGTGAAAGTCCGAAGAATGCTAAAAGTAATTTAGCAACTTCTTTAAAACAACTTCAAGCATTACATAGTCGTAGACCGAATTCTTTTCTTATGCGCATATTTTTTGATGCTAAAGCAGATGAAATTGAACAAATATTTTCAAGTGGTCCAAGTGTGGAAATTGCTAGTTTGCTTAGTGTATTGAATAGGGTAGCACCTATGCACTCTAGTAAGTGGAGAAATATTAAATTTTAATTTGATTTCAACTTAAAACTCATTTATCTTTGGTTTTAAGAACTTAATTCTTTAAATCCTTTGTTAACAAGTCTAACTATAAAAAATTATGCATTAATTGACAATCTTCAAGTCGATTTTAATAAAGGACTAACTATTATTACTGGTGAGACTGGTGCAGGAAAATCTATACTTCTTGGCGGTTTATCACTTATACTTGGTAAGCGTGCAGATTTAAGTAGTTTAAAAGATACCTCTCAAAAATGTATTATTGAAGCTGTTTTCGATATTGCAAATTATAATTTAAAATCACTTTTTAAAGCTGAAAATTTAGATTTTGAAACACAAACAATAATTAGGAGAGAGATTCTTCCATCTGGGAAATCGAGAGCATTTGTTAACGACTCCCCTATAAAGTTGAGTAGTTTACAAGTTTTAGGAGAACGATTAATCGATATACATTCACAACATCAAACTTTGCAATTAGTAAATGACAACTATCAATTTCAAGTTATTGATGTTTTAGCTGATAATGAAGAAGAACTCAAAAATTATAAAACACAATTAAATCAATACAAAATAGTTAAAAAGGAGTTAGAAGATTTAGTAAATTTTCAAGTTGAAGCTAATAAAGAGCAGGATTATAATTCTTATTTATTAAAAGAATTTAATGAAGCTAATCTTACTATTGGTGAATTAGTATTATTAGAGGAAGAATATGAAACTTTAAACAATATTGAAGAGATTAAAGAAAAATTAACAGCGTCACAACAAATATTAAATAATGATGAAATAGGTGTTATTAATAATTTATCTGAAGTTAAAAGCCTTCTCTCTAAATTGTCAAATTACACTTCAAATTATAAAGATGTTTTTGAAAGAGTGAATAGTAGTTTAATTGAGTTAGATGATATTTTAAATGAGGTAACTAATCTTCAAGAGCAATTATTAGTTAACCCAAATAGGTTAGATGAGGTGAATAAGAGGCTTCAAGTCATAAATAATTTGATGCAAAAGCATAATGTAAATCAGGTTTTTGAACTTATTGATATTGAAAAGCAATTAAAAGAAAAGATATTTAAAACTGAGAATTTAGAATATAATATCAAGAAAAAGGAAAATGAAATAGTCGAGATGACTATACAACTTAATAGCTTTTCAGAAGCAATACATCATAAACGTGAAATAGCAATCCCTGAATTATCAAATCAATTAGAACATATTTTAGAAAGTTTAGGAATGCCGAATGCACAATTTGATATTCAATTAAAATTGGGTGATGTATTTTTAAATAACGGAAAGGATGAATTATCATTTTTGTTTTCTGCAAATAAAGGTGGCAATTTTAATGAGCTCAAAAAAGCAGCTTCAGGAGGAGAACTATCAAGAATCATGTTGGCAATAAAATCTATATTATCAAATTATATACAGTTGCCAACGATTATGTTTGATGAAATTGACTCAGGAGTTTCTGGAGAAATCTCTAATAAAATGGGTGATATTATGTTGCAAATGAGTAATAAAATGCAAGTCTTTACAATTACTCATTTACCCCAAATTGCAGCTAAAGGACACACGCATTATAAAGTTTATAAAGAAGATGTAAATAATATAACAAGAACTGATCTTGTAAAACTAAATCAAGATGATCGCATTGTAGAAATTGCGCAAATGTTAGGTGGAATTGCAATGAGTACTTCTGCTATAGCACATGCAAAAGAATTATTGAATTAATAGTATATTTGAAAAACTAAACAACGAATCAACAACATAATTATGTCATACAATTTATTAAAAGGTAAAAAAGGAATCATTTTTGGAGCATTAGATGAAAATTCTATAGCATGGAAAACAGCCGAACGCGTTCATGAGGAAGGCGGAACATTTGTTTTAACAAATGCTCCGGTTGCTATGCGAATGGGACAAATAAACCTACTTGCTGAAAAAACGGGATCACAAATTATTCCTGCAGATGCAACATCTATTGAAGACATTGAAAATTTAGTATCGAAATCAATGGAAATATTAGGAGGCAAAATAGATTTTGTTCTACATTCAATAGGTATGTCAATTAATGTTAGAAAAGGAAATCATTATACAGACCAAAATTATGCATGGACACAAAAAGGAACAGATGTTTCTGCGATGTCATTTCATAAAGTTATGCAAACACTTTATAAAAAAGATGCCATGAACGAGTGGGGAAGTATCGTTGCATTAACATATATGGCTGCTCAACGTGTGTTTCCAGATTATAATGATATGGCAGACAATAAAGCATATTTAGAAAGTATTGCTCGTAGTTTCGGTTATTTTTTCGGTAAGGATAAGAAGGTTCGAGTAAATACCATTTCACAATCACCTACGCCTACTACAGCTGGAAGTGGTGTAAAAGGTTTTGATGGTTTTATTGCTTATGCAGATAAAATGTCACCTCTAGGAAACGCAACTGCATTAGATTGTGCTAATTATACCGTGTCAATGTTTAGCGATCTAACTAAACGGGTTACATTACAAAACCTATTTCATGATGGTGGATTTAGTAATATGGGAGTTAGCGATGCCGTAATGGATACTTTTATGAAAGAATAAATCAGAGAAATAACAATTATTTTAACCTCATTATTTATCTTTTAATGAGGTTTTTTTTGTTTATAATTTATGGAACTTTATTGATAAATAAATTTTGATATATGATTTTGTAAAGCAATAATTAATAACTTTATAGAATTATTATTTTTAACTAATTATAGACAAATATGAAAAAAATTACCTTCTATTTTTTGATGTTATTGCTATTAGGATTCTCTTATAATGGTAGTGCACAAACTTTAAGCCAAAATGCTAGTTGGCCTAATGCCAATTGGACAGTTACAGGTGTTTTTAACCCCGACCCTTTAGCTTTTGAAGCCGATCCTACAACAACTGCAAATTTCGCTTTTGATGATGATGATGCTGGTAGTGGAAGTGACGATGATATTGCTGCCGAATCTCCAGTAATTGATCTTACTGCAGCACATACTGCAGGAGAAACTTGGTTAACAGTAACTGCAGATTATACGTATAATTTTCTAGCTGACTCTCTTACTTTAGAGTATTGGGATGCAGATGCAGGAGCTTGGGTCACTTGGGAACTATTTGTTGAAACTGTAGATCAACCACTAGACAATTTTTGTTCAGGGACAAGAGATACTTTTACAAGTATCGTATTAAATATTACAGGTTTTACTGGAACACAACAATCTGGATTTAGATATCGTATTTCTTTCTTAGACGATGGTGGTGCCGGTGGTGCTGCTTATGAATGGGGATTTTGTTTTGATGCTCCTACAATAACTTCAGCAACCCCGCCTTCATGTCCAGACCCTACAGTGTTAGCTGTAAGTGATATGACTATGACAACTGCTGATTTAAGTTGGACAGAAAATGGTTCAGCTGTACTTTGGGATGTTGAATTATTAGATATTACTGCTGGTGATACTGTTACTGGAACAGCAACAGATACAGGAGTTTCAAATCCTTTTACTGCAACTGGATTAGCTAATGGGAATGATTATTCTTATTATGTAAGATCAGATTGTGGTGGTAATGGTGTTAGTAACTGGGTTGGCCCTTTCGATTTCACATTAATTGCAGCTCCAACAAATGATGAATGTGATAATGCACTTGCTTTAACCATAAATGCTGATTATGATTGTACAGTTGTTACAGCGGGTACAACAGTAGGCGCTACTGCCTCATCTCATCCAGATGATGTTACAGGCACACCAAATACAGATGTGTGGTTTACATTTGTTGCTATTAGTGTAGGTCATAGAGTTGAACTTCTTAATATAGTAAACCAAGGAGGAGGAAATTCTACAAGTATTGATATGGGAATGGGTGTTTATGATGGCACAGGTAGTTGTTTAGGCCTCGTGTTTTTTGATGATAGTGATCCTAATATTTTGGATATGTCAGGACTTAGTATTGGAGTAACATATTATGTAAGAGTTTATGGATGGTTTAATGCAATACAATATAATAATTTTGATATTTGTATTGGTACTCCTCCTACATGTTTAGAGCCAACAGGACTTTCTGCAATTAATTTATCTCAGATTTCGGCCGACTTAGGCTGGAATGAAAATGGTTCGGCAACAACATGGAATATTGAATGGGATTTAGCTGGTTTTACTCAGGGAACGGGCACTATGGTTAATGGTACAATAGATAATCCATACATGCTTTCAGGACTAACGACTGGAACTGATTATGAATTTTATGTGCAGTCTGATTGTGGAGCTGGAGATTTGAGTGCATGGACAGGTCCTTTCTTATTTACTACATTGTTTCCTCCACCTGCAAACGACGATTGCGCTAATGCAATAGTGTTAACACCTGGAACCAATTATGCTGCAAATCAAATTGATGGTACTGTTTTAGGAGCGACAGATGATTTAGAACCTAATAGCTGTGGTTCGAATGGACCAGGAGTATGGTATTCTGTTGTTGTTCCTTCAGATGGAAATATTACAATTGAAATTGGACCAGATGCTGGCACAGGAGATATAGGATTTGATTCTGTTATTGAAGTGTTTTCAGGAACCTGTGGTGCTTTAGTTTCAATTAATTGTGATGATGATGGTGCATCATCTGATGCCTTTTCAATATTAGATTTGACTGGTCTTGCAGCTGGAACTACAATTTATATTAGAGTATGGGAATATGGAGGAGGACAAACAGAACCATTTTCAATTTCTGCATATAATCCAAGCTTAAGTATTGATGAAGTATCTTTTGAAGGGTTTAGTTTTTATCCTAACCCTGTAAAAGATATTTTAACTTTAAATTCTCCTAAAGGAATTAATAAAGTATCAGTATATAATATGTTAGGTCAAGAAGTATTACGTACTTCTCCTAATACTATTAGTAGAGATATTGATATGTCAGCATTTCAATCTGGTGCTTATTTTGTTAAGGTAACTATTAACAATACTACCGAAACAATTAGAATTATTAAGCAATAATAAATTTTTAATTTTTGATAAAAAAAAGAGAGCTTATAAAGCTCTCTTTTTTTTATGCCTATATTATTTGTATTTTGTAAACTAATATTTAAAAGTATATATAATATGCTCTCTTCTATCAGACTCACAGTGTTTATGTTTTGTTTAGCAGTATTAGGTTGTAAAGACTCTACTACAACTAAAGAAGAACAAAGTAAGCCAATTAAAGTAGAAACTAAGAATGTGAAGCAGAACCCCATGTTTACTATGCTATCTCCAAATGAAACCGGAATTAAATTTAATAATATAAATACAGATACTGATGGCGTTAATTATTATAAATATGAATATTTTTATAATGGTGGTGGTGTTGCTGTAGCCGATTTTAATAATGATGGCTTACAAGATATTTATTTTACAGCAAATATGGCTTCAAATATGTTGTTTATAAACAGTGGTGACTTAAAATTTGTTAATATTACGGGTAGCGCAAATATAAATTCAGGAGAACAAGATTGGTGCACAGGTGTAACTATTGTTGATATTAATAAAGATGGTTGGCAGGATATATTTGTTTCTAGATCTGGATGGTTTAAAAACGAAAATGCACATAAGTTAAGAAACTTATTATATGTAAATAATGGAGATTTAACGTTTACAGAACGTGGTTTGGAATATGGTTTTGCAGATTTATCATCTACAACTCAAACTTGTTTTTTTGATGCTGATAATGATGGGGATTTAGATGCTTATCAAATTAATCACCCAACTTTATTTAAAAACTTTAAGGCTTATAAAGATGGTTCTTTTTTTAAAAGCACAACTAAAGAATCTGTTTTTTCAGATAAGTTTTACTTAAATGTTAATGGAAAATATATCGATAAAACTAATGATAAAGGTTTTGTAAACGCTGGCCATAGTTTAGGGATCATATCTTCAGATTTTAATAATGATGGCTGGCAAGATTTATATATTTCAAATGATTATACTGAACCAGATTATATTTATATAAATCAGAAAAATGGAGAATTTAAAAATGAAAAGCTAACTGCTTTTAAACACATGTCTAAGTTTAGTATGGGCGTTGATGTTGCTGATATAAACAATGATGGTTTACAAGATATTTTTAATGCAGAAATGTTAGCAAAAGACAATTATTCTAAGAAAACAAATATGGCATCAATGAATCCTATATTATATTGGGCTTTTGTGAAAAATGGAGATCATTATCAAGACATGCATAATAGTTTACAATTAAACAATGGAAATGGGACATTTAGTGAAATATCATGGTTGTCTAATATTGCAGAATCTGATTGGTCTTGGTGTCCTCTTATTGCTGATTTTGATAACGATGGATATAAAGATCTATTTATTTCTAATGGTTCTAAAAGAGATGTGTTATCTAAAGACAGTTCAAAAGAAATAGCAGAACTAATAAGGAAAGATGGCAATAAAAAATTCTCTGAGTTTGAGCACTTAATTCCTTCCAAAAAAGTATCTAATGTGATATTTAAAAATAATAAAGATTTAACGTTTACTGATAAAACAGATGATTGGGGAATGAGATATGAGGTTAATTCTAATGGAGCTGCTTATGCAGATTTAGATAATGATGGCGATTTAGATTTAATTATCAATAATATTAATCATCCTGCATTAATATTCAGAAATGAAAATGTTAAAGCAAATAATTTTATTGATTTTAATTTAACAAATAAAAGCATAATCGCTTATGGTTCTAAAATAGAAATCTTAGATAGTAATAACTATCAAGTATCTGAGTTAACTAATTCTAGAGGATTTCAGTCTATTTCTGAAAGTAAATTGCATTTTGGATTAGGTAAAAGCAATAAAATAGACTCATTACTTATCACATGGTCAAATGGTAAGCAAACTTTGTTAAAGAATCTTAAAATTAATGAGCTACATCAAATCGATTTTAATAATTCTAGTTTTATTAACCTAAAAAAGAATGATATAAACGAAACCTATTTTGTTGATAAAACAAAGGCGTTTAATTTAAAATACACGCATAGAGAACTAGAATATGATGATTATTTAAAGGAGATTTTATTACCTCATAAATTGTCACAAGAAGGACCATTTATTGGTGTAGCAGATGTCAATGGAGATGGTCTAGAAGATTTTTTTGTTGGGAACGGTATAGGTTTCTCTGGAGAGCTTTATATTCAAACAAGTTCTGGAGGGTTTAATTTGTCTAAACAAAAAGTTTTTAATCAAGATAAACTATGTGAAGATTTAGGCGCTCTATTTTTCGATTATGATAATGATGGTGATAAAGATCTTTATGTGGTTAGCGGAAGCAATGAATATGAATTAGAGTCACCATTTATGCAAGACCGATTATATGAAAATGATGGACAAGGAAATTTTACTAAAACGCAAAATGTATTACCAGTTATGCAAGCAAGTGGTTCCTGTGTTAAGTCTGCTGATTTTGATAATGATGGTGATTTAGATTTGTTTGTTGGTGGATTTCTTTTGCCAAACCAATATCCAAAACCTGGTAAAAGTTTTTTGCTATTAAATGATAATGGAACATTTAAAGATGTCACAAATACTATTGCTAGTGGATTACAAGATATAGGTATGGTGAAAGATGCAGCGTTTGCAGATATTAATGGCGATGATAAAATAGATCTGATTGTTACTGGTCAATGGATGCCAATAGAAGTGTTTATTAATAATGGTAAACAGTTTGAAAAAAGAACTAATGAGTATGGACTCTCAGAAGAAGTAGGCTGGTGGAATACTTTACTTATTGAAGACTTAGATAATGATGGCTTTTTAGATATAGTTGCTGGTAATTTAGGGACAAATACTAAACATAAGGCTTCAAAAAAAGAACCTTTTAAAATTTACGCAGATGATTTTGATTATAGTGGATCTAACGATATAGTTTTAGGATATTACAATCAAGGGACATTGTATCCAGTAAGAGGTAAACAATGCAGTTCTGAGCAAATCCCTAGCATCAATGATAAGGTTAAATCATATAATGAATTTGGCCAATTAAATCTTGAGCAAATTTATGGAAATGATAAGTTAGATAGGTCAACACATTATAATGCGACAAATTTTAAGACTTCAATTTTTAAAAATGTGAACGGGGAAACTTTTATTGTTGAGTCACTTCCTAATCAATTACAATTTGCTCCAACAAATGCTATTATAAAGTTAGATATTAATAAAGATGGAATTAATGATTTAATTGCTGTAGGTAATCATCACCCAGTTGAGGTGGAAACAGGTAGATATGATGCTCATATTGGTAATGTGTTAATTAATCAAGGAAATTTCATATTAAAAAATGAATCATTAGTAAACACAGGATTTTTTGCTAATAACGATAATCGAGATATAAAAAAGATTACAATTAAAAATAAAGAGTATTTAATTATTAGCTCTAATAGAAATAAAATTCAATTTTTTCAAATCAATTAGTATGTTGTTTTAAGGCTAATTCAGATATGTAAATAATGTTTAAAGTTATCCTTTCTGGAGTTGATCATTAATGATGTTGAAGGTAATAACAATTTACCTTCTATTATTAATCTTAGCAAATAATTTTATTGGTTTACTTACATTTGCTATATGCAATTAATATTTTCTTTTATTATACCTGTTTATAATCGTCCTGACGAAATAGATGAGCTATTAGAAAGCTTTACTAAACTTAAAACTGATTCAAAAGCCTATGAAATTGTTATTGTTGAAGATGGTTCTACTCAAACTTCAAAAGATACTATTGAAAAATATAATTCTAGACTAAATATAGCCTATTTTTTTAAAGATAATTCTGGGCCTGGAGATTCCAGAAATTTTGGTATGCAACAGGCTCAAGGAAATTATTTTATCATTTTAGATAGTGACTGTATTTTGCCAGAGTCTTATTTAGTTGAAGTAATTAAAAGTCTTGAAGATAATTTTGTAGATTGTTATGGCGGTCCAGATGCAGCCCATGAGTCTTTTTCAAATGTACAAAAAGCTATAAATTTCGCGATGACTTCATTAATAACTACAGGTGGAATTAGAGGTAATAAAAAAAGTGTAGATGCTTTTCAGCCACGTAGCTTTAATATGGGAATTTCTAAAGATGCTTTTTTAGCTAGTAAAGGGTTTGGGAATATTCATCCTGGAGAAGATCCTGATTTATCAATTAGGTTATTAAAATTAGGTTTTATAATAAAATTAATACCTGAAGCTTATGTTTATCATAAACGCAGAATATCTTGGAATAAATTTTATAAACAAGTATATAAATTTGGACTAGTAAGACCTATTTTAAATAAATGGCATCCTGAAACAAAAAAAATCACATATTGGTTTCCAACACTATTTATATGTGGTTTTATACTTGCTTTGTTTTTACTTTTAATAAAAATTAAATGGCTGTTTATAGTTTATATTATGTATTTTGTATTAGCATTTATTATAGCTCTAATTTACACTAAAAGTATTGTTGTAGCTGTATTGTCATTAGTAGCTATATGCTATCAATTTATTGGTTATGGTTTTGGATTTATTAAATCTACTTTTGTAATACAATTTTTAAAGAAAAAACCAGAACATTATTTTTCAGACTTGTTTTTTTAGATTAAGATGAAACAGATATTAAAAACAAAAATTGAATCATTTATAAAGAGTAAAAAAATTAATGTATTCCTTTTGTTTTTATTTCTTTCATTTATAATTTTGGTTTTAACTAAACTCTCCAGAGATTATACAAATACTATTACTTTTAGTATAAATAAAATAAATGTTCCAGAAGAGTATATTGTTTTAAATGATACGAATCAAAAATTAAATATTACAATTAAAACTTAC
>Ga0190293_1000564_pt1 | contig 13223 bp, 11 predicted proteins | sample 48693001_MG_FD_161671 | JGI IMG/M metagenome (GOLD analysis project Ga0190293, IMG submission 161671) | Hydrothermal vent microbial mat bacterial communities from Southern Trench, Guaymas Basin, Mexico - 4869-30-0-1_MG | ecosystem: Environmental > Aquatic > Marine > Hydrothermal vents >... | reverse complement strand
TGATTCTAAAAAAGGCAAGGGAAGAAGCCGGATTAACACAAGAAGAGCTCGCCGCGAAATTAAATACTAAAAAATCCGCAATCTCAAGAATTGAAAATCACGCAGAGGATATTAAGCTTTCTACCTTAGGGAAATTTGTTAAGGCTGTTGGTAAGGAGCTTCGCCTTGAAGTTGCTTAATTTCAGAATTTCAATTTCAACCTATCAATTGTCCCAAAATTAAAAGTGAATGACTTGACCATCCTCGATGATCCCAACTATCTGAAGATTATGTAACAGCACCTTTGAAACCACTGTGGCATAAATCAGCTTAGAAAATTGGGTTAATCTTGACCTATATGTAACGGCATGTCCAAAGAGATTACTTCCTGTAATCATGATAGCTGATCACTATCAATGCAAGATATGGTCGGTGGTGATAATAATCGCACACCGGTAATTTTTCAGGTGCCTGATATCTACCGTTTTGTAGGAGTGATGCGTTTTCTATAATCCAAGATCTTGGTTAATTAATATAACTTTTATTCTGCCCTTGGGATAAGATTTTTCATGAATTGTCCATATATTACAGATCCTATCAGGGCTTTTACAGTCCATGCAATAAGAAGTCTTTACGTTTGATAATCTTTTTTGCCAGTATCTATTAATTTGCATAGTCAAATAAATCCTTAAGAGGCGTATCCCCAAAATTTATGAAATTTCCAATTATGAGAATAATGGCAAAGTGCGCCGTTGACACGGCGCACTTCTCTTAGCCATTGATGATTACATCAAACCGGCTTCCTTATAGTATTTCACAGCGCCATCGTGCAGTGGTGCCGAAAGCCCATCCTTGATCATCTCTTCTTTTACCAGAATCTTAAATGCCGGATGGAGTTTTTTGAACTCCTTAAAATTCTCGAAAACAGCCTTTACCACGTTGTAGATCACATATTCGGGCACCTTTGCCGAAGACACAAACGTGGCGCCGACGCCGAATGTCACGGTGTCCGTATCCGTACCGCGGTACATACCGCCGGGAATCGTGGCCGTTCGGTAGTAATCGTTTTCTTTCACCAGCTTGTCGATCTCGGGGCCGGTAACGTTAACCAGCAGGGAATCACAAGAGGTGGTGGCCTCTTTGATGGTTCCACTGGGGTGACCTACGGTAAATACTATGGCGTCAATCTTGTTATCGCACAACGCACTGGCTTGCTCAGCGGACTTCAGCTCGGCAGCCAGCTTGAAATCAGCCTTGGTCCAACCCATGGCTTCCATTACCACTTCCATGGTGCCGCGTGCACCAGAGCCGGGATTGTTGATATTGACCCGTTTGCCCTTCAGGTCCTGAAAGTTTTTGATGCCGGAATCTTTACGGGCAACAACCGTGAATGGCTCGGGATGAACGGAGAATACGGCACGCAGGTCTTTATTGGGTCCCTGGCTCTTGAATTTGCTGGTGCCGTGCCATGCATGGTACTGCCAGTCGGACTGGGCCACCCCCATGTCCAGCTCGCCGGCGGCAATGGTATTCAGGTTATAGACGGAGCCGCCGGTGCTTTCCACCGTGCAGCGAATGCCGTGCTCTTTCCGGGATTTATTCACCAGACGGCAGATGGCCCCGCCGGTAGGATAATAAACACCGGTGACACCACCGGTACCGATGGTGACAAAGGTTTGCTCCGCCTGGGTCGGCGCAACGCTCATGAAAAAGACAAAACCGAACAGAATTGCAATCGAAACAACAAATCCTTTCTTCATATCGACCTCCTTAATAAATTGAGTTATTTGTTGGAATGGTTGATGTGGGTGTTGACGTTTTTATGTTTTATAACACCTCCTTTCGTTAGGAATACATTTAATGCCAACCCCCGGATTCAATACAGGTCCAGGCGTTCCACAGCTTCAACAATGCGCTGAGCACTTTTTATTACAGGTGTATCCACCATTTTGCCATCCAACATAAGTGCGCCGGTGCCGTGGGTTTCGGCCGCTTTAACTATCCTGCGGCTACGAGCAACTTCTTCAGCAGAAGGAGTAAAGGCTCCATTCACAGGCGCAAGCTGGGAAGGGTGAATACAAAGCTTGCCGGTATATCCCAGCTCTCGTACTTTTTTGCATTCCTTTAAAAGACCGGTTTCATCCCTGATGTTTAAATAAGGCGAGTCAATGGGCATGATGCCCGTCAGGCCACAGGCTAAAACCATTGATGCTCTGTGGGCAAACATGGCATCCCATGACATCTGCGATCCAAGTTCGGCTGAAAGATCGGCAACCCCCAGGGCCAGGCAAGACACCCTGGGACTGGCTGAGACGATCTTTGCAGCGTTCAGTATCCCGCGGCTTGATTCAATCATAACCATGAATTCAAGCTCCGCTTTCATCTGGGATATAAGATCGTCATAAATTCGGACCTCTCCGGCAGATTCCACCTTTGGTAGCAAAACGAGGTCTGGTTTTTTCACCCATTTTGCCATGGCTTTCATATCTTCGAGTCCGTGAAGGGTTGAAATCCGGTTTATCCTTAGGGCCACTTCCTTGTTACCAAAATCCATCTGTTCAATCTTCCGACCTGCTTCCATACGGGCGAACTCCTTGTTTTCAGGGGAAACCCCGTCTTCAAGTTCAATCACCACCACGTCGGTAGAAAGAGTGGCTGCCTTCTCAATCCTTTCCGGTTTGTCAGCAGGAACAAAAAGAATGCTGCGTCTTAAATGTGTCATCCAGTCTCTCCATGTCCTATCATTGGGTGAGATCTATTGGCTGGTGCCGAATTCGGGTAGCTTTCCCTCGTCGTATCCCTGGCGTTTTGCTAAAATGGTACGGGTGTATGACATGATCAGATCATTATTCTGGTTGTAAGCTCTTGTTGCAAAGGAGACGATACCCGTATCCGGGCGTGATTTGGACTCCCTTTTTTCAAGGATTTCAGATTCTGCGTAAATGGTGTCCCCTATAAAAACAGGCTTAGGAAGCTTAATACTCTCCCACCCAAGGTTTGCAATGGTATTCTGGCTTGTATCCGCGACGCTCATGCCGAGGACGATGGATAGCGTCAGGGCGCTGTTAACAAGCGGTTTTCCAAACATCTGTTTTTTTGCAAAATGATGATCAAAGTGAACTGGATGTTTGTTCATGGTCAACAGCGTAAACCAGGTGTTGTCGGTCTCAGTTATGGTTCTGCCGGGCCAGTGCTTGTAGATGTCACCAATGCTGAAATCTTCATAATAACGCCCGATATTGGGTTGATATACGGTCATTTTTTAACCCCCTTTTATTAAAATTCGGAAAGTTCGTCTTTACTGTAGCCACCCAGACGGATTAAAACATCTTCTGTGTCTTTACCCATTGATGAACCAGGCTTATATGCAGGTTCATACCCACTGAATTTGAAAGGAGGTCCGGTTTGTTTTATTTTTCCAAGGCCCGGATGATCATAATCAATGATCAAGCCCAGGGCATCAACCTGAGGATCTTTTAGGGCCTGGGGAATACTGTTCACCGGGGCCACCGGAACCTTGCCTTCCAGCATATTTATCCACTCGGCGGTAGTTCGGTTTTTGAACTCCTGCGACAAGATTTCCAGGAGAGCGTCCCTGTTCTGATACCGATCCTGCATGGTCAGAAACCGTGGATCCTCAGCCAATTCCGGAAGTCCCATTTCCCTGACAAGGGAAAAATAAAATTTATCCATTTGCGCCATAACCATGAGCCAGTTGTCTTTGGTCTGAAACAATTGGGAGGGCACAATGCTCTGATGCGCACCCATAGGCAGTTTTTTCGGCTCCCAGCCTGTGGAAAGATGCCAGGTGTTAAGATAATTACAATAAGCTATGGACAGTTCCAGAAGGCTCGTATCCACAGTGCAGCCCACACCGGTCAGGCGACTTTGGTGGATAGCCGCCATCATTAAAAACGCGGCATTTGTCCCGGCCGCCATGTCAATGACAGAAACACCGCATCGGGCAGGGGGTCCATCGGGTTCGCCACCCATCCAGGCGATTCCCGACAGGGCCTGGGAGAGATAGTCGTATCCCGGGTGGCTTTTTCGGGGGCCGACTCTGCCATACCCGGTCAAAAAGCAGCATACAAGTTTTTGATTATATTTCTTGAGGTGCTCATAAGTGATTCCCATCTTCTCAGGCATGCTTCCTTTTGGATTTGCAAACAGCACATCCACGGACGGCAGAAGTCGATACAGTGCCTCCATGCCTTTTTGAGATCTCAGATCCAAGCAGATGCTTTTTTTGTTGCGGTTAAGACATTGAAAAAACAGGCTGTCACCATCTTTTGCTCCAGGGGGGACATATCGGGAAACATCGCCGATAGACGGGGCTTCGATTTTTATTATTTCCGCCCCAAGATCAGCCAGCTGTAAAGTGGCCCATGGTCCTGCGCCGTATGACTCTATCGCCAATACACGTATATCAGCCAACGGTTTTGGATTTTTCATTTTATAATACCTCCTTATCAATCATTCCTTCCAGCAAAGGCCAGTATATCTTCCAACAGCATTTTATATCCAGGTTGGATATTTTGAATTTCAGCCCTCTCTTCTATTTTTTTGGTCTCATATAGCATTACTTCTTTTGGAATAGGAACATTCCCCGGATTTGATATTCTTATGGCACCTCCCAGATCTTTATGGCTTAATAGTAAGTTCCTATTATAATTGCTCGGCGAAAACGGCATATCAAGTATACCTGCCTTAAATGCTCTAACGGTACCGATAGCAACGTCGCCATCGCCGATTTCGAATACCCTATCCAATAGGGCTGTTGTTGCTTTCTTCAACATACTTTCTTCTTGTTTCATTTTATCAGAGCCTTCAAATTTCTCCCCGTTCAACATGTTTATGATGTTTCGAGTCACCCTGCAGCCTTGAGCATTATTTGCCGCGGTAGGTATACCATGTGCTTCATGAGTCGATTTTGTTATTATTGCTGTAGCATTTGATAATGCTCCTATCGTTGCCCCTAACATTATCAACGACAGGGCCTTTTCTTCATCTTTCGGAAATGCTCCCATATATTGATGAAAATAGGTTGTTAATTCGATGTTTTTATAACCTTTCATCTCAAGAAACTCCCGGCAGACATCTTCCATGACCTTTATAGCTACAATATCTTGAGTGATGTTCCCCCCCATTCCATAACCCAAACTATAGTGGGATATACCCTGTTCGCAATCTAAAATGCATTCTATAATTGATATAGCTAAAGTGATACATGGTGGAATTAACACACCTGTACAAGGACCATAAGATTCTCGATGAAGTTTAATTCCACCGTGATCATCATAATATCGCATCAATCGTGATACATATTGCCACCTTTCGATTGACATTTCTAGCGAATCTGTTTTTGTGTAGGGTATAAGACAGGTTATGCCTCCACCTTCCATGCTGGTATATCCACCTGCTAACAGTATGTCTGACAGTAATCGCGGATATGGAGCACATGTTCTACCCACTAAAGGAGCATTGGTTTGTTCTTTTATTTTTCTTATTTCACTTACGCCCACGTTAACGGCAGGCAGACCATTTAAAATCGATCCATTACCCTTTTGCATTCCTTTTTCTATTGCCCGCTGAGCCTCTTCAAACCTTGCATTTCTAGTATAACTATCGATTGTAGTCGGAAGCAGATCAGCGCCACCTTCTTTCGCCAATGTTTTGAGAAGTTGTATGTGGTCGTCGACAATATTTACACCGCCCCTGGGCTGTATTAGCGTTTTCCCGTCCTTTTTGGCTTTAGTTAAAACAAAGGCGGCATTGTGCTCTTTCGGTATAGATTTATGGTATTCAATAGCTTCGTCTAAATCCGCTATTTGCGCTCCTGTCGGCCATTGTTTTAAGACCTCTTGCCTTTCTTTTAGCAGCCTTTTCTCTGACCATTTATGATTTTTAATTTCCATTGTCCTTAAACAACCTCTGCTTTAGCTTTACTTTGAATTATAGATAACACTCGACTCATCTCATTCTTTACTATCATCAATGGTTCATCTACGCCCATTCCAGGTTTTGCCAACATTTGTAATGGCTTGGTAGCGACAGCAACATTTGCACAAACCCTGGCAGAAACATCCGTTTCATTGCAGGTACCACCCAGATAGGATCCAACCCCTTTTTCATTGCAATAAAGGACAGCTTCAATAATACGGTCAATACCGCCTACATCAATTGTTTTTATTTGAACAATATCTGTTGCACCATTATCCGCCCACTCCTTGATTTCTTCTAGTGTGTTAGCCCATTCATCAACAACCAATTTGATCTTTATCCCTCTTTCCCTAAACGCCTCTTTAATTTTAGTAAAAGCGATAACCGTTTCGTCTTTTGATCCCATGTCAATGGGCATTTCCAACTGCAAGGGATATGGCTTAATTGCATTTTCCAGCTTTTCCAGATAATTAATTACTTTTTCTATATCTTTATTGAAGATCTTACCGATGGTACCATAGAGGTCTAAATGGATTCTGGGCTGATAATCCTTGGCCCCAATTTTAATTATTCTTTCTTTTATCCATTTTGCATATTCCAACAGCTTCTCACCCTGATCTCCTACTTCATCTTCAACATTCTTAATTAGAGCATGGGGCAATACATCAGCACCTTTCATTATTCCTTTGTCGGTACCTGTATATCGATCGTCCCCTGTTTGAATGAAAATTGGAGGAATTGTATTTGATGGCGTTGTGTTGTACTCTCGGCAGATTATTTCAGCCATGGTCAATCTGTTCTTCTTTGCAACTGCATCAAGGATAGATTGGGTGATTCCATATCTCACACCGGAATGGAGTCTTTCACCATCTATTCTCATCTCTTCTATTTCTTTTGATGCACTCCGAAAACTATTAATTTCCATTCCAATCAATTTTGGTTTTATATTTTTCTCAATAAACTCTATTAATTCATCTGCAAAAAAAGGTTTGTCTCTTCCGCCAATACCTGAATATTGACCCGTTGCACAATCTCCATAAGATATCTGACCGTCATCCAAAACCATCATGAATGAAACCGACTCTCCCGGTTGCCTGATTGTCTTGAATCCGTCCGTAACAGTTTCGCCAAAATAAAAATTCCCATCTAAAGTCGCACCTTTTTGGATGGCATGTTTATCGTCCAGATAATAGCCTGTAAATCCTTTTGACAAAATGATATCAACGACTTTCATTTTTTGCTCCTCGCCTTTATGATGTGAAGTATAATTATTGTGTTAATAAGTCTTCATCCAATGATTTTATTACATCCTCAGGCATTGTATCTGGTGGAAATGCCTTATTAAAACCCTGCTGCAACATTGCCTCTTCAATTTCACTCCAATTCTTTTTACCTAATCCCAGGTTTCCTCCAACATAGAGTGTAATGTTATCTAATCCACTTTCAATACATTTGTCCCTAAATCCCTGGCAATCTATCTCTCCCATTCCATAAAGAGAAGAAACAAGTATTGCACTGGAATTTGTTTCTATAGCCGCTGCTATGAATTCCTCTTGAGAAACTAATATTCCAAGGCTTATTACGTTGTATCCTGCATCTGTCAAAGCAATTTGCAATATTCTGTTGCCAATAATATGTGCATCTGATCCAATCACGCCCGTAACAATATTTATCTTTTTTCTTTTATTCATACCAGCCCCTTCAAGCTATTTTATCAGTAGTTTTTTCCAGAAATATTTTATAAAATACAATTTTAATTGTTAACTTAATGAATCGCTTTTATATTATTTTTCAATATTCTAAGGGCTTTATCGGGATATTTTAATGATAATAGACCCATGCCAAATAATATATATTCGTTATCGATAAAAAAATTCGGGCGCGTTGGCTTCAAGCAAAAGAGATCATCTTTAGAGCTAATTGATCTATTTAACATTTCAAGAAGATCCCTTTCATTTGTGTGGGAAAACAATCCACCGGTACATAACACTGTTTTAATATTAGTCAGGTCTTTTCCATATTGTATGTTAATTTCCCCTGCAGGCGTATATTGTTTTTCAAGATCACCTACATGTCTATTAAGTGCTAATTGAATTGCATAGCTTGCTATTTCGAGATCAACTACCTTTTCAATATTGGTTTTTGGTTTGAGTGTGATGTCATTTGAAATTTTTTCAATAACCTGCGTGATATCTGTATTTTCTATTTTAGAACTCTTTACGACTTTATTTAAATTAGCTTCTTTTATTGTTGTTATTGCATTTATGCGAAGGCCCAAATCACCTTCAACTGTTCTCATATCGTAGGGCAAAGGCAACCCTTTGAGGGTGGTTCCTTCCAATGTCGGATGACCCGATGCCGATGAATATACATCAGTAGTGGCGCCTCCAACATCAATAGCGATGAGTTCGCCGATCCCTTTAACACTAACTGTTCCAGAAGATAACAATTTAACAGCATTAAAAACAGCTAGCGGGGTTGGTATAATATCTTCATCAACATAGCGTCTGGCCTTATCGATTCCTTTTGATATAATGATTCTTTCAATAAATATTTTTCTTATCATTTCTTTAACAGCGAACGCACTGATTTTACCTATTTCCGATAGAACATTCTTTGCAAGAAATACTTTTTTACCATTTTTTTCTAAAATTGATTTTACTTCTACTGCTACGACCTTGTTACCGCCAAAGATGATTGGTACATTTATTTCTAATTGTGCAATCATCTCTGCATTCCACAACAGGGCCTCTTCGTTACCCCCATCAGTGCCACCTACAAATAATAAGATGTCAGGGTTTAGTTTTTCTATTTCAATTATTTCATACTTATTTAATTTGTAGGAGTAGGTCCCTACAATTTTTGCCCCGGCGTTATAAGCAGATAGTTTACCGGCTTTAACTGTAAGTTCAGGTACTAAACCAACTACTACCATTCGAAGTCCACCGGCTGCACTGCAGCTGGCAAGGCGTAGCTGATAATCTATTTTTCTTTGAATAACTGTATTTATTAATTGAGTAGCCTTGTCGATTCCTTTGGCCACATTTGTATTTGTTGTTGAAGGCGTACTGACAGTTGCAAGAATTTTTTCCTCTAAAAGATCTACAGAGAACGCCTTAGTAAAAGTACTGCCTATATCAATCAACAAAGCTGCTTCCATTTTTACCGCATAACCCTTTAAATACTAATGCTATAATACGCTAATTGCATTGCATTTATTCACAATCAAAAGCGGATCCATATAATTCGTATGACATACACTGTTTAATATTTATTGTATCATATAAAATATATAATATATCCTGTCAACACAAACTTATTATTATTCTTTATAAATGGCATTCTCGTAAAAAGTGCGTTGGAAAAATATAGGCTACTATATGTGGCGTAATTTTAATTGTATCAGTACGTTATACGGTGGCCATATTTCAACTTTTTACGAGTTCATTAAAACTGGCCCAATGTGTAAATTTTCGGGAGATGTGTTCCGCATTTCGGATAGCTATGAAAACCTATTATCGCTTGCCGGAAGTACACAAACGACTGCAGGAAGAGTAGGATGAAATTGGTAGATCGAAGAAGGTGGCCGCTAAGGGCTCGCGTAAAAATATGGATTTAAAATACTATACTTTTTTATAGCCGTTTTCAAATTCTCTGATTCGTGAATCGCTTATCCAATGTTCCCTTACTAATCTCTCAATAGTATTAGCGTCACGTGCTAAAAAAGCATTTAAAATCTTTTTATGATCATTAAGGGCGTTTTTCATAACATCTTTTCTGGCTAAAAAGGTCACCCTATATCTGAACAATTTCTTTCTTAAGTTTAGATTAGAAACAAGGTCATAAATCGATTGGTTATTACTTTTTTTTAAGAATATCTCATGAATTTCTTTATTACTCTCATAGAACTTCTCAACATTGTTTGATTTAAAATATTTCTCCATTTTTTCTGTTAGCTTCTTTATTTTTATTAAATCCTGATCATTCAAATTAAGAGAAGCTCGCTTTGCTGCAAATCCTTCTAACAAACCTTGAATTTCGTACAACTCTGCGATCTCTGTTATAGATATTTGTTTGACAACAACATTTCTGTGTGTCTTGATTTCCACAAACCCTTCCACATTTAACTGAAGAAGCGCCTCCCTTACAGGAGTAATACTTACATTAAGTTCTTCAGCTATATTTTTTTCTATAATCCGTTCACCAGGTAGTAGCATGCTCTTTGTAATTGCTTCTCTAAGATGTAGATAAATTCGTTCCCTAAGAGTTTGGGGCTCCTTAAATTCAATGCTGAACGTACTTTTATCATTTCGTTTTTTGCTCATTTTTTCACCTGCTGTTCATTACTATCTTTCTGGAAGCAACAATATTAAACTGGCTACATAAATGGAGAAACTATCAGTTATCAAGCACGACAAAATTATTGCCGATACGCTTTGGTCATCACGAATCTACCACGGGAGCGACCAATTTTGCAAGATTTAGCCGATTGCGATTATTTTCGCACACCGGTAAAAATTTACGAATGCAGTGTTCTAATCGAACAAGCATGAGCTATTCAGTCAAATATCCTTTTCCATAGTAGGGATAAATACCCAAATATGCCTTCTTCTCGTATATTCCATAACCAAGACCATGACCAAGACCATAGACAGTGATGCTATTGTCCAAGATATATTCTTTCCCGTCTTTATCAATATATTCACAAGCAACATGATTTGGCTTGAGAGATATTCCATGAAAGACTGTTACTGCATGTGCTTGATATCCGGCCTTTTTCAAACAGTGGACACTGAATGCTGTAAATAACCAGCATTGCCCCTTTTTTTTACTGAAAATAATATACGGATTTTTGTAATCATGAATCGATCCTAAGCTAACCCTTTTATAGGTAAAGTTTCTGCTCACGTAATAATCCACCAAAGCGGGGCTACTTAAACGTGTTGTAACGTCATTGAAATCATCCCATCTTCCAGTGCCGTCATACTCAAAACCCGCTTTGTACCATGCCTGATTTAACAAATTTATATGAGTATAATTTGAAATATCTATTAATTTTAATTCGTCATTCAAGGCTAACCAGTACAAGGCTTGCAGTGGTGTGCAATATTTTCTTACATTTTCACACCCAACATCATTCATAAGTTCAAAAGCAGAATCAAAATGCTTTTTATTTTGGTTGTAAAATACGCTAATTCGCTCCAATGCCATTGCATCATTTTCAGAGATCCCATCTTGGATTTCAGGAAGTTTCCCCAACTCCTTTGCTAATAATAGGTTCTTTGACAATAATTCATTATAACTTGATGGATATGGACCTTTATATGGTGTGTTAGGTTTTGTTTTTGCACAACCAGATAAGAAAAAAATTATCGTAACGATAAGGAAGAGATAATTAATAATTTTTCGATCCATTGTACTATTTCAAGTTTTCAAAAAGTTAATTAATGAAAAACCAGATATATGGAGAGCATCTTAGTCTCTGACATTACATCAAATATCACCAATACCATTTGGTCATCCCCACGGTACCACGGAGGGGCCTATGAATGCAAGATTTGGTCGGTGGTGATTATTTTCGCACACCGGTAATATTTCAGGTATCTGATAACCTTGTTTTTGTTGGAGACATCTTGCTATTTTGCGGTCCCTAAAAACCAACGATATATGCCAGATACATGCTATTTAGCTGCGGTACATAGATGTAGGAGATGTCACCAAAAAAACGGAGCCATAGCTGTCCCTGTCTGTTATTTAGAAATCCTTAACCTCAGGTAAGATTACCGCTTGAGCCGCAATTACGTCCTTCCCGTTGTGAGTGACAGATGGAGAGCCATATAGGTGATACCCATCTTCAATCAAATTTGAGATTCTTTCGCAAAAGCTTGCATCATCTTTCCCTGTGATAAGACGATATTTTAATTTGTTCTCCATTTAGTTTTTTGCTCCATCTTTTGAATTAAGGGTGACATTTGAAAAACGCTATTACGTCCCATCTTTACAGTGCCAAGGCAGTTACTATAAATGCAAGATTTGCCCTATGGTGCTAATAATTGCACATCGGTAAAATTTTAAGGGTCTGATAACCTTTTTTTTGTTGGAGATATTCCCAAAAACCCTATTCTTTGACAATAGGATTCTGTTTCATTTATTTGTTATGTCTTCGGACCAAATTCGAATATTGCTAACGCTATGTTCTCTATGTTGTATTCTATATATATGCCCTGCTTCCGCATTTAACGTGACGTTAGTCTCTTTAACACCTATTTTCGCGCAGTGTTTAACCGTCATACGAATATAAGAATTTTGCACTCACCGCTACTGAAAAACCAGCTTAAGGTGAGCGCCATCAAGCCAAGTAAGCGACTCCGGCATTCTATGCCATGGAACAGATCTTAAAATTGGGTTATGGGCTCTTTTGGGATACGTGACGGTCAAATTTTTTCCCGTGACAGTTATTTTCCCTTTTCCCCTGACAAAATCACGGTATACTTTCGGGGCATCGCACTCTTCAAATCCCCGTAGCTTTTTAGACAACATACTGTAAAGTGTATCCGCTATCATCGTCATTACAATGTCAAAGTGGACTTTGATCAAAATGGGAGAAGACAGCATGTTGAGATTGAAAAATTTAACGGCTTCTGCGATGACGTTTTCGACACGCCACCTTCTGGGATAGTTACCGATTAATAGTTCTAAGGGAGTGTCAAAATCGTTTGAGATCAGAAAGGCTGGCTTCTCACGGCCATTGCCACGGACAATCACTTGGCGCAACTGGCCCTTATAATTTTTCATCTCGACAACCGATTCATGCACTAGTGGCTTGGGATACTTTCTTTTTGCATGGGGAATTTTAACGCGTTGCCATGAGTCAATCCGATCAATATTATCCAGTAGCTTTTTCCCTCTGCGTCGTAGCGTGATGAACTTTACGCCTTGATAGTTCAAAGCTGACAGGTTAGGATAGCTGGTAAATTTTGAGTCAAAAACAAAAGTCGGAGCAACACCTCGTTGCATCTTTTTCCAAAAAGAGAAAAAGTCGAGCACTTGATCATCTGCCTCTTGTCTCTTGATGTCTGCAGCGGTGTAAAGAATCAGCTTGGAAGCGGCATCCTGGGCAAAGAGGGTAAGCGCACCCTTCATGACTTTATTCCGGGCACCAGCCCAGTGTTTTTGCAGAACAGACTCTTCCCCAAAATGGGGTACCGTATGAAAATCAAGATTGATTACTTTCTTGCCGTACAACCCAAGTTTTATGGCCTGATTAACAAATGCCTTTTGCAGCCGCAGCAAGTGAATCGAGT
>Ga0190293_1000563_pt1 | contig 13228 bp, 11 predicted proteins | sample 48693001_MG_FD_161671 | JGI IMG/M metagenome (GOLD analysis project Ga0190293, IMG submission 161671) | Hydrothermal vent microbial mat bacterial communities from Southern Trench, Guaymas Basin, Mexico - 4869-30-0-1_MG | ecosystem: Environmental > Aquatic > Marine > Hydrothermal vents >... | reverse complement strand
CATCCGGTTTGACTTCGTGATCACTACTACCAAAATTAGTCCAATTTACTTCAATTCTTGAAATTTTATCTTCATTGCAAGACTTAAGTGCTTCAGTTATTGTTTTATGATCTTTTGGAAATAAAAATTCATCGATGTCTAATTGTAGCAAATATTTAAAATAATGTCGGAATCTAATAATACAATCAGCATAGGCTAATTGTTGTAGATTTAATGTGTCAGCATGTCTTCCATCCCTTAAACCGGGTATGTTAGGAAATAGTATATGAGTCACAATTCTTTTTTCTATATATGGACGTAGAATTAACTCTGAACTCTTTTCTAACCCGTTATCGTATAGGATAAAATGATTTACGCCCATCATTTTATGGAACTCAATCCATTCTACAAGATAATCATCTTCTCCTCGGAATATTGCTACCAAACCAAGATAGTAAAATGAATTAATTTGAAGTATGTCTGTATCTGGTAATTTTGCTATTCCCCTATACTTAAAACCTTCCCAACGATGTCGGACAAATTTTAAATATATAATATGAAACTTACGAGTGGTTTTTTTAAATAATCTTTTCATTACAAAATTTAATATTAATTGTTATAGTTAAATAGAACTTGCCATTATCACATAAAATATTTTGCATAAGTTTATTAATGATAATTTATTAACTTCATAAGTTAAAAATAATAAATGAATCTTTAATTACTATATTGATTTGAGGTTAACATGAATATTAAGCAAATGTCATTACTATTAATTGCTTTAGGAGTACTAATTTTTATCCTAGGGTTTCTAGGTGAAATAATAAAATTTATATTTCAAAGTAATATTCTAATCTTCGCATTTTTTGCTGTTTTGATTGGTCTCGTTTTATTAGGGTATAGTATTTTTAGAGAAAGCAAGGACTCTTAGAGATATTAACAATAGTTCCTTGCTGTAAAAATTATAATTAAAATATACCAATCCGATTTTATTCTATACATAAATAATGCTGAGTAAAATCTGTGTATTTTGGTAAACAAAAAAAAGGAAAATGATGAATAAATACATTAGTATTACAGTATTACTGACTTTAATAATTGGATGTTCAGGAACAAATAATGTCCCGGAAAATGTAAAACTGCAATCTTGGCAAGATTCAGTAAGTTATAGTTTGGGTTCCGATGTAGGGGCTACTTTAAAAGCAAGAAGAATGAATTTTGAATCAAAATCGTTATCTGAAGGTTTTATCGAAACGTATGCAAAAGATTCAAGTTATGTTCTTGGCGCTAGCATTGGAATTAGTTATCAAAGTCAGATGATAGAAGTAGATCCGGCGATTTTCTTAAACGCTCTTAATAAAACTTATACAGGTGATTCTACTTTAATATCAGTTGAAGACATGAAGAATGTTGTTAGAAAATATGACAAAGAATTAAGGGAAAGTAAGATACTTGAAGAAAAGCAAAAAGCTGAATTTAATCGTATTGAAGGTGATAGATTTAGAGAAGAGTATAAGAAAAAAAGTGATTCTGTAATTGAATTAGAAAGTGGTCTAATGTACAATGTTTTGAACGAGGGATTTGGCGATATCCCAACCGACAAAGACCGTGTTGTAGTCCATTATACAGGGAAATTAATTAATGGGACTATTTTTGATAGTTCGGTTGACCGTGGAGAACCATCAAAATTTACTGTAGGGTCTGTAATAAAAGGGTGGCAAGAAGCCCTACAATTGATGAATGTAGGTTCAAAATGGGAATTAGTAATTCCTTCAGACTTGGCATATGGAGATCATGGCACAGGAAATATTCCCGCAAATTCGACATTGATCTTTGAAGTTGAATTGCTAGGAATTGAATAATAATATAAATATATAGATATAATATTAAAAGGGGGTGTGCAATCACCCCTTTTAATATTGTAGCATTTTGGAACAATTTTTGATTATGTTGAATTTTTATTAATAATCAAATTGGTTTTTACGAGAATAAAAGTTAAACTTACTAATGATAGAATGGAGTACTACGGTCGTTTATTAACGTACTACTCGAGTAGGATAATTTAAAACATTGAAAATACTGGTATAATATCGTGAAATTTATCTACTTAATGGAGAATGAACGCTCAATGTCTCCGCCTATAAAACCTAACATCAAAGAACGTATAAAACCATTCATTCCACCTCGCCCAACAAGACCAATAAAATACATACCCCAGGTTGATAAAGGTGTAAGGGATTATTGTAATCTACTAGGATTGACACGCGAACCTTTTTCGATGGCTCCTGAACCTGATTTTTTTTATCAATCCAAGCAACATCGCGAATGTCTGAATCGGATGGAAATATCATTAAGATTAAACAGAGGTTTACATGTCGTTGTTGGTGGGATTGGTACCGGTAAAACTGCTATATCGCGAATATTATTAGATCGGTTTACCGACCACGAAGGAGATTATACATTCTTTTTAATACTGAATCCTACCTGGCGAAACAATCAAGAATTTTTGATGCATCTAAAAAAGATGTTTGATATACGTGTCGAATCAAATCTGATTACTGATATGATGAATCAAATTGAGCATTTTTTAATAGATTATACTGCAAAATATAATAAACGAATTGTATTAATCATTGACGAAGGACAGAAGATGGGACCTAATCAACTTGAGATTGTGCGGTCACTATTAAATTTTGAAACAAACAGCATGAAACTAATACAATTTGCTATCTTTGCCCAGCCCGAATTCCTTGATACTTTAAATACAATGGAAAATTTTAAAGATAGAATTACCTATATGTTCAACCTTAAAAATGTTGACAATAACGATACAAAAGGACTTATTGACCATCGTCTAAAAATTGCCGGATTGCCTGATGGAAGAGAAATTTTTACTGAAAATGCAAAAAATCTTATTTATAAATATACCAAGGGATTCCCACGTAAAATAATCGTTACCTGCCACAATTTACTCATTGATATGCTCATAACCGGCAAGTCAAAAGTTGATGCTGATTTAGTATTTAAATTTACGCAGCAAAATAATTTGATATATGAGTAAGGAAGATCAACAGAGGGAATTAGCTACTAATAGACTTCTTGAGATACTACGTGCGGAACGCAAATCCGAAGATGTAGCAGAAAAAGAAGAAGCAACGTCTGACGCGGATTATATAGTTAAGAATGAAGAAGAAAAACTTCAATATGTTACAGAATCAGAGTCCGCACAAAGAAGTGAGACTGCCGAAGAAATAAGTGATGAGTACCCTTCATTGTTCACTGATACAACCGATGAGCCCGACGAAACTGATGTAATTGTTGAGCAGGAACCTCTACAAGATGTTGATGAAAATATCAGTTTTGACGATGAGACTCTATTTGACGATGATGATCAATCTTCTGAATTTGAACAAGAACATTTCCATGAACAAGATGATAGTTTTGAAGAAAAAAACAGTGATTCTGATATAGCGAAATTAGCAGCATCTTTAACCTCATCTGAATCAGATAATGAGTCAACTCAAGATTATTCTGAAGACCTAAAAGATGATTTATTGTTGAAAACCGAATTGCCAAAAGACATTTACGAGTCGGCAAGTACAGATATTGTTTTACCGCCGGAATTTAATGACTCGCTAATTACATTTTATGAAGAACCTGATGTACCGTCTACTTGGAGAAATCGATTACGATATTATAAAAGATATTTTTCTGATAACAAAAGAAAAATTACAATTTATATTGACGGTAACACAATTTGTCTCTTACAGACAGTTGCTGCTTTAGCGGAGACTGAAATTGAAAAAGTAAAATCATTTAGCTTGCCATATGAATATGGACATAATTTGATTACGGGAATTAACGATTTATTGTATCATATTTTGGAAAATGAAATTGACACAAAAGACAAAAAACTATCTTTTGGTGCATATTTTTCAATGAAAACACCTTCGAAAACAATAGTAATTAAAAGTCCAAAATTAAAAAAGAAAGAGTTAACTGAACTTGTTGAGTGGAACGCAAATAAGAACCTGCCATTTAGTACAGAAAACAAGAGTGTTAATTGGAAAATACTCAAATCAGCAACCGAAAGTGAAACTCAAGATGTTATTATCGGTGTAACCGAAACAGATTCAATTAATGCTATCGATGGAATATTTAAACGAAATGGTATTAATCTTAGATATACATCTACATTATCCATTTTGTTGTGGAAGTCATTTGTAAAGAATTATCCAGACAGAGATGTAGGTACGTATGTTATTGTTCATTTAGGCGAATCCCGAACTTTAGTGATTGTTGTTACAGATCATATACTAAAATTTTCTAGAAAAATTGCACTAGGCGCACAAGATTTCTATAAGGCAATAATAAAAAAAGTTGAAAAAAATGAATCTGGATTAACTATTGATAATGTTACAGCAAAAGATGTGCTAACTAAATATGGATATCCTCAAAATCAATCAGGATTAACTGACAATTCAAATATAGATCTGAATAAAGTTACAATTGCCATACGACCGGTTGTTGAGAGAATTAATAGCGAGTTAAATAGAACTTTAAATTATTTTAAAAATCAGCAATCTGATTTAGAATGGAAAGAATTACTTTTTGATGGAGTGGCGACATCTTTTCCCGGATTACTTGAAGCAATTCAAGAAAATATCTACCAAAATGTAGAATTATTAAATCCTATGCGAACAGGAGAGTACTATATTCATGATGATGTTGAAATAACTCCTCAGCAATATCCAAGCTATGTTTTAAACTTTGCTTTAGCGGCCGATGAAGTCGAGGATTTTAATGTAGCGCCTAAACATATTCGTGAAAATTATAAATATTCATTTCTAAGTAAAGTTACTGTTGCATTGCTAGCTTTATTAGTTCCACTTGTGATATTTATGGGACTTTATAGTAGCTCAATGTTGAAACGAGGGCAAAAAACTATTGAATCTAAGAAAACCGAATTGCAAAGATTGTCAGTAGAGACGCAAGATTACGCAAGTTTTATGGGTGATATTAAAATTATCAATTCATCAAATCATTTCTTACGCAATGATCGAATTTACTCGACAAATCAAATAAAAATGCTGCAATTATTTTCTACTATAGTTCCGGAAGAAATTAAACTTACCGCATTAAACTTTGTTAATGCGACAGGTTTACCTGATTCTGTTATAGCTGCAGATGATTTTAAGGAACATTTAGAAATAGCAGGTTTTGTTGATGAAGATAAATCAGTAGCTGATATTTATTTAACTGATTTCATTTTGCAACTTGAGAAGACGCGATATTTTAGTGATGTTATTATATTAGAAAAATCAGAATATAATTTTACAAATAGAGGCGAATTGTTCTTCAAATTACGTCTTAACATGAAATAATGAAACAGAATAAAACTATATTTTTTGCATTTGTAACACTTTTAATAGTTGTCATTTTATATTGGTTGTTTTCTGTGTTAATTATTAATCGAGGTGAATATAGTAAAATTAAACAAGGTATAGTTAGCGCTGATAATAATTTAAAAAAATTAAGTAATGAGCGAGTAAATTATGCTTCAATTAAAGAAGCAAGAAAAATACATGTCCAAAGTTTTGATACATTAAAGGTACACATACCGTCAAAGGAAAATGCTAAAGGTACAAATTCATATATTGGGACTTTAGATATTATCCATCAAATAGCCGAGGATAATAATATTAGGATTAATGTATTCAAACCAATTTTAGTAAATACGTTTCCTCATATTGATGTAAAAGATAAACAGCTTGATCAAAGTATCGAAAGATATTGGTTAGAGATGGAGTGTAATGGTAACTTTATTTCGCTAGGAAAATTTTTTGAAGAATTACAAAATCAGGATAAGCTCGTTAATCTATTAAAATTTAATATTGAGACTGAATATGATAGTGATGGTAGACTATTTTGTGAAGCAATACTTTATACTTATGTATTTGTGGAAAATAGCTAGTGGCTAAAACGGACAATAAACGTCTCTATGTAATGTTAGGATTCTTAGGTGTCTTAATATTGTATTTAGTACTAAGTAAAACAGTTTTTTCAAAGAAAAGTAAGGTTCCAAATCCGGTTGTCAATGTAACAAATAAATTACATAATGTTGTACCTGAAACAGTATCAAAAAATAGAAAAATGGTAATCAGTAAAATTAACAATATAAATTACGTTGTTCCTGAATTTAAGTTTGAAGGAAAATGGCAGAGCGATCCATTTTTTTATTTAGATGAAGATTCATTAAGAGCTATAAGAGATAGAGAGCTAGGTCAATATACTAACTTAAAACTTAGTGGAATATCATTATTGAGAGATCAAGGTTATTCGTTAATTAACTCGGTTATTATGACTGATGTTGATACAGTCATGACTGCTAGTATTTTAAAAGAAGGCGATGAATTTGATGGATTTCGCGTTGTAAAAATCGCTTTCGATCATGTCATTTTACGTAAAGGGAGTCGTAACATAAGGTTAGATTTAGATGAATCATAAAAAATACATTTCAATTATATTTTTATTGTTATTATCATATTCAGTTGTATCTGCACAGCAAATTGATCGGATTCTTCCGTATAATAATCAAGATACAACAGGAGTCTATCTAATTTTTGATGGAGATTTGAAGTATGAAAAAAATATAAGTCAATCCCCACCCTCGATTTCTCTATTATTCCCAAATACAAAACTTTCTGAAGGTGATTACCAAAAAGCAGTAGATATGCCACCGTTATATAGAATCGAAGCTAGGGAAGCGATTAATAGCAAATATTATAAACACACTAAAGTTGATTTGTATTTTAGTGAAATTCCTGAATTTAGAATTGATCATATCGGTGAAAATGTTCTAAGAATTATTTGGTCAACTAAAAACTATGGTGAAGAAAAAATTAGTATTGACACTAATGCGAGTAATTTAAATTTAGAGATTTGGTCTAATTTTGAAAATGAAGTCTCAATGAATTTAAAAAATGCTGAATTAGTTGATGTCTTGCGTCTTCTTGCCATGCAAAGTAATATGAATTTAATTACAAATGACCAAGTCAATGGCACAGTTACTTTAACACTAACGGATGTGAGCGTGGGATCCGCATTAGATGCGATGTTAAAAGTAAATGGCTATGATTGGTTTATACAAGATAATTTGATAGTGGTAAAGCCCGTTGATGATAATGTTGTTGGAGGACTAGTGACAAAACATTATAAATTGGAATATGCAGATGCGTTTTCTATTGGAACAGCACTCTCAAATGTTTTAACAGAAAAAGGTAAATTTCAGATTTTTTCACCGGTTGCTAGCAGTAGTTATTTTGGAAGTGATATGATGGGTGGCGCACAGGGAGCAACAGGCGGTGCACAGGGAGCCACAAGTGGAATGGGTGGAACTCAGCAGGGTATGACAGGTGGAATGGGCGGTGCACTGGGAACAGCAGGTGAAGTGGGTGGCAATCAGGGCATGGCCGGTGGAATGCAACAATCCGCAACTATGATGACTTCGGACTATCTTATTGTTACTGATGTATATTCAAATTTTGATCATATCGAGTCCATAATCAAACAGTTAGATGTAAGGGTTCCGCAGATAAATATCTCCGTAAAATTTGTTGAGACAAAATTGGATGTGAATGAACGCTTAGGGATAGATTGGACACTTCGATCAGAAATGATCGGCCCTGTACCGAATATAGAATCTAGTGTAGTTGATTTTGAAAATTTTAAATTATTTGATACTAATAACTTAAGTCTATATTCATTTTCACTACCAATATTTGAAAGTGTTATGGAGATGTTGGCTTCCGATGGAGAAACGCGCTTGATTCAAGAACCACAACTAACAACAAAAAATAATACAGTTGCTACATTTAAAGTTGGTACAATTTATCCTGTTTTAGTTACTCAGACTACTCAAGTTTCACAAACTACATCTTTCATAGATAAAGAAATTAATTTAATACTAAAAGTTCAACCGCGTGTTAATGAAAATCAATATGTGTCAATGGATATATCAACTACCGTTCAAGCACTGGTAGGATTTTCCGGTCCAAATAATGATCAACCTATTATTTCAGATCGTGGTACTACAACACACGTTCGCGTAGAAGACCAAAAAACTCTAATGATTGGTGGTCTAATATTTGATCAAACAATTGAAAATAATAAAAAGGTTCCATTTATTTCTAGTATACCGCTGCTTGGAAGATTGTTTACTCATACTACGTACACAACTGAACAACGTGAGTTACTAATCTTTATAACGCCGTCAATTATTCATTATCAATAAAATAGAGGAGACTTTATATTGGAGATTTATGATTTATTGGCATACATGGATGAGATAAATGCTTCTGATCTACATCTAAGACCTAATTCTCCACCGATTTATCGAATTGATGGTGAAATGGTTAAAACTAAGCAGCCTCCTCTCTTAGCAGATGATGTCCACCTGTTAGTTTTTGATATAATGAGTGAAGATCATCGTAAACGATATGAAGAAGAATTAGAAATTGATTTCTCAGCAGAATTCCATGGAATTGGGAGATATCGTGTTAATGTTTTTCGTAGTTATTATGGTGACGCTGTTGTATTTCGTGCAATTAATGATTATACATATACATTTGAAGAATTGGGGTTACCTCAAGTCTTAAAAAAATTATCCTTACAAGATCAGGGACTAATCTTAATAACTGGTCCGACTGGAAGCGGTAAAACAACTACTCTAAATACTGTAATAGAATATATAAATAGTGTTAAACAAAAACATATTATCACGATCGAAGACCCAATTGAGTATATTCATAAAAGTAAGAAATCGCTAGTTACACATCGCGAGGTTGGAGTTAATACCCACTCATTTGCTAATGCCCTGCGGAGTGCTTTACGAGAAGACCCGGATGTTATAGTTGTAGGTGAAATGCGTGATATGGAAACTACTGCGCTGGCTATTAGTGCAGCTGAAACAGGTCATCTTGTATTTGGAACATTACATACCATGGATGCACCGCATACAATTGATCGAATAATTGATCAATTTCCTCCCATTCAACAAAATCAAATTCGATTGATGGCAAGCGAATCAATTATAGGTGTAATAACACAGAATTTATTAAAACGGAAGACTGGTGGACGTATCGCAGCATTTGAGATTTTGGTTGGTATTCCGGCTGTTTCTAATTTAATTAGAGAAGGAAAAACATATCAGTTACCATCAGTGATGCAAACGCATGGTAAAATTGGCATGATATTAATGCAGCAATCTATTGAACAATTATATAATCAAGCTTTAATCTCTAAAGAAGAAATGACTCGTGTAGAGAAAGAAAGTGATCGGCTTATTGAAAGTATGAGTGGTGATTAGAATTTATGTATAGCATTGAAACATTGCTCAAATTGATGATAGAATCTAAAGCGAATGATTTATTTGTTAGTCTTGGCTCATATCCGGTGTTAATGATTGATGGTGAAAGTTTTCCATTAAAAGAAGAAAAAATTACTCTTGAGATGTTAGACAGTTTTCGAAAAAGTTTATTAACTAGTGAACTGGAACAGATTTTCATTCGTGAAAAAGAATTAGATTTTGCCTACAGCTTCCCTGGGGTAGGTCGTTTTAGGATAAATTATTTTGTGCAACGCGGTTCAGACGCATTAGTTGCTCATCATATTCCAACCTCAATAAAAACTCCAGATGAATTAGGATTACCTAAAAGCTTAAGTGATATTGCTTTGGAAGATCGTGGGTTAGTATTGATAGTTGGATCAGCAGGGTCAGGCAAGTCAACAACTCTTGCGGCATTAATAGATCATCGAAATAGAAATAAGACCGGACACATTTTAACATTGGAAGATCCAATAGAATTTCTGCATCAGCATAAAAAATCTATTGTTAATCAAAGAGAAATTGGACAAGACTCACTCTCATTTAAAAGAGCATTAAAAAGCGCGCTTCGAGAAAATCCTTCGGCATTATTAATGGGTGAAATTCGAGATATGGAATCTATCGCTACAGCGGTAAATTTTGCAGAAACGGGGCATTTAGTGTTAAGTACCATGCATGCCACTAATACTCAAGTAGCTGTGGAGAGAATCTTTAATATTTATGGCCCGGAATTACAAAAAGCTGCACGAGATCAATTAAGTGAAAATATCAATGCTATTATTGCCCAAAGGTTGGTACCAACAAAGGATAAAAAATTAATACCTGCAATTGAAATGCTACTACCATCAGCACGTGTAAAGGACCTAATAAAAAAAGGAGAAATTCATTTATTGCCCCATGCACTCGAATTTGCCAAAACTGAAGGAATGCAAACATTTGACCAATGCTTACTACAATTGTATAAAGATGGTATTATAACACCGGAAACAGCAATCAAATATTCAGATCATAAAACAGACATAACTATGAAGATCAAAGCCGAAGGGTGGGATAAGAAGGAGATCTCAATACAATTGGATATTGAACAAGTATAAAAAAATGATAAACAGTAAAATTATTATTATAGCAGACGGGAAAAAGTCAAATATAGATTCTATAAATCAGTTTCTTCTTGAGCATGGATCTGAAGTAATCGTGTCATATGACGGCCTTGATGGATTTAATCTAGCTAGAAGTGAAAAACCTGATTTAGTATTAATTGAGGCAGTATTGTCAGGATTTAATGGATATCAATTATGTAGTTTATTAAAATATGATATTAAATATGAAGATATCATAGTTGTGATACTTTCGGATAATGCAGGAAATAATGCGCAACAACAGGCTGATAGTTGCGGAGCTGATGGTATTTTATCAACACCAGTCGATTTAGATGAACTTTTAGGAATTGTAAAATCAATAAATTTTAGAGAATAATGATACTAATATTAGTAATAATTCTTGGGTTGGTAATCGGAAGTTTTTTAAATGTTTGTATATATAGATTACAAATAAAAGAATCCATTTCAAAACCCCGTTCCCATTGTCCAAATTGTAAGCACCAATTAAAACCTTGGGAAAATATACCGGTACTTAGTTATATATTATTAAGAGGAAAGTGTTCAAATTGTAAAACGAAAATATCTTTGCGATACCCGCTTGTCGAAATTCTTACAGCTTTGGTATATATAGTAATTTATAATCATTTTGCTTTTTCCATTGAAGCTGTATTACTCATGGCATTACTCATGGTATTTTTCAGTTTAGTAATCGTTATCACGTTCATTGATATAGATATTCAATTAATATTCAATAATTTGTTAATTATTAGTTTGTTTCCGATTGTTGCTTTTATTATTATTGATAATTCACTTCCATATTTAAACCACATCGCCGGAGCGATATTATTAGCACTAGCTTTTTATTTAATTGGATATATTGGCAAATTGATCTATAAAGTTGACAGCATGGGAATGGGCGATGTTAAATATGCAGGAGTTGTCGGATTGCTACTCGGTTGGGAAAAAGGAATTTTAGCATTTGTAATTGCCTTTGTTTCTGCTGCTGTAATAATAGTTATTATATCTTTATATAAAAAAGTTTCGAGTAAACAAAGGATACCTTTTGGACCATTTTTAAGCATTGGATGCTTTGTCGCATTTTTTTGGGGAAGTAATATTCTAAATTGGTATTTGGGGTTTTATCGATGAAAATTGGAATGAAATAATGGCAACGGGTAGAAAGAAATTAGGTCAACTTTTTATCGAAGCTGGAACAATAGACAACGCAAAATTGAAAGAAGCTCTTGAGTATAAAAAAGAGCACAATGTTTACCTGGGAAATGCTTTAGTGTCTTTAAAGATGGCGTCAGAAGATGACATAATTAAAATGGTTAGTGATCAGCTAAGGATTCCATGGATCGATCCGCTTACATATAAAGTTAAGAAGAGAACTCTAAATTTAATAAGGGAAGAAAGTGCAAAACGTCTAAATGTTATGCCCTTATTCCATTTTGACAATGTGCTTACGGTCGCGTGTGCCGATCAAAATAATGTACATGTTGTAGATGAGCTCAGTGAAGAGACAGTTATGGAAATTAATATTGTGTTAGCTACTGAGCGAAATATTACACAAGCTCTTGAGTTGCATCATAGAGCAGAAAGTTATGAAGAGTTAGAAACTCAGCAACATGCTGCTGTTGAATCTGAGAAGAATACCGTTACTTCTTCAAGTGTAGTTTCCACAGAAATATCTATTGATACGGAAATTATAGAAGCGGTAAATATGCTGATGGATAGTGCCATTAAAATGGGTGCGAGCGATATTCATATAGATCCAAGAGAGAAGGATGTGCGAATCAGATTCCGTGTAGATGGAGTTATGCAGCAATACTATACAATACCGATAGAATCATTACCTTCAGTTATTTCACGTTTAAAAATATTATCGGGTATGGATATTGCTGAAACAAGACGTCACCAAGATGGTCGTTTTAGGCATGAAGCGAATGATGTTGTGGTTGATGTTAGATGTGCTACTTTCCCAACACCTAAAGGTGAAAAAATGGTTATGCGTATTTTGGATGCATCTCGGGGTCAGATTGCTCTTGATAAACTTGGTTTTTCTAAAAATATGAATGCCCAATGGGATAAAATTATACATTCTCCACATGGACTAGTATTGGTTACAGGCCCAACCGGTTCGGGTAAATCTACAACCTTGTATGCAACATTGAACGTTGTTAATTCAGAAGAAATAAATGTTTTAACTGTCGAAGATCCTATTGAATATCAACTGGACAATATAAATCAAAGTCAAATAAACGAAAAAGCCGGTATAACTTTTTCAGCTACATTACGGGCGATGCTACGACTAGATCCTGATATTATAATGGTCGGTGAGATGCGCGATCGTGAAACGATAGAATTAGCAATACGTGCCGCATTAACCGGTCACATAGTATTCAGTACTTTACATACTAATGATTCTTCTTCTGCATACACAAGAATGTTAAATATGGGAGTAGATGCCTTTTTAGTAAGTTCCACAGTAAGAGCGGTGTTAGCACAACGTTTAATAAGGCGACTGTGCCCGAAATGTAAGAAGGCAGTTAAACCAACCGGGGCAATGCGAGGATATCTAAAAATTAAAGATGATTTTAAGGGGGATATATTTGAACCAGTGGGTTGTTTTGCATGTCGTAATAGTGGTTATGCAGGTCGAGCCGGTGTTTATGAACTATTAATACCAAATGAAGAAATATCTGAAATGGTTAATAACCATGCAACATCTCAAGATATTGAAAAGGTTGCAATAAAGCAAGGG
>Ga0190293_1000561_pt1 | contig 13247 bp, 11 predicted proteins | sample 48693001_MG_FD_161671 | JGI IMG/M metagenome (GOLD analysis project Ga0190293, IMG submission 161671) | Hydrothermal vent microbial mat bacterial communities from Southern Trench, Guaymas Basin, Mexico - 4869-30-0-1_MG | ecosystem: Environmental > Aquatic > Marine > Hydrothermal vents >... | reverse complement strand
GAATGCTCCCGTGAGGGCGCCCGAGAATCTCGCAGAGGAGAGGGGCATATAGAAGGCTCCGAGGAATACTGCGGTTAGAAGAGCGAAGCGCTTCCACTCGGATCTCGCATTCATTATGAACTGGATCCTCTGTGCCGGTCGGAGACATGCAGGGGGGCACATGCCTCTGCCCCTTCCTCAATGATGTCTTCGACGCATGAGAGGAAGTTAAGCACACATGGGGTTTTCAGAGAGTAGCGTCTACGGTTGCCTTCGACGGTGCAGCTGAGTATTCCGGCATTCCTGAGTACCGAAATGTGACGGGAGACTGTGGACATATCAACAGGGACGAGTTCGGCGAGTTCAGAGACGGTCCTGCTTCCTTCGGACAGTGTCTCGACCACCAGCAATCGCGTAGGATGTGCAAGAGCGGCTATTATGTCAGCCCTGCGGCGCAGCCTTGAATATCCGGAATCGGGCATTGAATCTCTATTCGGTTGAGTTGTATTTGTATAATAAGCCATATATGCAAATTATCAATGGATATGGGGACACTAAAACTCATTGCGTGATGTCCCCATAATTGCAGTTAAGTGTGTGTCCCCATATCTCTAGCCGTCTTCATCAATACAGAGCAGTTTGTGCTTAACGGCGGTGAAAGTCTTCGAGATAAGAATCAGGATGATCAGATTGAGGAAGATGAAAACCGCCCATGATGAATATCTGTAGAATGCACTGCCTGTTTTGTGGTACATCAATAGCGTGGCAATCACTAGAGCATCCAATGGGAACGAGTAAGCCCACCAGGGAATGTCGAATTTGAGATGGAAGAGCCTTCTGCCCTGGAACATGATAAGAATGAACAAGAAAGCTGCGATGTAGTAGAGCATGTTCCCGAAGATATTCAGTTCACCCAGCAGTTTGGTCAAAGCAATGAAGCCGATGGCGGGGGGTGCGAACAGGATGAACAGGGTGGGCAGAAGTTTGTCCTGGATAGGGTTATGGAAGAATATCCTGTTGAAAACAAGGGTTGTCAGTATGAACCACCAGAAAAACCCGATACTGAAGAAGAACCACGAGAGTTCCGGTGAAAAATGTCGAATTCCTGCAATTGGAATGATGAGGCAACCGACAACTGGAATGAACCACGAGGGATTCATATGGTGAATTTCGTACTTGTCATGTCTGATCCATGCCGACAGGATGATGATCGTAAAGATGGCCTGTACTACCACACCGATCCACCACAGGTACCTGGAGATATTCATATCAATATTGAGGTAGATCAGGCTTGTGATAAGAAACAGCTTTGCCAGTATCGGATAGAAATTGAGCTTGATGGGATGATTGAACTCGGATCTGACCGCTGCGGGATACCTGAATATTTTAAGGATGTAGATGAAGAGCACGACAGCGATAACGCCCAGGGAGAAGTAGAGCAGGTAATTACTGATCGAGAAAGAGAGCAGAAGAATCTCCTCGGCTTTCTGCCATGCAAGAGTAAAGCCAATCAGACCAAGGCATATAGCTAGAAAGGAAATGGAGAAATTCCTCAATCTGCTGACCTTTGGATTAACTGAGTTATTGCTTTCTGCTACGCCGGTCATAATGATTCCCTTCTGTATTCAACTCAAATTGCTTCATAATATGATGATTTTGATGGTGAGCTGCTGCTGAATCCGAGAAGACATAGGATCCCGAGGATAGGATTCCGGCAACACTGCCGGATGCGTGTCCCCTACAGCTGCGTGAACTCCAGGCCGTTCCAGGAATAGTATGTCGTGTCCAGAGAGGTGACGAAGTACTCCATGCTCTCCTCGCTGAACTCCTCCTCAGTAGAGAGCACCCGGACCCAGTCGGATCCCGGGAAGTCCTCCCCAGGGAAGATGAAGTCTTCGGTGTAATGGAACAGACCCGCCTCGGAGACCATGCTCGCAGATGGACCGCGAATCAGGTAATTGCCGGTCCATGCGAAGAGAACATCCCTGTTCTCGAAGCCGCAGGCTTCGTAAGTGAACGTGACCACCACTAGATCCTGCATTCTGGTGAAACCGACCGGGTCTATCTGCCGGCTGGAGACGCCGTACCTGTAGTCGCTTCCTTCGAATCCACCGCTCGGAGGGTAGAAGACTGATTCCCAGAGTATATCGCCTTCATATACGATTCTGGCGGATCCGACGAAGCGGTATATATCGGGGTAATAAGTGCCTATACCGAACATGAAGAGAGTATCCCCCGAAAGGACCTGATCGGTCAGCGCAAGCCATGGCTGCGGGATATATCCTCGATAGGTTTCACCATCTAACTGACATGTGCCTTCCATCCAGGAACTGCTTATCCCATCTCCCTGATACTGCATATCTATGGCAGCAAGACGGTGGAGCTCTGTTCCAAGCGGAAGCGGGCAGATCACAGAGGATGTTTCCCTCGGGGATTCAAATAGCGCTGCGCCTTCCATAAACACCCTGGCGCTCTCTCCCGTGAGTTCGCCATACGAGGTATCCGCCAATACAGGACAGGCCAGCGTGAGAAGCAGAAACCGAATGATGAACCTGTGCATGTCGATCCCCTTCAATATCAGAGTATTCAGAAAGTCAATTCAGATGAATGTTACTATACGTTCCAATCACACCGCAGCCCATCTTCTCATCCGAGGGGTGTCATCGTAATAGCAATCTATTATCCTAACTTATCATCCCCCCCATTCGTACGCATGCGCGGATTGGGGGGATGGGGTGAAGGGAGCAGCAATGCCAGTAGATGATATCAGAGCGATCGAGGCAGAAGTGCAGCTGCTGCGCGAGGGTTCCTCGAGTACGGAACTCCTGAAAGCACTGGAGAAGCTGTTCCGTCTTGAGTACAGGTCTGATCCGATTCTGGCGGAGACACATGCAAGGGAGATAATCAACACAGCTTCCGACTCCGATCTGAAGGCGGACGAGGCTCTCGGTTATCGACTCCTGGGCGTATCCTTCTGGGCAAGAGGAGAGTATGTAGAAGCGTTGTCGGCATATACGGAATCCACACGCATATATATTTCCATAGGTGACGAATTGGGAGTGGCTTCCGTGGCGAACAACACAGGCGGCATCTATCTCGAGCAGGGTCTGCTTGATATGGCGCTGGAGAGGATCCTGTATGCCCTGAGACTCAAGGAGAAGCATGGTGACATCTCCTCCACCGCATGCCCCTATCTGAATATCGGGAATATCTACAGAAGACTCGCCAATTACCGGCAGGCTCTTGTCTGCTACCGGCAGGCTCTATCTGTCTGGCAGAAGGCAGAGGATGAAGCGAATATAGCCGGATGCTACACGAATATGGGCCTTGTACATGCCAAGGTGAATGCCCTTGGTCGGGCGATGAAGTACCACCAGAAGGCTCTCAGCATCCGTGAAGAGATGGGAGATCTCAGGGGACAGGCAATTGCTCTGGGGAACATCGCAGGCGTGCAGCAGATGCAGGGTGAATCGAAGAAGGCTCTGACCTCTTACAGAAGAAGTCTCGAGATACAGCAGCGCATCGGAGACTCAGTCGATACAGCCCGGAGCATGGCTTACACAGGGCAGCTCCTAACGGAGATGGGTCGGCTGGAAGAGGCTGAGCAGGAACTGACTGCCGCGCTTGAGCTTTCAAGAGAACTGGGCACGAAGGACCTGGAAGCAAATTGTCATGATTCTCTCTCAAGTCTTTATGAGATCAAGGGAGACCTCAGGAGCGCCCTGAACTCCTCAAGGGAGCGCTACAGACTGATCGAGGAGTACATGGGGGAGAGGAGCCGGGATCGTCTTTCCAGACTCCAGGCACTCTTCCAGATTTCCCATCGCGAGGATTCCGATAACCCCTCGATCTGATATCGTTCCGTTCCTGCTGTTCACTGACTGAAGCTGTCGGAGACCTCCAGATCAAAGCCGCTTCCCGTCCAGATGTATGTTGTCACAGAGTCCTCTGAGACAGTGTAATCCTCTGAAGCTTCATCCCGGGTCTGCAGGATGCTCTCGAGAATGGCGGTCTCATCCACTCCACCTTCGTCCGTGGGGAGAATGAACTTAGTGGAATAGATGTAGCTTTGTGCCTCGAACTGGTTCATTGCGACTGGACCGAGCACGAGGTGTTCACCTGTCCAGCCAATGAGAAGGTCTGGATTGAGAGCTCCGCTCTCAGTGTAGATGAAAGAGAGTCGCACAAGGTTCTGCAATCCGGTGAAACCGGAATGATCAAATGCGATAAGCTCCGTGTTGTATTCATAGAAGTCCCGGCTGACGGCAGCTCCGATAGCTTCAAGGAAGAGATTGTCCAGGATATCACCTCCGGTGATCACCTTGATCTCGCCCTGGAATTCGTTCGAAAGAGTGTCAAAGCCTATCACGTTGAACATGAAGATGGTGTCTTCACCAAGTGCTATATCTGACATTGCCAGATATGCTCCTGGGATGTAGCCGGATAAACTCCGGTCGTCCATTGTACAGGCTGCCTGGTACCAGTAGGAGGAGAATCCATTATCCCTGAATTCACCCGCTCCGTTACCGAGGATGATCAATTCGGTCCCGACCGGGAGTTCCGCGATCACTTCTGAACGAATATCGGTGGAGTCACGGAGTGGAGCCCCATCGCTGAAGACGAGGGTCCTGTCCTCCACAAAGTCCCCATACCAGTAGTCAGCCCATACTCCTCCACCTGTGAGAATGAGAAGCGATATCAGGAATACACAGCGTCGAAGGACAATAGTCAATAGAGTCATTTCTCCTCCATAGCGGACTATCCAGGTCCGCGTCAGTTTTTTCTGAGGATCTCTTTCATCATGAAGGCGAGTTTGGCGAGAGAGTAGGGCTTAACGACGACACCGCTGAAGCCGTACTTCCGGTAGTCTGCCATTACCGGATCGTTTGAGTATCCGCTTGATACGATGGCCCGGATACCCGGATCGAAGCTTCTCAGCTCTTTCATTGTTTCCTGGCCGCCCATGCCGCCCGGTACAGTCAGGTCCAGTATCACTGCGTCGAAGGGTCTGCCGCTTTCTGAAGCTGTTCTGTAGGCGGCTACCGCCTCGACTCCGTCACTTGCCCCTTCCACCTCGTAACCAAGATGGTCAAGCATCGCAGCTGCAGTGCGCCTGACAATAGCCTTGTCGTCCATGACCAGGATCCTGCCGGAGACAGTGCTGCTCAATTCTTCAGGTTGCGGATCGGAGGAGTTCCTGTCGGTTACGGACGCAGGGATGTAAATCGTGAAGAGACCTCCCATTGGGGCATTGGCAGCAGAGAGCAGCCCGGAGTGCTTCTTAAGGATGGAATATGCCGTTGCCAGGCCGAGACCGCTTCCGGTCTCCTTGGTGGAGAAGAAAGGATCAAATATTTGCTGGATTATACTCTCCGGTATGCCGGGACCTGAATCGAGGATCTCGATCATGACGTAAGGGCCGTTCTCCAGCGGCTCTGTTGTCCTGTCGGTCACGTCGATATTTGAGGCGCTGATCTCGATGCTGCCTCCATCCGGCATAGCCTGATCAGCATTCAGGATGATGTTCTGGATCACCTGGTTGATCTGGTCACGATCCGCAATGATGAGGTTCAGATCCTCCGGAATATGGAAATCCGCACAAACATTGGAGCCGCTGAGAACGAATGCGGCAGCTTCTGTAAGCAGGTTGGGAAGCGAGATATCCTCTTTGACCGGCTGGCCTCCCTTGGAAAATGTGAGTAGCTGCCTGGTAAGTCCGGATGCCTTTCCAGCGGCTCTCTCGGAGTTCGTGAGTATCTGGTGGATCCGTGTTCCCGGTTCAACCAGCATTTTCGCTAGGGAGATATTGCCCATCACACCGGTGAGGAAATTGTTGAAATCATGGGCGATACCGCCGGCAAGTATACCGAGTGACTCAAGTCGCTGAAGGCGGTTCTGCTCCTGCTCGTGCTTCTTGATGTCTGAAATGTCCCTGCAAATTCCCAGTACAGCGTACTCTCCATGGTAAGTAAGAACTCTGACTGAGAACTCAACGAATCTGACCTGCCCATCCCTCCGGACGATCCTTACCTGATAGACGGAGGGAGCATCCCCGCCGGTCTCCCTGGTCTCACCGTATTGCTGCATTCTCTCCATGTCGTCCGGATGGATCAGGTCGAGAAACGGAATGGCATAGAGCGCATCCTTGGTGTGTCCCGTCAGTTCGCACATGCCATCGTTGACAAACATGAACCTCTTGCTGCTGTAAATGTAGATGCCGTCGTGACTCTGCTCGACAAGGGTCCTGTATTTCTCCTCGCTCTCCCTCAGCTCCGCCGTGCGACTCCGGACCAGCTCCTGCAGCTGGTACTTCTGCTTCCCGCTCTTCACCTCCATGAGTTTGCGCTCGGTGTTATCGAAGATGATCCCATCAAGATAGAGCAGTTCTCCCTCAGGATTGAAGGTCCCCTGTCCCTTTTCGAAGACCCACTGCGACTCTCCATCCGCCCTGATTATTCTGTAGTCGATCATGTAAGAAGTTCGTTTATTGACGGCTATCGTTATCATATCGGATACTAGATCGCGGTCCTCCGGATGAATAATGGATACATATGACCTGACACTGTTTTCAACGAAATCCGATGCAGGATAGCCCGAGAGGATCTCAATCTCCCGACTGATGAAATGAATTGTCCATTGCTTATCCATTGCCGCCCTGTACATGACTGTCGGCAGGTTCTGGATCAGTGATCTGAAATCCGCTTCTCTTCTTCTCAGAGCGGACTCAGCACGCTTGCGTGTGCTTATGTCGCGCACTGTGGCCTGGAGTAACTGCTGATTTCCGAGTTCCATCCTGCTGAGAAGGACTGTTGCGGGGAAGGTCTCTCCATCGGTCCGCATATGCTCCCACTCGAAGAAGCACGATCCGCTCTCCATTGCCTTCTGGATCATGAGGGAAGCCCTGTTGCCGGAGTTCTCTCCATCAGGCTGGGTCGGTGGGGAGAGTTCCCAGGGACCTAGAGCGGTGAACTCCTCCTCGCTCCTGCACCCGAACATCTCGAGAGTGGCCGGATTGCCTGCTATGAATCTCCAGTTCGGCGGGGCGAGCATCATGATGGCATCCCTTGATGTCTCGAAAAGAGTGCTGTATTTGATCTCCCTGTCCCTGTGCTCAGACTCTGTCCGCCTGATCTCGGTGATATCCTCGAGTGAAAGAAGGATCACTCTGAATCCGGAATCAAAAACCACTTCGGTACCGCTGCTCCGGAAGATGCGTCTCCCAAGCCGGTCGAGGTCCAGTTCGATATCAAGGTAGTCGAATTCGATGTGGTCGGAAGCCAGGTCCTCGAGCGAGCGCCTGAGAGCCTTGCCGGAAAGCAATCCGCCGTCCAGGGCGCTGTATGGTTCGCCGCATATCCTGTCTGGATCGATGTTGAAGGTGGTACTGAAGATTCCGTTTGAGAACAGGCAATCCAGATTACCGTCCATTGCGAGAACCGGCATGCGCATGATGGACAGCATGGTCTCCAGGCAATCGGGCAGCTGCAGCTCTGTCGAGGATGAGCCGTGATCAGTAGTCAAATCACTCCCTGCATTCAAGGCCAATGTACAGACAGTCATATACACCAGTGGAGCTGTCCTGAGCAAGGGCGGACCTGTTCCTGGTTCATTGGTTCCCGCTCTGCCTCACTTTTCATTGCCACACTCACCCACAATACTTGTATTTGCTGAGCAGACCTCCAACCAGAGGGGATGATCATGGAGATCGTCTACCGGCCGATAGGCGTTATCAGAACCCCATATTCAGATATGGCACCTTTTCAGGCGGATGCGAACGATACCGCAGGAGAGTTCTGCCTTGAGCTGTTTCCGGAATATGAAACCGGTCTTCGCGACCTCGAAGAGTTTCTCTACGTAGTTGTGCTCTTTCATATAGACAGGGCAAAAGGCTACAACGGCTCAAATCTTGCTTATCCCCCGTCTCTAGCAGGGGGGACCGTAGGTCTTTTTGCAAGCAGGTCACCCAACAGACCCAACACGATCGGACTGGATGTCACGAAACTCCTGAGGATTGAGGGAGGAAAAGTCTACACCGGCGGTCTCAGTATTCTTGACGGAACACCGCTCCTGGATATCAAACCCTATATCTCGGCGGACAGGAAAGATGGACCTCTGGGCGGCTGGGGAAGGATGGGCGGGGATGGCATTCCCCGGAGGAGCTGATGAAGGACCATGGACAGCAATACTGTTTCTGCCGGTACTGACTGGACTCTCCGCAGCTGAGTCTGAGTGAATGGTTATGGAGGTTTGTATGAGGCCTGTGATACTGTTTCTTTCAATATTGATCATGTCCGTTCCTCTGGCTGCAGATGCTCCAGGTTGGGTGATATCCTGCCGCGTAGTTGTAGATGAAGCGACTGCACTGAAGGAGATGCTCCTGCTGGATTCCCTTGGCTACGAGTGCGGTGTCCTTTGGATACCCGACTGGCCATCATTGGGCTACTATGAGGGCTGGATGACCTATGTCGGCCCTGTCGGCTCCGCAGAGGAGGTTGCCCTGACAGCCAGCAGACTTCTCTGGAGATTTCCTGATGCTCATGGGACTATCGTTCATGAGGACCCGAGCAATTGCACTGCAGGAGCCAGACCTGCCGAAATGCTCGATCTGACAGGGCTCTTCCCGCCGACCCAGGATTTCATGCAGGGAGTAGCCCTTCCCTCGAGCTGGGAAGTAACTCTTGTGGATCTCGGTCCTGATACTCTGGATGAATGGGACCGCCCGGTCCATATCTCCCAGCGTCTCCCCGGATGGAGGATCGAGGAATGGGAGGATGTATATCTGGGCACCGTGGAAGTGAGGGCATACAGAGAGGCGGCTCAGGTGAACGCTCAGCTCTTCGAGCGCGAATGCCGCTATCTCAGAGAATCGGCACGTGCTCTCGGCGCTACCATCTTCGAGCAGCCTGGCAGTCATATCCTCCTTCATAGATACCCGGATCCTGAGGACAGGAACGGCGACATCGATTTCTGGGCGGTTCTGAGCGGTGATTCCATCGAGTACGGATACCGGTGCAGATCCTTCTATGGAGAGATGCCATATTCATGGAGGAGCATTCCGTCCGAGGCAAGGAATTCCCTTCTCCCGCAGGAGTTCGATTCCGATGGGGGTGCCATTGACATTCTGTACGACAGGCTCCTGGCGGATGGTGTTTATGACGATGAGAGTATGGAGGACTTTTCTTACGGTATCGAGTACATGGATGGCTGGGAGTCAGGTGTATACCGTGATTATCGCGATGTGGCCATCCGGGAGGTTCACCGAGAAGGAAGTCCCGGCGACCCGAACACCGCGCCTGTCGTCGACAGGTTCAGGATCTACTCACGATTGGGTGAGATCCTCTGGTGGCACCCGCTGTACGGAGAGTTCGTACCATACCGGGACCTGTTTGCATTCAGGGGCGTGTAAGCAGGGACATTCGTAAGTTCGTCAAACATGCAGGTTTGAGGACTCTGTTCAACTGGTCGAAGCATCTGGTGAAGGAAAGGGGTTGATTGAAGCTTCTCTGAACATCCGGGAGCCATGTTTGGAACATACGTTCCAATGCGCTATATTCAAAAATGAATAAAAGAGATAACATCCTGAACGCTGCCATGCATCTGTTTGTTGACCACGGCGAACAGGCAACATCCATGAAATGGATCGCGCGGGAAGCAGAATGTGGAATAGGGACAATGTACAACTATTTCGCATCAAAAGAGAAACTGATCAACGAGCTCTATCTCGAGATCAAGGTGATGTACAGTAGATTTATATTGGAAGTACTGGATCCGGAAAAATCAATAAAGCACCAGATCATTGATACCTGGCGGAGAGCTCTTGAATTTGTACTTCGTCATCCGGTCGAGTCGAAATACATAGAACTGTTCTGTCAATCACCTATCATATCAGAGCAGCTCAGACGAGAGACCATGGAGTTATTCTCACCTCTTATTGAGATCTACGAGACAGGGAAAAAGGAAGGGATCATCAAGAATCAGGACACGTTGCAGTTGCTTTCATTTGTAAAGGGTGCAATTACAGCGAGTGTCATGAGTCAACCTGAAATGAACCCGGAGGATATTGATGCTGTTGTGCTGATGGCCTGGGATGCGATAAGGAACTAGTTTTTTTGAGATAATATTGGAACGAATATTCGTTCGCTACTGAAGAAGGATATCTGTGAAGGGAATAATCTGCTACTACTCCGGTTCAGGGAATATGAAACTGATCTGTGAGTCACTGAAGAGCCAGGTTACCTGTGCTGAATTCGAACTGCACGATATTGCGAAGGATGGGATGCCGGATCTCAGCCAGTATGCTGTCGCCGGATTTGCCACCTTCACCGATTTTCTGGGTGCACCGCATCTGATGTATTCATTCTTTGAACGAATGGCGCAGCAACCAGACAAGTTCGCATTTGTTCTCAACACTTATGGCTTCATGTCCGGTATTACATTGAAGACTCTTGCGAAGCTTGCAGAGTCAAGGGGATTCATCATCATGTCAGGGCATTCCCTGCATACTCCGGAGAACTATCCACCTATGAGGAAACGGAACAGAACTTATGACCATGCACCTGTTCCGAAGGAGCATGCGAAGTTCAACGACTTCGTTGCTCTGCTGGATACTCAGGTCAACGCTATTCAGGCTGGAGCAACTCCGGAGATCGCACCGATCAGAATCGGACTCATTAACTCCATACTTCCCAGAATGCCACGGACGCAGTCGAAAAAGGACTTCGGTATTCAGCAGGTTGATGAGGGAAAATGTACTGCCTGCGGGATATGCAAACAGGTATGCCCGTACAGTGCCATCGAACTTGATCCAAAACCGGTTTTTGATCATCAGAAGTGCTTCGGGTGCTGGGCATGTTACAACCATTGCCCTTCTCAGGCCATATTTACGCCGAAGTTTAAGGGGGACTTCCAGTATGCAAAGCCTGTCACAGAGTTGAATGACAAGTTCAGCTGATAGTGATGATTGAAATCGATCTGCACGGCTATCAGGTTGTGGAAGGTATTGCCACTCCTTTCTCCTTGCGATATACATGAAGCAGGTGTTGTGGGCCCGGGGATCATCCCGGCCCGAGCCGGAACGGAGGTACGATATGAAGTACCTGGTAACAATGCCTAAACTCTCCCAGCAGGAAATAGACAGGTCCTGAAAGAGCGTCATTGATGCTTCCGGAGGAAGCGAAATGACCATGGACCGCGCATACAGCAATCCCGATGAGGGATTTGTCTGCTGCTGCTGGAACGCTCCATCCAGAAATGCACTCGAAAACCTCTTCAGGAAGGCCGGAGTACCGTTCGAGAGCATGCGCGAGGTGTCGGAGTTCGCATCCGTAGCCTACGCATAGTATGCCCGGACATGAGATTGAGGGTCCGGTCCCGTCAGGGATCGGACCTTCTTCAGGGTCAGAGGTAAATCTGTTAAGCGCATTGGCAGTATAAGATAAATAATCACCATTATAATGATGTCAGGATTGCTGCTGGGGGGCAGATGCTCCCTGAATTGAACCCATGCAGGAGCTGGTCTAATCGGTGATGCTCTCCAGCTCATTCACCTGGTAGGCAGCCATCGGCGGTGTTTCCTCGAGGTTCGCACCAGGTCGGTATCCCAGTGTCTCCTGAACCGATCTGCCTGCCCGTGCAAAGATATCAGCAACAGGTATCCCGACCGGGCATGCGTCGCTGCACTGCCCGCATGACACGCAGGAAGCGGAAATGTGGACCATTCTGCCGATCTGGAACTGGACGGTTCCCGATGGAACTCTCACAGCACCTTTCGTCCTGGCCAGTTTTTTTACAAGACTTGGCGAGTAGCGTGTCCTGTCCGTCTCGTAATCACATATGATGCAATGACAGAGGGGGCACACTTCGCGACAGCCTCTGCAGCCGATGCAGGCTGAGAAGACATCGACAAGAGAAGAGAGACCGTAAGGAGTATCCTCTTTCCCGCTCAACAGCAGGCTGAGATTGCTTCTCCTTGCCCGAATTAGCGACTCAGGAGGCCTGAGTTCACCAGTAGAGATTTCAATCCTGTAAGAGTTGAGAGCTTCCGCAGAACTGATGGCAAGTTCCGAATGTAGATAAATAGTTCCCACTTCAGCAGATGCGGAGTCCCCGGTCAGGACGACAGTCATGTCGGTATGGGCGGGAGGTGTGAAGTCAGTGCAGTATGAGCAGGCGGCTCTGGCATCCTCAGGAATGGTGCCTTCGGCCACGGAGCTTTCGAATCGCTTCAGCAGTTCTTTGCCGGCCTCTCTGATATGCCGTGCGGCCGGGATCACTCCCGGGCAGATGCAGCTTATCACCATAAGATTGTCAAACGCTCCCTGAACCTGCTTGACATTCTCGATGAAGGCTCTGAGTTCGCAGGGTCTGAGCAGAACCGCCACTATTCCCTCAGGGATTCCATCCCGCGTCAGTTCAGTGAGCGCCCTGGCTCCCTGGACGGGCATGACAGGATGGAAGGGCACCGCTTCACTAAGCAGTGCAGGGTCAGAGATCAGCGAATAGCAGAAACGCCCTGCAACAGGAGTCTTTCTCAGCGTGAAAACGGCCTGGAAACCGCCTTCATTCAGAAGATGATGCAGAAGATCCTTCAATGATTCGGAAGAGGCCGTATCCGGAGTCAGTACTCCTGAGTACTTGAGGGAGTCTCGATTGCCGTCAGTCCTCGAACTCATGCAGCTCGTCCTTCTCGAAGGTGTTCAGGGGCAGCAGCCCCCCTCTGTCGCCGCCCGCCCGATAGTCGAACAGGTCCGTAGTCCTCTCGGAGACCATGCCCACTAGTCTTCCTATGGGAATGTCAGATGGACAGGCGTCTTCGCACATACCGCATGAGACGCAGGACAGGCTCATATGCGCCATTCTCCCGATGTGGAAGAGGAGTGTGTTGGAGGAGAGTCGGGAGGCACCTGCCCTCTCCGAACGCCGGAGATGATCCGATGCGGGAAAGCGTCTGTCCTTCATGTCTATGAAGCATAGCCTGCAGTAACAGATAGGACAGACAGTTCTGCAGGAACGACATCCTATGCAGCCGCTGAAAAGCTTGGCCAGTCCATCGAGGCCGGCGTAAGCGGTACTCATTTCCGCTCTCCCTGCCGCTGCGGAGACATCTCTTTCCCGCACGAGTTCAGCAGTCCATGCCTTCCAGGCGTCACAATCCTCAGTGATCTCGTAATCGAGAGCCTCGAGCAGGCTCACGCCCTTGTCGGTGAGAGGGATCAGAATTCCCGGGTCGCCATGATCGGTAAGGCAGATATCTCCCTCACCGGTGAAAG
>Ga0190293_1000560_pt1 | contig 13263 bp, 9 predicted proteins | sample 48693001_MG_FD_161671 | JGI IMG/M metagenome (GOLD analysis project Ga0190293, IMG submission 161671) | Hydrothermal vent microbial mat bacterial communities from Southern Trench, Guaymas Basin, Mexico - 4869-30-0-1_MG | ecosystem: Environmental > Aquatic > Marine > Hydrothermal vents > Microbial... | reverse complement strand
GCTGTATGGGCAGGCCTTGTGTCTGCCTGTTTTGGCGAATCGCCTACGGTTTTTAGGGTACCCTCAAGGGGCACCCCTACAATGGCAATGATGACATATTCGATCAATTCGATATTGGAAAACCGCTGGGGTAATTCATGCCAGGTCGTTACCATCCGCCCTGCATCATTCAACACCATTTCATGATTTACGATATCTCCCAACAAATGATAGACCACTTATGTTGAAGATTTATGAAAAGCTTTGTGCCTACATATTGTATTGAAGAGTTGCTGTTCTTGGTGTAATGTTCTCACATCTTGTCCACGAGCAGCTAAAAGTAAGGCGATTTGGAATAGCTGCAACTTATTGATATTATTTTGTATATTAGAAGAGAAATTGCGAAGAATTGAAGTGCTTGGGAAGGTTTTTAAACTTATTGATTTTATTGAGAAATAATGGCGGAAGTGCATGGGAATCGAACCCACCCGGGACGGTTTTAGCGCCCCACACCGGATTTGAAGTCCGGGAGCCTCACCAGTAAGCTGCGCACTTCCATAGGACAGGAACGCGCTTATAATATAGGCATTCTCTATTTTGTCAACTTAAAATCGTGTAACGACTTTATTCACAGGAGAGGACACATGATCGACAGAGAAAGACTGGCCCAAACGTTTTCACGCCTGGTGCGTATTGACTCGGTTTCCAAGGAGGAAAAAGCCATCTCAGAAGTGCTTTGTACTATTTTGACATCCATGGGGGCTGACATCGCCCAGGATGATGCCGGTGAAAAGATCGGGGGGCAAACCGGGAATATCATTGCCAGATTTGGTGGCGATGTAACGGTTCCGCCCATGATCCTGAATGCTCATATGGACACGGTTGAGCCGGGCAGGGGGGTTGAGCCCATTTTAGAAAATGGTGTCTTCTCAAGCAAGGGAGATACCATTCTGGGTGCTGACGACAAGAGCGCCCTGGCCGTTATTCTGGAAGTGCTATGGATATTAAAGGAAAACAGACTGCCGCACGGCCCCCTGGAAGTGGTATTTACGGTGTGCGAAGAGATCGGCCTGCTGGGGGCTAAAAATCTAAATTACAATATAATATCGGCTACATACGGTTTTGCTCTTGATGCTGCGGACCCCCAGGGAGTCATTACGAGGGCACCTTCTGCAAATTACCTTGTCTTCACGGTCCACGGAAAATCCGCCCATGCCGGCGCCAAGCCGGAAAACGGGATCAATGCCATCCAGATTGCAGGCAAGGCTATTGCAGGCATGAAACTTGGCCGTATCGACCACGAAACAACCTGCAACATCGGCATCATCGAGGGGGGACTGGCCATCAATATCGTACCCGAGCGTGTCCGTGTGGAAGGTGAAGCCCGAAGCCATGATGAAGATAAACTGAACAAGGTAACAAACGCCATGGTGGATTCCTTTCAAAAAGTGGTTTCAGATCAACGTGAACAGTCCACCGAAGATAACCTGCCGTTTCTGGAGTATACCGTTGAAAAAGAATTTACCCGTACAGATATCCCGGAGGACCACCGTGTTGTAACCCTTGCCGGTCAGGCAGCTACCAGTTTGAACAGAACCATGACCTGCAAATCAACCGGCGGCGGCGCCGATGCGAATGTTTTTTCGCAACACGGCATCGACCTCGGCGTGCTTGGTACCGGAATGGCAGACGTGCATACCATCAAGGAAACGGTCAAGCTGGATGATATGGTGGCAACAACCGAACTTCTGCTGGAAATAATCCGCTTGCACGCACAAGGAAAAACAGCATGACAATCGCCTATTTTGATTGCTTCTCGGGTATCAGCGGCGATATGACCATCGGGGCCTTGCTGGATATCGGGGTTCCGTTGGAATGGCTCCAGGAACAATTGCTGGGATTGCCATTGGATGGATTTTCATTGTCCGCAAAATCCGTATCCTTTCACGGGGTCCAAGCCCGTCATTTTCAAGTGCGTGTGCAAGGAGAGACAGTACACAGGCACTATGGCGATATTAAATCAATGATTGAGAAGTGCTCCCTGTCGTCCCGTGTACGACAAACCAGCCTGTCCATTTTCGACCAGGTTGCCGAAGCAGAGTCCAGGATTCACGGTGTAGAAAAAGCCAACGTTCATTTCCACGAAGTCGGGGCAATTGATTCCATCCTGGATATCGTGGGAACCGCCCTGTGCCTTGAATACCTGGGTATCGACACCATCCTATCTTCTAAGATTCCACTGGGTAAAGGATTTGTTGCCTGCCGGCACGGTACCTTGCCCATACCTACGCCGGCGACGGTGGAGATACTCAAAGATGTTCCGGTCTATGGTTCGGGAATATCCGAAGAGATGGTAACTCCTACAGGTGCTGCTATCATAAAAGCACTTGCCAAAGACTTCGTTGACATGCCGCCCATGACGATCGAAAAAATCGGCTATGGTGCCGGATCTCGAAATCTCCCCAAACAACCCAATCTCCTGCGGGTAGTAACGGGCCAGGTTCATGCCCTATCTGACGAGAACACCCAAGAGCTCCTGGAGGACACCGTGGTTGTAGTTGAAACCTGCGTGGACGATATGAACCCGGAAATATTCGGTTATCTTATGGATCGACTTTTTGAGGACGGTGCCCTGGATGTTTACTGGATTCCTGTTTTCATGAAAAAAAACCGACCCGGAACATTGATTCAGGTTGTATGCAACATGGAAACAAGATCCACTGTTATCAACCGAGTTCTTTCCGAAACCACATCGACGGGTGTTCGATTTCACCCGATTCGTCGTACTAAACTCATTCGGGAAATCGTCACCGTTTCTACTGCCTTTGGGGATGTCCTGATGAAAAAAATCACCGATCTGGAAGGAAACACCCGCCTGGTGCCGGAATATGAATCATGCAAAAAAATTGCCCTGGCCCATAAGATCCCGATAAAAAAAGTTTATGAACGGATTGACCGGGAAGTCGTGTCGCCAAAACTTTCCACCATCCCCTTGACAAAAACCGACCCAGACTATAGAGACGTGCCATGACATTGCGAAAGAAAATTATTTTGTTTCTTTCGAGTGGTTGCTTGCTTGGTAATATGCCGTTTGCTCCGGGATCATTCGGCACACTGGCCGGTCTCCCTATCTGCTGGCTGCTATCGAGTGTTGATTCGTCGATTTCTTTTATCCTGATCGCACTGGCAATTCCATTTGCTATTTGGGTTGCAGGAGAAGCCGAACAGATCCTGGAGAAAAAGGATCCCGGTGCGATCGTCATCGACGAAATCGTCGGCATGGTCCTTACGCTTGCCGGTCTCCCTTTCAGTGCCACCACAGCAGGACTCGGTTTTGTGCTGTTCAGGGTGCTCGATATCACCAAGCCATTCCCCATCGGTTTTCTGGAACGAAGATTCAAAGGAGGAACCGGTATTGTATTAGATGATGTCGCGGCCGGTGTTATTGCAAACATAACTTTAAGGATTATACTTCAACTATTTGATATTTAAACACTACAGGTGCTATACTTGAAAAACCAATCAGATCCGAAAAAATCCACGAAACCCGAAAATAAAAAGAGCGGTCTGCGCGAAAACATCGAAGCCATCGCCATCGCCATATTGCTGGCGCTTTTTATCAGGACATTCGTGGTCCAGGCGTTTAAAATCCCCTCCGGCTCCATGAAAGAAACCCTTCAAATCGGCGATCACATACTGGTCAACAAATTCATCTATGGTATCAAGCTTCCATTTGTGCAAAAAACGATTATTTCCATCAAGCAGCCCCGGATAGATGATATCATCGTGTTTCGATACCCTGAAAACCCCAAACTCGACTTTATTAAACGTGTTGTGGGTGTTGAAGGTGATATCATTGAAGTCCGCAATAAAAAGCTATATGTGAACGACAAACTGGTAGAGCAGGAATACGCCATTCATACAGACCCGCACATCATGCCGGCAGTCTACAACAAAAGGGATAATTTCGGACCGGTGACCGTTCCCCCGGATTCATTGTTCGTAATGGGTGACAACCGGGACAACAGCAAAGACAGCCGCTTCTGGGGGTTTGTCAATCTGAAAGCCATCAAGGGTAAAGCGTTCATGATCTACTGGTCCTGGAACAAGAATAACTCTCAATCCCTGTTGAATTACGTGCGCTGGGGCAGACTCTTTGATATTTTAAGATAGGTCTATGGACTTACTGTTAAAAGGCGGACATATCATCGATCCGGATCATCTGGACGGCAGGATGGATATTCTGATCAGAAACGGCCGTATCGAAGCCATCATACCATCCGGAAAAAATGACGGCAACATTCATGATGTATCCAATGCGCAGGACAATCTGAAAGTCATCGACCTTGCCGGCAAAGTGGTAGCACCCGGCTTCATCGATATGCATGTTCATTTCAGGGAACCCGGCGATGAACACAAGGAGACAATCCAGACCGGCAGTCTGGCCGCAGTTTATGGTGGATTTACAGGTGTTTGCACGATGCCGAATACCGATCCTACCAATGATTCGCCTTCCGTCACCAGCTACATCCTGGAAGAGGCTCGTAAAGCAGGTACGACAAAGGTCTATCCCTGCGCCGCCATCAGCCATTCCCTTGAAGGAACCCGCATGACCCGGTTCGATGATTTGAAAAAGGCCGGGGTTGTGGCTCTTTCGGATGACGGCATGCCGGTCACCAGCAGCCGGCTCATGCGACAGGCACTTGAAATAGCAAAGAATTATGAGCTTCCGGTAATATCGCACGCCGAGGATCTCGATCTTGCAGGAAACGGTGCCATGAATGAAGGAAAGATTGCGGAGGATCTCAAAATCCTGGGTATTCCCAACGCCGCCGAAAGCATCATGGTCCAACGGGATATCGCCCTGGCCGATCTTACGGGGGCAAGCGTCCATATTGCCCATGTCAGCACAAGAGAATCTGTGGCAGCCATCCGGGCTGCCAAGCATGAAGGAATTTCTGTCACGGCAGAAACAGCGCCGCATTACTTCATGCTCACCCATAGCGCCGTCAGGACTTGTGGGACCAATGCAAAAATGAACCCACCCCTGCGCTCAGCTAAAGACAGAGCAGCCATTATCGAAGGTCTTGTGGATGGTACCATCGATGCCATTGCCACAGACCACGCGCCGCATCACCCCGATGAAAAAAACGTGGCATTCGAAAAAGCCCCCAACGGAATTGTCGGGCTCGAAACATCAGTTTCCCTGGGATTGACCCTTGTGGCACAGGGACATCTGACTCTAACTGATTTAATACGTAAAATGTCTGTCAACCCGTCTAACATACTGAATATCCCCTGCGGATTGAATGCAAATACACCTGCAGACATCACGGTAATCGACTTAGACAGGAAAATCCGGGTCCATGCTGAATCGTTTCAGTCCAAAAGCCGCAATACGCCTTTTGATGAATGGACACTAAAGGGTGGACCGGTCTTAACCATTGTCAATGGCAGAATCATGTACCAAAAATCTTAACTGGTGTCTGTCCAGAAATGAGGATTTTTACGTGAGATCAAGGCGGACGACAGATTTAACCCGGAGTAATAGCGTGCTATTTTGAGGAGTTAAATCATGGCGTCCAACGCCGATATCGCGGAAAAAGACCATTTGTGAATGGGCACTAACTGACCACAACTACCGAAAGGACACACGCATGCCGGATGTGATCAAACCCCACATTCTGGTAATCGACGATGAACTCAGCATGCTGGAACTGCTGGAGATCATTCTTACCAAGGAAGGTTACCAGGTTACGTGCGCCGACAGTGGGAAACAAGCCATTTCCCTGCTCCAAAAGGGTTCTTACGACCTGCTGCTCTGTGACATAAAACTCGGAGACATCAATGGCATAGAGGTACTGAAACGCGCAAAAGAAAAAAATCCAGAATCTGTTGTGATCATGATATCAGCTTATTCATCGGCAGAAAATGCCGTGGAAGCCATGAACGAAGGTGCCTATGATTATGTCCCAAAGCCTTTTGATAATGAAGAACTGAAACATACCATTAAAAGCGCACTGGACATGCGAACAATCGATCAGGAGAAAAAAGCACTCAACATCGATCGTAAGGAGACCACCCACTTTGGGATGATCGTGGGCAGCAGCCCTAGAATGCTCCATATTTATGATATGATTCGCCAGGTAGGGAAGACCAAGACCAGTATCCTCATCACCGGTGAAAGCGGCACCGGAAAGGAGCTTATCGCCAGGGCTATTCATGACCAGAGTGACCGTAAAGAGGATCCTTTTATCGTGATCAATTGCGGCAGCATTCCTGAAACACTCATGGAGAGCGAGTTCTTCGGGCACAAAAAAGGCTCGTTTACCGGTGCAGGCAATGACAAGAAAGGCCTTTTTGAAGTTGCCGATCATGGCACTGTTTTTCTCGACGAAATCGGTGAGTTGAGCACCAGTTTTCAAGTAAAACTGCTCAGGGCTGTACAGGAAAAGGTGTTCAAGCGTGTGGGAGACACCCAGGACATTTCCGTCGATATCCGATTCTTATCGGCAACCAACAAGGACCTTAATAAAGAGATTATTGGCGGACGATTCCGGGAAGATCTATTCTACCGGCTGAACGTCATCGAAATCAAAATACCACCCTTGCGCGAACGCATGGGTGACCTGAAGCCTCTGGCGCAGTTTTTTCTGGATAAGTACTCAAAGGAAATGGGCAAAGAAATTACGAAAATATCTTCCTATGCCATCGAGCTTCTGAAAAAATATGATTTCCCCGGAAATATTCGTGAACTCGAAAATCTCCTGGAGCGCAGCGTTGCCTTGACCAGCACCAATATTCTGTTGCCGGACAGTCTCGAGCTGTCGATATATAAAAAGCGATGGATAGAGGGAATCAAAGATCGCCGGTTCGATCTGGACGAAGTGGCACACGGCGTCTCCATCGACACCATACTGGCTGAAATTGAACGGGCTTACCTGGAGAAAGCACTCGACATCAGTCAGGGAAACAAGCACACTGCTGCAAAATTGCTTGGCATTACATTCAGATCGATCCGCTACCGATTGGAAAAACTGAATTTCGACAAGTAAGTGGCACCTGAACTGAGCGATTTTTATCTCGATCTGCACCGATCTCTTGCGGATCAAGGGTTCGCAAAAAGCCTCGACAGATCCACTGGTATGCCTGTGTTTTTTGCGAACCCTCCTCCATCAAGATCTCGGCACATCTCTTCGGGAAAAATCGTTCAGTTCAGGTGACATTTTTTGTCATTATGCGCCAAAATATGTCATTTCGATTCATTAATCCACCAACTCCTCATTACCACATCACTTAATCTAAATTTTTATATCCAATTAACACAAATGGTTACATAACTCTTGTTTTATCTGATAATTTATGGTATGTCATTTGCATTGTCACAATAACAACAATTAAAGAAGTGAGTTGGAACGTACAACACGATTTTTATTTAACATAACTTGCAACAACTAAAAGGAGGACCACCATGATTCAGAAACTGAGAAGCAACAAACAAGGTTTTACCCTGATCGAGCTGATGATCGTTATCGCGATTATTGGTATTCTGGCAGCCATTGCCATACCGAATTTTATTGCATACAGAAACAAAGCGTTTTGCAGCCAGGCGGAATCGGATGCGAAAAGTATTGCGGCAGACATCGCCGACTATTTTGCGATTCCGACCCATACGGCTGTAGCGACAGCTGATGTAGGCTATTCCGCATCAGGAACCAATACCTTTACAGTTACATCGGCCGACGCCAGTGTGAGTATTACCATTACGGTAACAGATGGCAGCGGTCGATGTCCTGCCCAATATCAAGCCGCTGTTGCCGGGTGGGATGGCGCTAATGTTTTCACCGAGGTTCTACTGCCATAATGATTCGACTGAATTAACTGCATAAAGCAACACAATAAAAAAGGGGACGGGGAAACTCATCCCCTTTTTTATTAATTCTGATCTAAATCCGCCACCGCTGGTGGAGGACACGGAAAGGTTCTACCGATCCGATGGATATTATTACATCAGCGGTTAAATACCCACCGGTTGCTATTCCCGCGAAAGCGGGAATCCAGAAAAACACTAAAAGCTTGCAATGATAAAAAAGGATTTGAAAAAGGGATGTTTTCCCGGCGAGATAAAGAACGCCATCGCCTTTGTTTTGCTTGTGTTATTGATTCTGGCGACCTATTCCAATACCTTTCACGCTGCGTGGCAATTCGATGACAAACCCAATATCGTCGAAAACACGCGGCTTCATTTAACCGACTTATCACCAGCCTCGCTTTGGAATACTTTTTTTGCCAAAGCGGGTAAGGATTCATTTTATCGCCCGCTCCCCAGTCTTTCCCTGGCCCTCAACTGGTATGCAGGTCAGGCAGACACATTTGGATACCACCTGGTAAACCTCACCATACACATACTGACCGCATTTATGTTGTTCCTTGCCGGCAGAAAGTTACTGCAAACACCCCGTCTGAAAAATCGATATAATAAAGAAGATGTTTATTTTATTTCCTTGCTAAGTGCCGTTTTGTGGGCAATCAACCCGATCCAAATCCAGGCGGTTACCTATATTGTTCAACGCATGGCAGCCATGGCAGCCATGTTTTATATTCTTGGCATATATTTTTATATAGCAGGCAGGCAGGCAAACCATGGGAAAACACAGGTGCTGTTTTACATGGCATGCTTTTTCAGCTTTGTTTGCGCGCTGATGTCCAAGGAAAACGCTGCAATGATGCCCATAAGCCTGTTACTGATCGAAATTATATTTTACACGGATTTGGCGACATTAAAACGTATGCGAAAGTATCTCCCGATGCTGATGGGTGCAGTGTTTGTACTCATTTCCCTTGGGATAGTCCTTTATAAAACAAATGTCTTAGATTTTCTTTTCAGCGGGTTTGCGTCAAGACCCTTTACCCTCTGGGAACGACTGCTGTCCGAACCAAGAATCCTTTTGTTTTACATCAGCCAGATTTTTTATCCGCTGCCTGCCAGGCTTTCCATCACACACGATATTATCGTTTCAACATCACTGCTGTCCCCATGGACGACAATGCCGGCGATTCTAATCGTTCTGCTGCTGATGGGAATTGCCGTGTCCCAGGTAAAAAAAAGACCGTTATTGGCTTTTTCAATTTTATTCTTTTTTATTAACCATCTTGTCGAGTCAACAATTCTCCCCTTGGAGCTTATTTTTGAACACCGCAATTACCTCCCATCTTTTTTTATTTTCTTGCCGTTTGCCGCTGCCCTGAAGTATCTGATTGATTTTTATCGAACAAAGAACCGTTCCCTGTATGTAATTTTGGCAACCTTTATGATGCTGGTCATCATCGGCCTGGGTTGTTTTACCTACATTCGAAACAGAGACTGGCGCACGGAGGCAACCCTGTGGCAAGATGCCATGAAGAAATCGCCCCTGGATGCTCGCCCCATATCCAATCTGGCCATCCAGCTTGCATGGGGAGAAAACCCCACGCCATTGCAATATGATGTGGCATTGGCAATGTTCAAGAAAGCCATGTCCCTGAACACGGCCCGCGATTTTCTCGTTTCCGATATAATCAATAATATCGGTGTCATATATTACCATAGGGGCGAGTATCAAAAAGCCATCGATACCTATAAACAGGGCCTTGAAATTGATCCCGGTTTTTTAAAAATGCATTATGATTTAATCAACGCCTATATCATGCTGGGACAATGGGAAGAGGGGACTGTGGAAGCGGATCGGCTCATTGCCAACAAAAAAAACTATCTAAAGCCGGAATATTTCAACATTAAAGGATTTATCCTGCTGTGGCAAAACCAACCTGAAAATGCCCTTGTTTATTTCCGAAAAACATTGGAAATGGAGCCGAATAATCAGGCTGTTTTGCTGAACGCAGGGGTGGCCCTCAGCTTGATGGGTGAATGGGCCGATGCCGAGGAAATATTGATAAAAGTCACTAAAAACGTCACGGGGGATCTGCGGCCTGTTTATGCACTCATAGAAAACAGTGTCAGAGCGGGGGACATGCAAAACGCCGAAAAATATACAGAGAAAATGTTTGCCGAATTTGCTATACAAACCATCATGGATGGTTTTGAACTGTTTTCCGAAAACTATCGCACGGCACCCATGTCTGCCGAAATGATTATCCCGGTTGTAAAGAAAACGATGACGCGATTGACAGGAAACCTTGATATCCCGACGCCCGCAACCATCATGGACCTAAAGTGAACGTTTCAAATTTTAAGAATATTGAATTTAGAAATTTTTCAAAGGATTTGATCCATAATCGCTCAATTTAGGATGGAATAATATACCCTGAAAATGAAAACCGAAAAAAAGATTAAGCCGTTACCATTTCCCGTTTATTTCTGGACTGTTGTAACGATTGCTATGGCCGGGCTTGCAGATGCGGTCTATCTTGCCATTTCTCATTTCCGGGTATATACCGATATGGCGTACAAGAGTTTTTGTGCGGTCTCAAAATCGATCAATTGTGACACGGTATCCCAGAGCCCTTTTTCTATTTTGCTAGATATACCGGTTCCCATATGGGGCATTGCCGGATATCTTTTTTTCCTGTTGCTTCTTTATCCTGCCGGCAAGGCGTCTTCAAACAAAACCCGGTTGTGGCCGACCTTGTTCGTCATCGCACTTGCTTTCTCCATTTACAGTATCATCCTGTCCATAATCTCTGTGGTATTTGTCCACAGCTATTGTATCATGTGCATGGTCAGCCATGCGGTAAATCTGATGCTTATGTTTTTTACATGGCTGATCCACAAACGCTTTGCAAACATATCTATTGCAAGCGGTATTTACAACGATATTCAATGGATCCGTGGTCATATAAAAGAGAGCGGTATTTTTCTTGGCATGGCAGCCGGGATGATTTTGCTGTTGATGCTTTTCACTCCCCATTACTGGGAAATGTCAGGGTTTCCATTAGGCCGAGAGCTTTCACGAGGCACCACAGAAGATGGGAACCCATGGATAGGGGCCACGAACCCGAAACTCGTGATTTCCGAATTTACAGATTATCAGTGCTTCCAGTGTAAAAAAATGCATTTTTTCTTGCGTGAGTTCATGGCCAGTCACCCGGGAACCATCAGACTCATTCACCGTAATTTTCCCATGGATCATACCTATAACCCAATGGTAAAAGAACCCTACCATATTGGTTCCGGGAAAATGGCACTCTTTTCCCTATATGCAATCAAACATGATAAGTTTTGGGAAATCAGCGATTTTCTTTTCAATACCGATACGCAAAAAGGACATTTCAATATCAGAGAGATGGCCAAGGCTGCCGGATTTGATGTCATCGAATTTGCAAGGTCGGTAAATGATCGGTCATTACAACAGAAGCTCAGGGCCGACATCCGGGAAGGCATACGCCTTGGTATCACCGGCACACCGGGGTACCTGATTGACGGCAAGGTGTACGTGGGCCATATTCCGGCTGATATCATCAATACGGTCATGGAATAAAATCGTAAGGACGATTTTATGAAGCGCGGCGGTGTCACTTCTTTGACAAAGGTTTACCGCCGTTCGTTTGGAGGGATAAAATATCTATTTTTCCAGCCCGGTCTTATTGCGAGGATCTCGAAAAGCTGGTAGTTATTAACCTGGCGACTAAATAGCCAACTCCGTCATGCCGGACTTGATCCGGTATCCAGTGTCTTTCTGGATTCCCGCCCCCTTCCTGCGAAGGGGCAGGCACACGGGAATGACAACCGTGAGGTATTTAACCGCCGGAGTAATATTGCGTGTGATAAATTCTAAATCCGAATATCGAAATACGAAACAAATCCAAATATCAAATGCTCAAATGAATCAAACATAGTGCTTGAGCTTGTATCTCCAAGGTCTTGTTTTGATCATTCGAATTTGGATCATTCGGTATTGCCCTTCGACCTTGCTCAGGGCGGTGAGATAGTCGAACCGTTTAGGATTTCGAATTTCGTGCTTCGGATTTAAATAACTACCGCCATCGGCATAGCCAAATGTCTCTGACCTGGCCTAAAAGACCAGTTTTTAAGTAATGGAAAACCGTATTGAACTCAACGAACTCAACAAACATAACAGACACCTATCGCGTAGCCGGCGGCTCCGGCCGTCACCTCCTCATCCTTCTCTTTCTGGTGCTACTGGCCTACTCAAATACCTTTCATGCCTCATGGCATCTGGATGACATCACCAACATTTTAGACAATAAAAATGTACATGTTTCCACACTCTCTTTCAGTGACTGGGCCAAAAGCATACGCGCGCCTTTTACAGATCCGAACAATCCAAAACCCGGTCTGTCCGGTCTTTACCGCCCGGTAGTCATGTTGACTTTCGCCCTCAACTGGTACCTGGGGAAAGCCGATGTTGTGGGATATCACCTGTTCAATATCGCTATCCATTGTGTGTCCAGCTGGTTGCTTTATCTGACAATTCTCAATCTGCTGAAAACACCGAACCTGCTCGGCCGATACCAAGGGGCCGAACTGAGGATCGCATTTCTGGCCACCGCAATCTGGGCCTTGCATCCCATACAGACCCAGGCCATAACCTATATTGTACAGCGCATGGCCAGCCTGGCTGCTTTGTTTTATCTGTCGGCAATTTTCCTGTTTGTCAAAGGCCGAAAGACCCAAGCACCGGTACCCAGAGGCTGCTTTTGGGGAGGCTGCCTGCTCTGTTTTCTACTTGCAGTGGGGTCTAAGCAAAATGCCGTTACCTTGCCCGCTGCCCTGCTCTTGATAGAAATCATCTTCTATAGGAAACCGGATTTTTGGCGACAGGGTAAAACCAAATGGACTGTGGTGGGTGGCGTTGTTGGACTGGTAATATTATATGTGCTTCTATTGTTTTATTGGCAAACAGATCCCATGTCCACCCTCATTGCCGGCTATGAAAAACGCCCCTTCACAATGATTGAGCGACTCCTGACGGAAACCCGGGTATCTCTATTTTATTTATACCAGTTATTATATCCGGTGCCCGGACAATTCTCCATACTGCACGATTTTTCCCTGTCCACGTCCTTGTTGGAACCCTGGACAACGTCTGTCGCCATTGCCGCCATTTTAATGCTTATACTATTTGCCGTGTATAACATCCGCCGAAAACCGCTACTCTCTTTTGCCGTATTTTTCTTTTTCCTGGGGCATAGCGTAGAGTCAACCATCTTTCCACTTGAGCTGGTGTTTGAGCATCGAAATTATTTGCCGTCTTTATTTTTGTTTTTACCTGTGGCGAGCGGCATGACATATCTGGTTGATACGTTTCGGGATAAAAGTACCCT
>Ga0190293_1000559_pt1 | contig 13266 bp, 6 predicted proteins | sample 48693001_MG_FD_161671 | JGI IMG/M metagenome (GOLD analysis project Ga0190293, IMG submission 161671) | Hydrothermal vent microbial mat bacterial communities from Southern Trench, Guaymas Basin, Mexico - 4869-30-0-1_MG | ecosystem: Environmental > Aquatic > Marine > Hydrothermal vents > Microbial... | reverse complement strand
CTGCCAGAGGGTTTGCGGGGTGAAAGCATGGCTTGATAAAGATGTCAAAATAGCTCCTAACAATATGGCAAGTCTGATCACAGTCCTGTCCCGGTTACAAAATCAAAAGGATTACCGGCATCGCATGTCGCAGCGTGCCTCCAATCTGCTAGTCTATACGTTTTTAGGCTCAGGGATAATCAAATGATCACGCGTATCGGTACAGGTTTAATGCTCATCTCAGTACTTCTTTTTGCCAGCGCCTGCAGCACAACACCCGAACATGATGTCATCATCCGCGGGGGTACCTTATATGATGGTACGGGCACTGCAGGAACCGTGACCGACCTGGCCATTGACGGAGACCGGATCACGCAGATCGGCGACCTCGGCAAGCACCGTGGCCGCAGCGAAATCGATGCGACAGGTCTGGCGGTTGCCCCCGGTTTTATCAATATGCTGAGCTGGGCCAATGTCTCTCTTATCCAGGATGGTCGTTCATTGAGCGATATAAGCCAGGGTGTGACCCTGGAGGTCATGGGCGAAGGCTTCTCCATGGGTCCGCTGAATGACTCGATGAGACAGGAACTCATCGACAGGCAAAGTGACATCATCTATGACGTAAGCTGGACCAGCCTGGCCGAATACCTGCAATATATGGAGGACCGGGGCATCTCTACCAATATAGCCTCATTCATTGGCGCATCCAGCGTGCGCGTCCACGAGATGGGCTACGAGGATCGAGACCCAAGTAAGGAAGAACTCCAACGCATGAAGATGCTGGTGCGCAAGGCCATGCAGGAAGGCGCGATGGGAATGGGATCTTCCCTGCCCTATATCCCCGCACCTTTCTCCACCACCGAAGAGTTGATCGCGCTGACAAAAGTCGTGGCTGAATATGACGGTTTATACATCTCGCACATCCGTAACGAGGGCGATGAAATTTACCCGGCCGTTGAGGAATTAATCACGATTGTCCGCGAAAGCGGTGCACGGGGTGAAATCTACCATCTGAAAGCATCACACAAACGCAACTACGAAAAACTGGATGGGGTCATCGACATGATCGAGTCCGCCCGGGCAGAAGGCCTGCCGGTGACTGCCGACATTTACACTTACAATGCCAGCTCAACCGGGCTCAATTATGATCTGCCGGCATGGGTTAAGGAAGGCGGCCACGAGAAGTTCGTCGAACGTCTGCAGGACCCGGCCATGCGGGAGCGTGTTATTGCAGAAACCGAAATGATCCCGCCGGAGGACCTGCTGCTGGTGAGTTTCCGCAACAAAGACCTGCGTCACCTGACCGGCAAAACACTGGCTGAAGTTGCCAAAATGCGCGGTACCTCACCGGTTGAAACCGCCATGGATCTGATTGTGGAGGACGACAGCCGTATCGGCACGGTGCGCTTCACCATGAGTGAGGACAACATCCGCAAGAAAATCGCCCTGCCCTGGGTCAGCATTTGTTCGGATTCCGGTTCAATCGCACCCGAGCCACCATTCACCAATTCACAACCGCACCCGCGGGCCTATGGCTCATTTGCACGACTGCTTGGCAAGTATGTTCGCGAAGAGCAGGTCATTACACTCGAGGATGCCATCTACCGCATGACTGGCCTGCCTGCCACCAACCTGAAGCTCAACCGGCGTGGCCAGCTGGCACAGGGTAACTATGCCGATGTTGTTATCTTTGATCCGGAAACCATTATTGACCAGGCAACATTCGAAAACCCGCACCAACTCGCTACCGGCGTCCTTCACGTGTTCGTCAATGGCGGACAGGTCCTGCGCGATGGCAAGCACACCGGGGCAACACCGGGAAGGTTTGTGAAAGGACCAGGCTGGGTTAATCAGCAGGATACTGACTGATATTGTGGTCAGCAGCCGTGTGATCCCTTGTGGCTGGGGATTATCGCTGGTGAAAGGACACGGAATAAGGCACTATAGCCAACAACAATGACCGGATAACCGGCATAAAACCAACATCTTGCATCAGTTTCTTGATTTTTTGGTGCGGTTGCGGGCAAAACCAGGAGAGGAACCATGCGTGTTGTTAAGACAAGGACGTTGATTTTTGCTGTGTTGCTGGGTATGACCTTACCCCTGTTGGCACAGGCTACCCATTTTACCGGCCTGGAAGGCAACCCCGGATTACGTTCGGCCTCGGCCCTTGTCATTAATGCCGAGGGCAATGTCATATACGGCAAGGATATCGACACCGTCCGCCCTATCGCCTCCATCACCAAGTTAATGACCGCCATGGTCATTCTCGATTCCGGTCTGGATCTCAATGAAAAAATCACCGTCACCAAGGCCGACCGCGACCTGGTTCAATTGACCGGTTCACGTCTTGAGTACGGCGCCAGCCTGCCCCGCCGCGAAATGATCCTTATCGCGGTCATGGCGTCCGAAAACCGGGCGGCAACCGCACTGGGCAGAACCTATCCTGGCGGAATGACGAAATTTGTTGCGGCGATGAATAAAAAGGCGGCCCAACTGGGCATGAGCAAAAGCCACTTCGCTGACCCCGCCGGTTTGAATGTCGACAACATGTCCACCGCCCGTGACCTGATGAAAATGGTCACAGCCGCCCGCAACTATGCGTTAATCGAGCAAGCCAGCACTACCACGCGAATTGAAGTGCGCCCCTACGCCAGGCGCGGCCCACTGGTCTACGGCAATACCAACCGTCTGCTCAAAAACAAGACCTGGGATATCAACCTGAGTAAAACCGGCTACATCAACGAAGCCGGTCGTTGCCTGGTCATGCACGCCAATATCGAGGGCGAGCAGGTTTCAATAGTGCTGCTGAACTCATTCGGCAAACTCACACCTTTCGGCGACTCCAACCGCTTGCGCAAGTGGATGTTGGCAAAGAGCTAAACCACAGAGTTGTATCCCCCGGCAATTCCGGAGTGTCCTGTAATGGCCACGATTTAAGGCACTGAATCTCCTGCAGCGGTCGCTCTGCTACTGGAATGCAGGGCACAACTCCGAATCGAATTGTTCAAAGGGCGTTCAGCACCTGCTTAAAAGATCATTCAAACCCGTTTTTGAACACCGGACCAACTCTGGTATCTTGAAATATCGCCAGTTTCAGGCCCTTGTTTGTTTCGTCAAAGTAGCTAATCACAGGAAATCCACCGCTGTTTAGCGCCATTGATGTGCTAGTCCTCCCTGCTACTATTTTGGTATCAAAAGTAGTCAGACTTAACTTGGTACAGGTAATATTGTTGCAAACCGCTACTTTAAAATTGTCATTCGCCAAATCGACATAGCTGATGATGGGGTAATCGTCTTTGGTCAGGCTCAGGCTGGTATAACGACCTACGACACTACTTGAATCTACAGTGGTCAGTGTTGGTTGGGTACATAAGGCATCATTGCAAACAGCCAGTTTCAAGTATTGAAAGTCGCTTTCGAAATAGCTGATCACAGGGTAGCCATTGCTGTTGAGGGCTATTGACGAGTGCTCGCCAACATTACCGGGTTCACCATCAATAATGCGAGTCTCGACGGTCCCAAAGCAGAGAGCGTTTGCGCAGACTGACAATATAAGGTTTTTATTAAAATCATCGTAGTGACTGATGACGGGGAAGTTACTGCTATTCATTACCATCGATGTGTGCTCACCAACCCTGCCTGGATCGGTGGCGACGGTTAAAAGTTCAAATTCATCGCAGGTAGCATCCCAACAATACGCCAACATTAGCCAGGCATTTGTCTCGTGCAAATAACTGACTGCGGGAAAACCAAGGTTGTTGTAGGCCACAGATGTGTACTTGCCCTCTAACGAGTTTCCAATTGTCAAAGATTTGAGGGTGGGATTGGAGCAATTAGCATCGTTGCAAATGGCTATTTCCAATTGGTGGTCGTCAACGTTGTAATAGCTGATGATGGGAATATCTTCATCATTAAGTGCCAGCGAAATGTAGTTCATAACAAATGTACTGTTTACAGTACTAATATTGGGGTTGCTACAAGTTGCATCATTACAGATTGCAAGTTTCAGCCGCTTGAAACTGGCATCGTAGTAACTGATCACGGCATTTCCACTGCTGTTAAGTGCCATGGAGCTTGCAAGGCCGGTTATACCTCCATTTCCACTGTCGACGGTGGTTAGCGTCGGGCGTATGCACATATTGCAGACTACCATTTCCAGGTTGGATTTTGTCTGGTTGTAATAACTTACAACGGGTTTGTGGTTTTGATTAATTTCCAATGATGCCGTGCGGCCAAAAATATCACCATTATCTATTGCGGTTAGTGTGGGATTAGTGCAATCCGTGTCATTGCAGACGGCAATTCTTAGATATCTATCTCTGTCGTCCATATAACTGATGGTTGGGAAGCCATTGCTGTCAAGTGCCAGGGAAGTTGTTGAACCAATGGGGTTGATGCTATCGACCCTTTTCGAAGTTTTAACCGTGCAGGCGGCATCTTTGCAAATGGCCAACTCCAGGGTTTTGTAGGTCAAATGCTTGTAGCTGATAACCGGGTCTCCACTATCATTCAGCATCATTGACGAATATAACCCAGTATCATTTGTGCTCGAATCCACGGTTACAATATCCGAAAATGTGCAGCTTACGTTTCCGCAGGTTGCAAGCTTCAGGTTTCCGTTTTCACCATCGTAATAGCTAACCACAGGAAAATTGTTGTCGTTAATCACAACAGATGTATAGTAGCTTGTCGAGTGGTCCAGGACTGAGCGTGTTCTGTTAGCCAGACTGCAGGCCAAATCACCACAGACTATTATCCTTGTTGTTAAGTCACCAAAGCCGTGAGTACTGATAACTGCGTTGCCATTGTGGTTTAGTGTCAGCGAACTATCACGTGCATCAGAATCAATGCCAGGAGTCAAAGTTGGTGAGTTGCAGTTAACCGTGTCGCATGCTGCGTACTTTACCGAAAAGCCGCCGCCATCTTCATAACTGATAAAAGCCAAATCATTACTATTGAGTTTGAGCGAACTGAATTTCCCAACAGGTTTGCTACTGTCCACCACGATCAAGTCAGGTGATGTGCAGGCAATATTATTGCAGACAGCAAGTTTAAGGTTGCTATTGCTGCCGTCGTAGTAACTGATAACTGCAAAACCGTATTCATTGAGCTCAAGTGAAGAGTATTCACCCACGTCACCGGCACCATCAACTGTGGTCATGATACTGGCAGCAGCCGATGGCGGTGCGGCAAAGCTTCGCTCCATTGATACTAACGAAGCAACTCCACTCAACACCAGAACACATGCAACACGTAGCAGTGAACTTGGCTTTTCAAAATCCTTTCGTTTCCAGGTGCTTTTTTTCATAGCAAAGGTATCCAACTGTAATAAATCAGTTTTGTATTGATTCAGACAAAGATTCTTACATCAGTATAGGCCAAAGAAATTTAACAGAGCTCGCGTGTTGTCTATTGTGGGAAAGCCAAGGGCGGCTTAGTCCGCTTGGCCGGAATTGCAAAGTTGGCTGTTCCTACATGAAAGATCATTCAAACCCGTCGGCAAAAACAGTGTCGGTCGGTGCCTGGTATATGGCGACTTTCATCATGCCGCCTGGATGATAGCTGATGACAGGGAAACCATCATCGCGTAAGGCCAGCGAGGTACCGTCGCTAATGACGCCCTCCTGGTCTACTGTCGTGATTGTAGAGCGAGAACACCTTGGATCGTTACAAAGCAAAACTTTTATATCGTGGGCACCAATACTGTGATCTTCATAGCTGATGACCGGATAGTCATCCTCTGTTAAGGCAAGGCTGGTATATTCGCCCACGAAACTATAGTCAGCGTTGGAATCTAATGGCCTGGAAAACCAGGATGAACAATCCAAACTGGTACACACGATAAGCATTAAATCCTTGTCGGTTTTGTCATAGAAACTGATCACGGGGAAGCCACTGCTATCAAGCGCAAGCGACGAAAATTCCCCATGATCTTGTGGAGTGTCAAAGACCCTAATGGTTTTGTTTTCGCAATAAACATCGTTACAAATTGCCAGCACCAAATCCTCGTTGGCGGTATCCTGATAACTGATGATAGGGAAGCCCTGTTTATTCAGAACCATCGAGTTATACCAACCCACATCACTGGTCTCGCCATCCACAAGAGTTATTGTCGGATTGCTGCAATTTACGTCGTTGCAAACTGCCAGCTTAAGATCCTTATTTGTTTGATCGAAGTAGCTGATGACTGCAAGGCCGCTATTATTCAGTTTCAGTGATGAGTTAAAACCTACATCGCTTGCGCTACCGTCAATCGTTTTAAACGTCGGGTTTGAGCAACTGGCGTCTTTACATATTGCGAGCTTCAGGTCCCGGTTACCAAAGTCCCAATAACTGATCACAGGAAAGTCGTTTTTGGTGAGCGCCAACGAAGGGTTAAAGCCGATCGAACCGCTGTCGTCTACAGTAAAACTGTTTGATTCTGAGCAAAGTTCATCCAGACAGACATCAATATCCAGTGAATTATTAGCCGAAGACCAATAGCTGACCACAGGGTTTCCTTTGGATGTTAATTTCAGAGAAGAGAAACTACCATTTTCAAGCGAAACTCGTGCAGGTACCGTGCACATCGGACAAATTGCCATGTTTAAGTGCCCGGTTCCAGCCTCCCCCGAGTAACTGATAACTGGTGTATCGCTGCCGTTAAGCGCCAGAGAAGAGTGACGGCCCTCCAAAGACCCACCCAGAAATTCCGTCAGTGTAGGGTTTGTGCAAAGAACATTATTGCAGGCGGCAACTTTAAGCCTGTGACTATCTGAATAGTAACTTATGACGGAGAACCCGCTTCTATCAATGGCCAATGAGGTGTTCGCGCCGTGACGCCTGTCAAATTCACTGGTGTCAACATCGTCGTCCAACACAATCGTCCTGAACATCGAACAGTCTGCTATTTCACAGCTAATCATTTTTAGCACGCCATTACCCTCATCCAGATAGCTGATCCTTGGTCGGTTGGATTTGTTTACTGCCAGTGATGAGCCATGACCGGATAAATATCCGTCAAGATTCTTTCTGACCACGACTGAACAAGCAACATCTACACATTTAATGAAGTGTAAGCCGTCGGGAGCCCCCGTTGGATCGTTCTCCCCCGTTTCGTATCCACTCAGCATTGGAATGTCAGTACTGGTGATAGCTAAGGATGGCATCTCATAGGCAAGTGCCCGACCCAACTCCTGTTCACTTGACTTATTGCAAAATGGGTCTTCACAATACAAAGCAGCTATTTTTGCAAATTCTCCTGTATTACGGTTTCGAGTGGTCCAACCAATGATGGGATAGCTGCTACTATTTAATACTTGAGTTGTCCAAATGACACTTGCGTCTGGAATCAAAGATTTTATCGAAACAGGATTACAATCCGGATTGGCACAAACCGCCAAGGAAACGTCGGATGTTGAAAATCCTTCTCCTTCGGGTGGATTGATCGAGATAAAACTGACGAACGGGATATCAAGAGCATTGATTTGTAGTGAGGTGGACGCGTCTGCCTTTCCATCATTTATCCCCAACGGTTCAATATCCTTGAGTTTGCAATCCAGATCGAGACAAATAGCCAGTTCAACAACTCCATCTGTTGAGTTCAAATAGCTAATCACAGGGAAGTTGTTCTTCTTCAGAGCCAGTGAGTTGAATAACCCACCTGTTTGACTGCCAACAATAGTTATTTTAGTTGCAGCTGCAGATGGTGGTCCGTCTGCCAGCCCCGTTGTTACTGTACAAACACACAAAATAACAACACAGAGAAAATTGATAGTGCCCCGAAACCCGTAAATTTGGTTTTTGTCCATTTATCCCAACTCTTTCGTTGTGCTTCTCTTGAATATCAATTGCTTAAGTATAGTCGACAATTTTGTCATCGCTGGCCAAGTTGATAATGCGCATTCGGTCTCCTATGGTTAATGAAAGCGGGTTAAATGAAGGAGAGCAAGGTCATGGTCAGCAGAATCGGTTTGTTTGTAGTTAACACAATCGTGTTTTGGGTTTTTGTTTCTGCTTCAATGAACACACAAGCCCTACCAACCTACGACCCGCAAGACCCCGTAGGCGAAGAGCACTCCTGCGTACCAGACGTCATCGCAAACGGTCAGCCGACAATGGTCGGTTTTCCTCTGGTCGGTCAAACTATGACGATCAAAGCAGAACATTTGAAACTATTTGATATTGGTGAGTTTTGTACTGGCTACCATGCAGCATTTGGCCCGGGGGAATTTGAGTGGGAGTTTCTCTTACCTGCCGCGAGTTCAGGCATCGTAGAGGATATCGACACACTTCACCCCAGGGTTTTGCTTGATACAGCCGGCGGTTATATCGCAAACTTTATTGCATGCCCCAATGGTTGTACATTCGAAAGCTTTGGCCCATCGGGTACGCCGATCACTGTAGAAGTGGAGCGACAGCCGGTCAAAATCGTATCGTTTGAAACGGTGCCGGCGCTACCCCCGGAGACCCGTCCAATCCTGCCTGAATCTGCACTCACATTTACCGACAGAACACGCTCGACCAAATTTGAGCGTGACATTAAATGCAGTTATGGAGGCGGGGTAATTGAGCCCCAGTGGGTTACGGTTGAGCCATTTAATGAACCGCTCGATTACGCCGGCGGAGACTTTGCAACTGGTCAGCTGCAGATGATCGAGGGCGTCGTATACAAAAGTAAGGTTAGCCGCAAAGACTCACCAAGGAATCACTGGCGACAAGATCATAATTTTGCTCTGAAACCAGACCCTGCGTTCAACTTTATATTACCTATATTTGACGATGGAGAAGGCTCTCAGAGTTTTCTGGAAATGGAATGGGAAACCAGCGACTTTGATGCGAATTTCCGTCCCGGCAACGGTGACCGGGTATCTGCATTCGGCTACCTGATATACGACTGTGGACATCCACCTTTCAAAATAGAGATCCACCCCCCCGTTGGTCTTGCTATTCATCGCAACCGGGCAATCAGGATTCCTGACAATCCTGATCCCGAAAATATCACAAACTGGGCAGGCGGGCCTGTGGGGCAAAATATCTATGTGCCAGGTATCCTGACAGAAGTCTTCATCAATCCGCACGGCGGGAAAATGATGAGTGGTGGCAATGGCACGCAATTGCATCAACCAGGAACAGACCTCGGTGTACCTGATCCAAATAATCCAGGTCACCATGCAGTAAAGATTGGAGATAGAATCAGGGATCCTTCACCCATTGCCGGTCAAGTCTATAGTTTTAATATTTACCTTCCACGAAGCCCAAAAGCCGCTCTGGAAGCAGCAGACGTAACAGATTTGCCGGATATCCCCCTGTACTACAAAGTGACTAATCTTGGGGCTACTAATTTGCCGCTACAAGTTGTGCCGGTAACCGAGGGTGATGTGACTTATTTAAGAGCGACAATTGATTTACAGGGTCTGAACCCCGACGCGGACGAACGTCTTAGTGCACAGGTAGTTGCCGCTTGGGTTTATCCATCTGTTACGCCGGGTAACTGGGGGATTCAAAGCTGGCGCGTACAGCTAGACTCCATATTGGTGCATGATGACGCGGATGGTGCGATTCGAGGTGATGGTGAGTGGGATTTATGGTTTCATTCCAATAATACAATGCCGGGTTCGGGCCGCCACGATTGGACCAGAATTATTAATCAGGACATATCTGATTTTAAATCTGTTTTTAATTCCAATGGCCAACAAGAATTCATCACTCCCTTGTTGCATGATTTTCAGAGCCGTCCATGGTCAACAGGCTCCGATGTCAGTCCCGATCGTTGGCTAGGCCCGGATTTGATGCTCTTTCCTGGGCAAGGCATTCAAGTCCATACTTCTGGATATGAGAGCGATTCCTTGAGCTCGGATAGCCTGGCGCTGGTGGACGTGGGTAATTCACAGGTTGCCGGTTCATTCTCACGTAGAAACATATGCAAAAAAAGTAATGACCTGGACTCTCTTGTGTATTCAGGCTGCGCTGATTATGAGCTGAATTACCAGGTTTTTTCCCGAGGACACCCACCCGGTCAGTCGCTTTCACCCGCGGCGCAAACAATGATGGATGCCTACAACTTCGGTGAAGATGGTGGCTGTCCACCAGACGGGGATGATGTATGCGGGCCTGTATTTGTTTCTGGAAGCCTTCCCGACCCGGTCCAGGAAGAACCCTGGCATCCGGATAACGTAGTTCTGACACCGGGAGCCGCGCCTATATCTGTTTTTGAAACATCTCTGTATAAACCCCAGGGCATTGAAGAATATGCTTTGACCGAAATAAGCTTTGCCAATTTTGATAAATTGCTAAAAGAATACCTGGTCAGCAACCCGGATGAAGTACATCTTTTACTGACGGATTTACGTGCAATTATTGACGAAAAATTGGTTTCAATCGGGCCGGAGGTTTTGCTGGATGTACAAGTGATCTGTGCCTCGCTGCCTACGCGACTGTGCAAGATATATTTTGGCGATTTACCACCGCCTGAAATGCCAGCCAGTACCAGTTATCGTAGATTCACTGGTGCAGGGAAAATGGATGACCAGGACGGCTCATCTTTTACCTTCAGTATGCATTGCGGTTTCCTGCGTTATCCAAATCAATTTGAATTACGTTGGGGTGGTAAAAGTAAATCCAGGCATCATTTTAAGATGGACCTGATGACAATGTCTTCCTGTGAACAGGCACCTGAGCCGCTGCTTTCTCATCAGGGCTGGGGTCTGGGTCGGCTGGATGGCGCTCCTGGCGCAATGGTTAAATGGACATTTACCGATGGCGGTCAGCCATCCGGTAATGACACAGTGCACATTCAGGTTTATAACGGCGAGAACTCTGTAATACACGAAGTCTCAGGCAAAATATCTGCCGCCAATATTAAAGCGCATGAAAGATAGGCCCTAACGTACCATGAGTTGTTTGATCGTAGACAATATGTCCACCGCCCGCGACCTGATGAAAGTGGTCACGGCGCCCCGGGCTATGCACTGATCATGCAAGCCAACATCGAGGGCGAGCAGGTTTCAATCGTGCTGCTGAACTCATTCGGCAAACTCACGCCTTTCGGCGACTCTAACCGCTTGCGCAAGTGGATGCTGGCAAAGAGTTAACGCAGGAACTTCCCGCAATACCGGAATATGCAAATCCGGCGCGAACTTCATTGTAATTAACCATGATTGCTTTTATGTTATGCCCTGCAAAAAATTGAAGAGTAATTATGAATAAGAATAAATTCCTATCCTGGTTTGCAGGTTTTCCGCGTACCTTCTGGATCGCAAATTCAGTTGAGTTGTTAGAGCGGGCAGCCTACTACGGTGTGTTCATTGTCATTACCTTGTATTTATCGCGAATCCTGGGTTTTGATGATATTCAGGCTGCCTGGATTTCCGGGGGATTTTCAGCAGGACTATATTTTCTGCCAACGTTTACAGGTGCATTGGCTGATAAAGTGGGCTTTCGCAATGCCTTGTTAATGGCTTTTAGCCTACTCAGCATTGGCTATCTTGGTTTAGCCTTATTTCCGTTCGCATTAGAGCAGCAAGGGCTCGTGGAGTATGGCCGTACTGCCACATTTACCGGCTTGCAACAATCCGATGCCCGTTGGTTGATCATTCCTATCATGGTCATCATCATGATTGGCGGCTCTTTTATTAAAGCAGTGATCACTGCCACCGTGGCGCGAACAACAACAGCAGAGAATCGTGCAAAAGGCTTTGCGATCTTTTATATGATGGTCAATTTGGGTGCTTTTTCCGGTAAGACGATTGTCAAACCGCTGCGTGAATCGATGGGTGACCTGGGGCTGATCAACTTGAATTACTTCGCCGCAGGTATGACGTTTGTTGCGCTTATCAGTATTTTTCTATTCTTTAAAAATGCGGAACAAACCGTTGCCAGCAAATCACTGCGACAAGTTATGGATGCACTTTGGCGAGTGCTGACGAATGGTCGCTTGATTGCCTTGATTCTTATCATTACCGGCTTTTGGATGGTCCAGCATCAGCTTTACGCGACGATGCCGAAATACGTACTAAGAATGGCAGGTGAAGGTGCATCACCTTCATGGTACGCCAATGTTAACCCCTTGGTTGTCGTCCTTACCGTAGGGCTGGTTACTTCATTGATGAAACGGAAAACCGCGTTATTTTCGATGTCTACGGGCATGTTTATCATGCCAATCTCGGCATTGGCAATGGCTTCCGGTAACTTGATTCATGGAAATGTCGACCTGGGTTTTGCCACGGTTCATCCAATAGCGCTGATGATGATTGTTGGAATTATGTTTCAGGGGCTTGCTGAATCGTTCATATCACCACGTTTTCTGGAGTACTTTTCACTACAGGCACCGAAAGGTGAAGAGGCGATGTACCTGGGCTTTTCACACCTGCATTCATTTATCAGCTCTATTTTAGGGTTTGGCTTATCAGGCTATTTGTTGAATGCGTATTGTCCCGACCCCAGAAAATTCGATAGTCATGAAGCATGGCAGGCGGCAGCGAGTAACGCCCATTATATTTGGTATATTTTTGCGACCATCGCGCTTGTTTCAGCCATTTCACTTATTATCTATGGCAAAGTTGTCCGTTATTTAGATACGAAGAATGCTGCCACGACACCATTGGAAGCTGAGTTGGTAAGTGATACCGGCCAGGGTTAACGCGAAGAAATCTCGTACAATGCAACACCCAACAGGGATTACCACACGCTGGCATACATTTGCTGACCCGCGCGCAGTTGCAGCAGAGACCGCACAGCGCATTCTGACATCAGCCTCCCGTGCCATCGCTGAGCGCGGCCTGTTCCGCATCGTACTTGCGGGCGGGCGCACACCGGAAGCAGCCTACCGTTTGCTGCTTGAGGCGGAAACAGACTGGTCCTGCTGGCAGATATATTTCGGTGACGAGCGCTGCCTGCCGGCAGATGATACTGAACGCAACAGCCTCATGGCCAGCAAGGCGTTTCTTGATTCGGTCGCAATTCCCGTTGCAAACATCCACCCAATCCCTGCCGAGAAGGGAGCTGAAACAGCTGCCAGTGAGTACGGGGCTGTGGTCAGGGGTGCGATGCCTTTTGACCTGGTGTTGCTGGGCATCGGCGAGGATGGTCACACTGCCAGTCTCTTTCCGGGGCAACAACACCCGGAAAACCAGCTGGTTCACGCCGTATATAACGCCCCAAAACCACCGCCGGATCGTGTGAGTATGAGTGCACAGGCACTGAGCGAGGCGCGTGAAGTGCTGGTAATAGCCACCGGCACCGGTAAACAGGACGCCATCAAGGCATGGCAGGCGGGCAAGCCAGTACCTGTCGCAGAAATCGGCG
>Ga0190293_1000555_pt1 | contig 13302 bp, 16 predicted proteins | sample 48693001_MG_FD_161671 | JGI IMG/M metagenome (GOLD analysis project Ga0190293, IMG submission 161671) | Hydrothermal vent microbial mat bacterial communities from Southern Trench, Guaymas Basin, Mexico - 4869-30-0-1_MG | ecosystem: Environmental > Aquatic > Marine > Hydrothermal vents >... | reverse complement strand
AGACGCTCAAGAAGCGAGGGATGAACGTACCACTCGAGCACCTCCGATCGACGAGACAATCGGGGGAGCAACTTTGCGATCCCCTGGGATTCAAGGATGCCTCTGAGACGAATCCGCTCGGGATTCGACAGCCATGTCGGCTCTCGACCTGCAGCCATAACCAGCAACGCCCACGCGTTCCTCGACGAATACGGGCGCCCGGCCAGTCGATCGGATTCCCGCATCTCATCGATGTCTTCCGACTCAACTATCCATCGCTTTCCCACCTTCTGCGCGGGCAATCGGTTCAGCTCAATCAATTGTCGGACCCGCCTCTCGTTCACTCCGAGACGCTCTGCCGCTTGTGGTACTGAAAGAGATGCCATATGGCAATAGTACTGATATCGGATGGATTGTCCAGCATAAATACTGCCGATACCGGTAGTATTGTTCGATACGGTCGGCTGTCCCCCACAACCCGTCCCTTCTGTTCCAAAGATACGCACTCAACCCTGCAGCTAACCGTCCGCAGGTCGAGACCCAGTGCGACTTCTGATGGGCGGAGGATCCAATTCGGGCACCGCCCTCATCATGAAACGATCGAATTGGGGGACGGTAAACGCGGCGAAGCCATGTTGCGGGGTGTACAGCAGACCCTTCTCGACCAGAGTCGAGCGGGTCGGCCCACATTGCTGCGATGTTCGATTGAGTAACACAGCCACGTCACCCGCAAGCTGCGGGTCTCGACCGAGCTCGGCCATGGCCCGAAGGTATGCGACCTCCAGTGGCGTCGCTCTGTCCAAGCGGACTCTGAAGAAGCTGCTATCAAGTTTCTCTTCAACGACCCTGCGGGCCATCTCGACGTCTGCGCGAACAATGCTGTTCTCCGACGCAATGGACCAGACGGCGTACCCCAACTCCTGAAGGAAGTACGGGTAGCCCTCCGTAAATTCAAGCGCGACGTCGACAGCATCATCATCAATGCTCACGTCATGAGTCGCTGCCGGATCCCGGAGCGCTTTCGCACCATCTACGTCACTCAAGCTACCGATCTCAGGAAATTTGAAAAGACGTTCGGCGTAGGATTTGGCTTCTCCTGCGAGCTCAGCTATCTGGGGAAGACCCGCTCCAACCATTGAGATTGGAAGCGACCGCTGCACGGCCTTGTGTAACGATCTGATCAGAGCTTCGAGTTGAACCCGAGTCAGGAATTGGATCTCGTCGATAAGTAGCACCACGCCAACACCGTGGTCCTTCGCGGCCTCTCCAATGGCAACCACGAGATCCGTCAAGTCGAGATCAATGATCCCCGAGTCAGCCCTCCCCTGGACCGCCTCGGCGTTGAGGCCCGCCGTGAGCGTGCCCTCTTGGTCGATACTGACCGTGAAGGACCTGAGCACGCCCGCAGCGCGGTGCATACGACTCCTCCACCTTTCTCGAGGAGCCATCTCCAGCAATGCCCGACGGAAGTGCAACGCTAGCTCGCGCCTGAATGCCGAGTCATCGTGTTTGGATGCCTCGATCTCAATCGACACCCATCCTGCCGACTCGATGCGATCATGAAATCGGTTGAGGAGAACCGTCTTTCCGACTCCCCTCAGACCTGTAACGATCATCGACTGCTCGGTATACCCGGCCTGAAGTCGATCAATGAGCAGCCCGAAGGACTCGAGTTGGTCATCGCGTCCGACTAGAGCAGGAGGGGCAGCACCTGCGTTCGGCGTGTATGGATTTGTGCGCGGGTCCATATTTCAAGGTTAAGGACGTATATGCAGAATGTCAATAACCCTAGATACATTAACAATACGGGCGTAACCGCACCAGGGCTCCCCTACTCCAGGATCCATCGTTCTATGCGGTGAGCTCGGTCACTTCCAATTCGCATGGATGATCCAAGGCGAAAACGGGTTCCCGGACGTAGTCGGCCATGCTGTCGAGCTTCATGCGAATATCTGCTCTTCGTCGATGCGATTGAAGATGGAGACAGATCCACAACCCGTCTCGTTGGATGAGTTCCGCGCGCACTTCACAGGGGTATTGACACGGGCGTCGCACATCTTCACTATGACAGCATGAAGTATGTCTCGGTCAACGACACCAAGAACCACATCTCCCGTCTCTTGCGGCGCGTCGCGGCGGGTGAGGAGATCGTCATTGCCCGGCGAGGTGTGCCGATCGCCAAGCTCATTGCCCTGCCACCGTCTGAGCAACGCCAGGTCGGTTTGGATGCTGGACGTTTCACCGTGCCCGACGACTTCAACCATTCATCTGACGAGGACGGAAGGGACCACACCGATCTGTGAAGTACCTCCTCGACACTGAGGTGTGGCTCTGGATGCAGGCCCACCCGGAACGCATCGGTCATCACACGCTCAACATCCTCACCGATGAGCAGAACGAACTCCTGCTCTCGGCAGCGAGCAGCTGGGAGATCGCACGGAAGTTTCGACGGGGCAGCCTTCACCTCTATGACTCGCCTGATCGGTACGTGCCCGACCGGATCCTGACCAGCGGTGTCGAGGGACTCCCCATCGAGCACAGCCATGCGTTGAGGGTGACACGCCTCGACAACCACCACGCTGATCCCATTGATCGGCTCCTCGTGGCCCAGGCGACGATCGAGCAGGCGACGCTCATCTCCGCGGACAGGCGACTCGCCGCCTACGACATCGAGTTCATCGATGCGACTACCTGACTGGAAGTCCCGAAGCCATGGACTCCAGCGGATCCTGGACGATCTACTTCTTCAGAGAAGTTCCCCAGGCATCACCGGACCACGCTCCTGCATTACGGTTCTTGAACGGCGTGCCCACGACCGTTGCAGCCGAGCTCATGGCAACGATCGACGCTGTCGCGGCTGGACCGCCACCATCGTTCAGAGGTGGAGGGCGCTACCGAACCATGCACGGATCCATGACGGGTTGGCACGAAGCCCGGACCAAACACGGCAAGAACCTCTACCGGCTCTTCTGTCTACACGATCGGAAGGCTTCGGGCCTTCCCGGGCCGGCACTCGTGTTGGTAACCGGAGGTGTCAAGCCGAGTGAGACAGCGTTCCCCGAGACCTTCTACCGGAAGGTGCGCACACTCGGTAAGGCGTATCTCGAGAGTAACCCGCGACAAGTGCTCCGATAGATCAGTTGCCATCCACCGCCAGCCGGCGAGCCTTCCGCTGGACCTTCGGACCTAGCGCCCCTGCGGAGGTCGTTGGTCTCATGACCATTTCCATGCCCAGTACCGTGGCCATTTCCGAAACGGTCGTGAGCGTGGGATTCACGAGATTGCCCGAGAGCAACCGGCGTACGGATTCTGGCTTCCGACCAATGAGTCGCGCTACGTCTGCCTTCGTCAGGCCGAGTTCCACTCGCCTCGCTTCAATAGCGGCGACAACCCGGTCGACTGCGTCGATCTCACGGCGGTGTTGTTCGTAGTGTGATCGGAACTCCGGGTCAGCGAGGCGCCTGTTCCTGTACCCCTCGTATGCGCTGGTCATGGTCGTCTCCTTCGGCGTGAGTACAACGTAACATAGATGTTACGTTCCCGGAAGGGGCTCAACCGGAACTCATCTGCGGTCACACGATGAACACCCCCACCGATGGCGCAACGACCTGCTCCTGTCTGCGGCAAGCGCTTGGGAGATTGCCAGGAAGTTCCGGCGCGGAAAGCTCCACTTCTACGACTCACCCGACCGCTACGTTCCCGACCGTCTTCTCACGAGCTGAGTCAAAGGCCTCCCCCTCGAACTCAGCCATGCACTGAGGGTCGTGCCAGCGGACGATCTCCATCGGGATCCGGTCGATCGGCTGCTCGTGGCTCAGGCAACGATCGAACAGGTTCCGTTGATCACCGCCGATGGGAGCCTTGCCGGAGCCGACATCGAGCACATCGACGCAACGCTGTAGCTGGCCCGCGTCTACGAACTGGAGCGCACCCAATGCGAGCCCAATACCGCATTCTCCACGCAACCTAGGGGCGCCCGGACTGCATGCTTCGTGAGGGTCGCGGGTGCACTCAGTTCCGAGCGAATCGCAAGAGAGCCTGGAGGTCACCGTCATCAGCGGAGCGAAGAGCTGCGACATAGGCGCCGCGCAGGGCCCCTGTCGAACTGTCAGACCGCGCACCCCACGAGAATCGCTCTGCACCGAGCCCAATGGCCAGATAGTCGGCAGCAATACGACCATGCCGTCCGTTCCCGTTCAGGAATGGATGCGTGGCTACGAGCCGGTAATGGAACCTGACGGCTACCTCATCGGGGCCATAGATCTCTGACCCGATCCACACCCTCGCATCATGTACCAGGTCGCGCACTGCGCCGGGAATCTGCTCGAACGGGATGCCGATGTTGGTATCTCTCGATCGATACCGACCCGCCCATGACCACACCTCTCCGAACATGTTCTGATGAAGGGTGCGAAGGTAGGCGTCATCGAGCAGCAGATCCACGGTCGGCACAGTCCGGCGAAGGGCCACCGTGATGGCGCGCTCCTCAACCTCAAAGAGCTCTCCGCGAGTCGCTATATAGCCGGGTATGAGCCCTTCGCGTTCATCCTCGCCGAGTTCGGTGTGGCCATCACCGATCGGAAGCAGTGGGTCAGAACTCACTGATTCGCACCCTCGCTCCACAGTCCCCGCCGGTCGATGAGACTCGCTGCAACATCTTCCAGCTGAGCAGTAGCAGCTCCGCTTGACAGCGACTGCGCTTCGAGACGACTGTGATGGGCAATCGGCTCGATAAGGCGTGCCGCTACCTCTCGGGCTCGCTGCTCAACCATGTCCTGGAGTCCCGCGCGAGGAACGAGGACATACTCGAGGTCACAGTTGAGCGCGTCCGCGGCTCGCTTGAGCGTCTCGAGCCGGATCGACCCGGCAACTTCGTTCCGCTCTAGGCTGTGTACCGATTGAGGGCTCACGCTCATCCGCTGCGCGAGCTCGGGCCCAGACATCCCCAAGGCACCCCGAATCGCCCGTACCCATCCGGCATGAGGCCGAGGGCCGATCGTTCCACGAATACGATCGAAGCGTTCATCCAGACGCTGTCTTGCCAGGCGGTTGTCGCGTACCATGTACGTAAGTGTGACAGACTATAGACTGAAAGTCAATACCTTGACTTCATACTATATTGTGATAGTTGCTGAGCATTTACCAAGCTATAGCATGATATTCCGTGAGACTGAAGCTCTACCTCCGAGCATCCACCTTTCCCTGACAACCTCCGTCGCCTCCGTCGATCAATAGCCTTCCTACTCCCCTGTACCCGATACGCGTACGACCCCTGGGCCCCCGCTGTCGGGAAATGTCGTTGCCTCGCGATACGTTGAACTCCATGCGAACCGCTGCTGCATTCCCAGGTGCCGGCAAGGGGAAGGTGCCACCCCAAAAGGGGCTCACCCTCCCTGCCGAGATCCTCACGCCCGAAGAGGTCCTGGCCATCATGGACCAGTGCAAAGACACCACAACGGGCGTCCGGGACCGCGCCCTCATCACGGTCATGTACCGGTCCGGTCTCCGGGTGAGCGAGGCGCTATCCCTGCAACCCAAGGACGTCGACCTCCACATCGGCTCGATCGCCGTTCTCCACGGCAAGGGAGATCGGCGCAGAACCGTCGGTATCGACCCCGGTGCGGCTCCGATGATCCAGCGCTGGGCAGACGTACGTGCCGATCGACTCAGTCCCCCTCCGGGTGTGCCGCTCTTCTGCTCGCAGAAGTGTCGGCGGCTGTCCAAATCGTGGGTTCGCGAGATGATGGTGCGCAACGCGAGGCGCGCCCGAATCCAGAAGCGGGTCCATCCACACGGTCTGCGGCACACGATGGCCTACGAGCTGCTCATGGAAGGTGTGGCGATCCCGATCATCCAGCGCCAACTCGGCCACACCAGCCTGCAGACCACCGACACCTACCTATCACATATCGCACCGAAGCAGGTGATCGAAACGATCACGGCCCGAAGCTGGGGTGCGCCTTGACATCGTCAGGCGGTTCGTTGCCAGAGACGGTCCATCGATCCGTCCAGTCCCCCGGTGGTTCGATACCCCTGGCTTCCAGCCACAACTGGAGCGCCTCGGCGACGACCACCGAACGGGATCGGTGAGTCGGCGTCGACACATCCACGAGCGATACGAGTTCACGAGGAAGCGAAACGCTGATCTGACGAAGATTCGAAGCAGTCATGACACGACTGTGTCACAAGGAAGCTACGCATACAAGAGGGGCGTTCCCACCATGATGAGAGAACCATCGACTCACGCATCGACACTTTGCTCCTGCTGGTCCTCCCGGCCCTCGGTAGGCCCGGGCATCGGAGGCGTTTTGCTTCAGTAGATGAGCGGACCACAGCGAGCGACATCGGTCTTGAGGGGACAGTTCATCTTGGCGGCTATTCGTATGTCAGCGATTGGCGACAACTTCAGCCAGACTGGGGTCGATGGCCAGGTACACACTCTTTCCGTCTCGTATTGCTCGGTACTACTTCCATGAGTGTGACCGGTACCTGAAGTACGACACCGAAAGGACGGTGTCGGGATGAGGGGGTGCCTGCGGATTGACGGGGCCAAGATATTCAATACCGAAGCGACCGCGGCCTAACACAACGTCCGTGAACATGACTCATCCGAAAACTGCCTGAAGCGACCAGACCCTGCAGGATGCTCGGATATGTACGACTCCAAGGTGCGCCCAACATCGCCTTTCGACGAGGCGAACCGAATCGTGATTTCGTCGCCTCGGAGCGTGAACTCTTCAATCCGTTGCCCACTTGAGCGGGCATCGTCGATGAGCAGGCGGGCAAGATCATGATCGAAGCTACCGCCTTCAACGATCGTCACCGACTCGGATCGACCGATTCGGACATCCACATGCTCGACCAGGATCGAAGGTGGTGTCGCTCGCCTGAAGTGGCCCCACCCAGCGGTGTCGCGTCAAACTCCCTGGAAGCTGCACGTCAACGGCTCTGCGTTCATGCCAAGCCGCGATCTGCAGGAATGTGGACATGCTTGACAACTTTCAGGCCTCATCGTCTGCACAAGGACGGGCGTTCGAGGAAGCGGTGCAGACCATCGTGCGAATGGGCGGCCATGACATCGTCAACACAGGTTTCACAGACGGAGCTTCAGGAGAACAGGTTGATCTGCTCGCGAGGGCGTCGTCAAGCATCGACGTTTCGATTGAATGCGAAGGCTCGTGGAACACGCGATCAAATGTTCCAGGCCTCCGACGTTCCGACACCGCTAGGAAGGCCGTTGCAAATGCGTAGCATCTCAAGAACAGCCACGGCGAGAACCGACCGCCATACATCCTTGTGAGCAGCCACCTGCGACGCGAAGGCTCCTACTCTGACCGTCTCTCGGAAGATGCCAAGGAAGCTGGATTATTCACGGACGTGGTCGAGTACACCGAGGCGAACAACGTGCTCGACGGCATCACCTGAACCTGACACAGGAACCGGACATACTGCACCACTTATGGCTACATCAAACCGCCCCTCAAAGAAGATCTATGCCACGGGAGTGGCGCATCCGGCAGTGTTCAGCAGACCGATCCTTCCCGCCATCGCTGTCGTGCTTGAACCAGACCACCGGCGAATACTGGACCCGTTTGCTGGTGTAGGGCGCGTTCACAAGCTCTCTGAGCATGTAGCGTGGCCGATCGAGACCGTCGGCGTAGAAATAGAGCCAGAGTGGGCTGATTTGCACCCCCAGACCATCGTAGGCAACGCACTTGATCTGCCGTTCCAAGAGAGCGAGTTCGACGCTGTGGCCACTTCACCTACCTACGGGAACCGGCTTGCAGACAGCCACGTTGCACGCGACGGAAGCGTCCGCCGCAGCTACACGCACGATCTGGGACACACACTTGCTGAAGACAACAGTGGGGACCTGCAATGGGGACCCCAGTACCGGGAGTTCCATGAACAGGCATGGCTCGAGGTGAGAAGAGTCCTCAGGCCAGGAGGCCGACTCGTCCTCAACATCAGCGACCATATCCGACTGGGCAAGCGGCAATATGTGACGTCATGGCACACCGAGACCCTCATTGCAATGGGATTCGCTCTCGCCGATGCAACCCGTGTTCAAACCCAACGCCTCCGAGCAGGATCGAACGCCAACGCTCGGGTCTCTTCCGAACTCGTCCTTGCCTTCGACCTCCCCGATCCGACCCCGTAGACACCGCCCAATCTGCGACGGACGCTCCCCGACGGTGTCGACACGATTATCCAGTCGCTTCGTATCGAAGATGCTCGGACCCGATGGCTGTGGAGTTGCCCCGGTTTGGTAGATAGCTGATTGGTTTGTTCATGCTGCTCTGATTTCTTGTTCGTATTCGTATGGTCTGAGATATCCGAGCGATGCCCCGTCAACTTGTTCGTGCGATTCGTTTGATTCGATTATTGCGACTAGGTGATACGCTCGATTGGAGGAGGAACCATGACTCATGAATTGCGCGACCGGGACGAAGATGCGCCCACTCCCGTCACAGATGACGCACCAGCAACGCTGGCCGACTTCCTCCGGAGGCACCCCACGCCGACCGCCCGTGTTCAGCTGGTCGATGACGACTCGGCCGAAACAACCACCATCACAGTCCCATCCGAGGTCCTCAAGATGTTCATGGAGATACTCGACCACGTGAAGGATGGCACATCCGTTTCGGTCGTGCCTGCCATCAGCGAGCTGACAACCCAACAAGCTGCGGACCTTCTTGGTGTATCTCGCCCGTACCTGATCAACAAGGTTCTGATCCCTACAGGCCCGCTTTCGTTCCGGACGGTGGGTAGGCACCGACGGATCAGGTTCTCCGAACTCGACGAGTATCGCAGAGAGGACGAGCTGCGCCGAACAGCCGCAGCCGATGCCGTGACGGGAATCAGCAAGGACGCACGACTGGACGATTGATTGTTCTTTCAGGTCGTCTACGACGCCAACGCCCTTTTCGGTGCATTGCAGAGGAGCATCTTCGTGCGCGTCGGGGTCCATCAGACGAAGTTCAATCTCCGGATCCTGGTCACGCACGAGATCCTGGATGAGATGGTCGCTGCCGTTCGCGACAAGTATCCGGACTTCTCAGCAGAACAAGGGACTTCCCTCAAGGACGCCATCCTTGCAGCGATGGCCGACTGCCTCGTGACCGACTACGAGGATTCAGTGCACATCTCGCGAATCTCGGACCTGGACGACAGACATGTCCTCGCCGCGGCGATCCACTCGAACGCACAGGCGATCGCCGCAGATGACACGGACTTCGATGACGAGTCCCTGGAGCCACATGGCCTCATCGCCCAGAGACCCGATGACTTCCTCACCGATCTCTTCGATCTCAACCCACCGGCGAGAAAGCAACTCGTGATAGAGGAAGCCAGCGGCCGCAACACAACACTCGACGACTTGACAGAACTCCTCGAGGAACGCGGGCTGATTCGATTCGCCCAACACCTGAAACGCTGACCAGAAGACCGGCGCCCGCGAGGAGTCGTCATGGATCTTGAGCACGCGTCAGACCCGAGGCAACTGGCAGCGAGGCGGTTGATGCCTGGTTCGACCAAACTGTGGCAATGGCCAGGTTCAATGTTTCTCCGTCTCGGATTGCTCGGTACTTCTTTCATGAGTGTGACCGGTATCTGAGGTACGTCGCCACGCCGAAGGGGCAGCGGGGGGCCGAAGGGGTTCCCTCGGTGGAGTTGGACCACTCGCTCGTCACCAAGGCGATCCTGCAGGGTGGATACGACTGGGAGGAGCGGGTGCTCGACGAGCATCTCGGTGATAGCGCAATCATCGCTGAGGAACGTGGGCAGAAGAAGAGGTCTGATCGGAAGCACTCGATCGACGGGACACTCGCTGCATTGGGGACCATGGAGGTCGGGGATCATCTGTACCAACCGACGTTGCGGCCGCCGGCGGGGTTCTACGAGAGGTACGGGATCGACCCTGAACTCGTGCAGTTCTCTGACTGCTATCCGGACCTTCTGACCGTCATCGATGGTGCTGACGGACCGGAGATCGCTGTCATCGACGTCAAGGCTTCGGACATGATGAAACTCGCCCACCGAATCCAGGTCGGTCTCTACGCACTGATCCTGAGAGACGTTGTCGAAGAGGCAGGACTCGACTTGACCGTGTCGATGCGGGGCGGGATCTGGCTCTTCGAGCAACCAGAGCCTGAATGGTTCGACCTTATCCACATCGTGCCTCCCCTCGAGACCTTCCTCGAGGACGACCTGACGAAGATCCTCGACGAACCTGCTGAGGACGCCTTCTGGCATCTCTACTTCCGCTGCGAGTGGTGCGACTACTACTCCCACTGCCGCACCGAAGCCGAAGACACAGACAGCATCTCCCTCATCCCGTACATGTCGAACTTCGGGAAGCGGCACCTCAACGACCAGGGCATCGACACCGTGGCGGAACTCGCTGACGCCCTCGTCTCTGAGGAGGATTCGGACGTGCTCGCAGGGTCGGCATCACTCGAAGGCCATGAGGAGCAACTCCTCAAGGCCATCGCCGCGCTGGACACCGGAGAGGAGCAGTTCACCGAGGCGTCGTCGCTCGGGATGCCCAGGGGTGAGAACATCAGGGTGGTCCTAACACTCCAGAGCGATCCACTGTCCGGGGCGATGTACGGGTACGCCATCAACCGCCTCTTCGGTGCGGACCTCTACGGGTCACCGTCCGAGACGATCGCTCGCGTCGCAGGATCGGGTGACCTCGACGCACTCGGCGCCTTCAACCGGGGACTGGTACATGACCTGATGGCGATCCTCCGTCCGGTGCACGACCACAACGATGAGCACGAAGGGAACTGGGCAGAGCAGCTCGCGGTGCAGGCCTACGTCTTCGACACGTACGAGCGGCGCCTGCTGACCGGGGCGTTGCTCGATGCAGTCCTCGACCCGTACATTGCGCAGGACGCGCTCGCCCTGCTCTTCTACTTCCAGCGGCCAGAACTCACCGAGGCCTCAGATCATCCCGATACGGAGGTGTTCTTCCCCGTTGTCGTGCTGTCCCAGGTGGTGCGGAGCCTCTTTGCGCTGCCGATCCCCGTTGCGTACCGCTTCCACGACGTCGTGTCGACCCTGGCACCCACAGACCACGCCTTCCAATACGAACCGAACGACTTCTACACCTTCGAACTGTCGAACAGGATGAAGTCCAACGCCATCTTGGAGGTGTGGCAGCGGGACCGCGATGACATCATCCCGTCGATCGAGCGCGAGCTCAAGGCACGGGTGTGGGCCGCGGGGTCTGTCATCAACGGGATCAGGGAACGCCTTGAGGACACACCTGCCCTGTTCGCTTGGCCGCCGAAGTTCCGCCTCCCCGGATCGCTCGGCTTCAACGACCCTACGCTGTCCCGCCTGGCGTTCATCGCCCGCTATGAGCAGGTACTCGGGTACCTCGATATCCGGGGCAGGCGTACCGCCCCTGAGTCCGACCGTCTCGCAAACGAGTACAGCTTGCGGTTCGCCTATCTCGGTGACGGCAGGTACCGCATCGACCCTGCCCAGGTGGAAACCGAGGTCGACCTCGGTGACTTCCCCAACTTCATCCTCACCAGGGACACGCCCATGGGGAAACAGGCAAGGCTCGCATATCACGACTTTGCGTACCGTAAGGCGTTCAACGCACCGAAGAACCTCGACATCGCACTCGCTGCGGTCATCGACAGGGTCACAGAGGATGTCTATACGATGGAACTGCGTCCGGGTGGGGAGTTCACAAAACCTGGCGTTGGGGATGTCGTGTTCCTCGAGAAACGGTTCACGGACTGGAACTCGGAACGGTCCGTTGGTGAACTGTCAGACATCGACACGGAACCAGATCCGTGGTTCGTGCGACTACTCCGTGATCCTGTGGCCACGACGCAGCGTCTGGCAGTACCTGCGGGTATCAGGGCCACTGCTCTCGGGATCGCAGACACCCACGGGCTCACACCGAGCCAGAGGGAGGCGCTCAGCGCGGTGCTCGACCACGACACACAGGTCATCTGGGGGCCGCCGGGCACAGGCAAGACGCACTTCCTTGCCATGACCGTGCTTGGGATGCTCGAAGCACACCGGGTAGCTGGCAAGCCGTACCGGGTTCTGGTCACCGCGTTCACGCACACGGCCATTGACAACCTGCTCACCAAGATCAGAGAACTACAGGAACAGTTCGAGATCGTTGGGGGGAGGTTCGCAGTGCGCAAAGCGATGGTCAACGGCACCGCCCCGGTGCTGACGATCGACCCGAAGGGGGTGAGCGGGTTCTGCTCGTCGTTCGACCTCGCCGTTGTGGGCGCAACGATCTGGCAGGCACGCAAGACGGACCCCGATGTGGTGTCCTACGACCTGGTCGTCGTTGACGAGGGGTCCCAGTTGAAGGTGACCGAGGCCGCCATGGCAGTCAGAAGGGTGAAGAAAGGTGGACGACTGGTGATTGCGGGTGACGACCTCCAGCTTCCACCGATCGTCCAGGGCGAGTATCCGATGCCTGACGACGAGCCACCACTGCACCTCTCGATCCTCGGGTGCCTGCGTGATCGAGACCCCGATGGTGAGATCACGTCGGTGCTGTTGGAGAACTTCCGGATGAACGACGTCCTGTGCGACTATCCGGCAGGCCGCCTCTACCCCACCGGCTACCTGCCCGCAACCGTTGATATCGCCCAGCGCAGGCTCGATATCGATGTCTCTGAGCTGGATGAGTTCCTGGCGGCCATTCTCGATCCCGCATTCCCGATGGTGCTCTGTGTCCTCGAAGAGGTGAAGGCGACGTCGAAGAACCCCGTCGAGGCGTCACTTGTGGCCGACACCGTGATGGCGCTTCGCGATGCTGCCGTTGATGACGACACCCTGTGGGATGACGACGTGTTCATCGTGAGCCCGCATCACGCACAGATCAGGCTCATCCGACGGGAGCTCCGTGACAGGGCAGAGTGGGACCGCGAACCCTTCGTTGACACGGTCGACAGGATGCAGGGCCAGGAGCGGGACGCCGTCATCGTGAGCTACGGGGTGTCAGACGTGGAACACGCCCTGCGGGAGAAGGAGTTCATCTACCATCTGAACCGGCTGAACGTGTCGATCACCCGTGCACGGTCAAAGACCATCGTGTTCATGTCGCGCACCCTCCTCGAACCACCCATCCAGGCACTCGACATCCCCCACGTTGCAGACGGCATTGCCTACATGCAAGGCCTCATGCACTGGATCCGAGACGAAGGCGAAACCCTCGAGATGGATCCAGGCGGATACAGGGTCACCGTGTACCGGCGGTGAGCGCCGCCAGGCATACGAAGTGCGGTCACTGCCTCGAAGTACCGTCGCCGATATGAATTGGGACGCTGTAGGCAC
>Ga0190293_1000554_pt1 | contig 13303 bp, 9 predicted proteins | sample 48693001_MG_FD_161671 | JGI IMG/M metagenome (GOLD analysis project Ga0190293, IMG submission 161671) | Hydrothermal vent microbial mat bacterial communities from Southern Trench, Guaymas Basin, Mexico - 4869-30-0-1_MG | ecosystem: Environmental > Aquatic > Marine > Hydrothermal vents > Microbial... | reverse complement strand
CGACCGGATGGCGCACACAAAAACAGACGTTGAGGTTCGCCCCGTAATCGACCCCGAAACAATTCTGAATGCCCGCAAAGCCGTGGATGAAATCTATGTGGATGAAAAGATCAAGGAATACATCCTGGACATCGTCTTCGCCACCCGCAACCCGGCGGCATACAAGCTCGATCTGGCTGACTACCTGCGCTATGGCGCCAGCCCGCGGGCAACACTGGCTCTCACGCTCGGCGCACGCGCTCATGCCTTTTTAGAGGGGCGCGGCTACGTGACACCGCAGGATGTAAAATCCATTGCACAAGACGTTCTGCGCCACCGCGTCATCGTTTCGTACGAAGCGGAGGCCGAAGAACTCACATCCGATGACCTCATCGGGAAAATTCTCAGTGAAATTCCGGTTCCATAAACCGTCCAAAGTCAAAGGTCGAAAAGTCCAATGTCCCGACTTTAGACCTTCGACATTGAGACCTTCGACTATGAGTGAAACGAATCATAAAGAGCTTCTGAAAAAGGTCAGAAGAATTGAGATCAAAACGCGCCACGCCGTCAACGACGTGTTTGCCGGACGGTACCACTCCACCTTCAAGGGGCGCGGCATGGAGTTCGACGAAGTCCGCGAATATGTCCCGGGCGACGACATCCGCGCCATCGACTGGAACGTCACCGCCCGCACCGGCGTTCCGCACATCAAAAAATTCGTCGAAGAGCGCGAAATGACGGTTATGCTTCTTGTCGACATCAGCGGCTCCAATGAATTCGGAAGCGGCACCCAGCTCAAGCGCGATCTCGCCGCCGAAATTGCCGCCCTGCTCGCGTTTTCGGCCGCCCGCAACAACGATCGGATTGGCTTGATTCTTTTTTCCGATCAAGTCGAAAAAACGATTCCACCGCGCAAAGGAACCACCGCTCACGTCCTGCGCCTCATCCGCGAAGTCCTCGACTGCAAACCCCAAAGTCGGAAAACCGACGTCCGACCCGCGCTCGACTTCCTCAATCACACCCAAAACCGAAAAGCCGTCACCTTTCTCATCAGCGACTTCATCTTTCCCGACGAGTGCGAACGGCTATTGAAGATCACCGCCCGCCGTCACGACTTGATCGCGGTCTCGATTAACGACCCGCGCGAACGCGCCTGGCCGCGAGCCGGACTGGTCGAATGGCGCGACCCGGAAAGCGGCCATCGCGTCATGGCGGACACCTCCTGTGTCGCCGTCCGAAAAGCGCTGCTTCTCGAGCAGGAACAGCGCACCGAAAGACTGCACCGCACCCTGCGGCGCGCCGGCATCGACATCATTGAACTCTTTACTGGTGAAGCCACCGATCGCGCCTTTATGAAATTTTTCCGACAACGGAGCCGCAGAAGATGAAATGGGTTGTTCGATATTGGTTATTATTGGGTATTGGGCTCACACTGCTTAGCGGATGTGAAAAACCGGCCGAACGTCCCTCTGAAGGATTTTCGGTTCAGGCCAGCCTCAGCACAAATGCACTCACTGTCGGCGACCCCGTCACGCTCACCCTCACCGCCCGCCACCCAGCAGGCAGCACTGTTCATTTTCCAAACATCGGAAAAAATAAAGAAACCGTTGTGCAGGGTCGCTCCTCCGAAGAGCGTAGAATCGCCGCTGGGATTCTTGAAACCGAAGAATCCATCCGGTTGACCTCCTTCCGCGTCGGCGACTGGATCATACTCACCAATCCAGCCACCTGCACCTTTTCGAACGGAACCGCAAAAACAGAAACCTTTCCCGAAGTGCTTCTGCACGTACACAGCACCCTGTCGGAAACCAACGCCACCCAACTCTCTGACATCAAAGACATCGTCAAGCCGTCCTTGCGAATCTCACCCAAACTCTGGATTCCCGCACTCATCATTTCACTCATCATCATCCTGATCCTGATCGTCTCACGCAGACGGAACAAACCGCGCACCATTCTCCAAACACCAGACCCCGAGCCACCGCACATCATTGCTCGCCGCGCACTCGACGCCCTGCGTTCCAAACCCTGGAGCCCGGAACCGTTCTTTACCGAGCTCTCACGGATCCTGCGCACCTATCTCGAGGACCGCTTTCGCATCAATGCGCCTGAATCCACCACGGAAGAACTGACGCGCAGCATGTCGCACGATGCCCGTCTAGAAATTAAAGAACAGCAGACGCTGCGCAACTTCCTCACACAGGCCGACCTGGTCAAATTTGCCCGCGCCGATGCCGAGGGCGACGTCATGCGATCCGCCTTCGCCACCGTTGAGGAGTTTGTCGAACAGACCAAAGAAGAACCAAAGGAGGACGTCGAATGAGATTTGCTCATCCAGCCCTCCTGCTTCTTCTGTTGCTCATTCCGGCTCTGCTTTGGTGGCGGTCGCGGCGGCGCGGCACGGCGATCAACTTCCCCGACAGCGCATTACTCAACCGTCTTCCGGTCAGCTGGGCAGTCCGCATTCAGCCACTTCTGTCCGTTCTCTACGCCGCCGGACTGGCCTGCCTCATCATCGCCATCGCCCGTCCGCAGCGCGGACTCAGCGAAAGCCGCGTAAATACAGAAGGCGTGGACATCGTTCTGCTTCTCGACCTGTCCACCTCCATGGACACTCCGGACTTTGCCCGCAACGGACGACGCCAAACCCGCATCGACTCCGCCAAACAGGTCATCAGCGACTTTATCGCCAAACGCAAAGACGACCGGATCGGCATGGTCGGTTTCGCCGCGCTTCCCTATTCCATCGCGCCGCTCACGCTCGACCACAGCTGGCTCGTTCAACGGATGGACGGCCTGCAAACCGGTATGCTCGAAGATGGAACCGCCATCGGCGATGCCATTGCCTCGGCCATCAACCGCCTGCGCGACAGCGAGGCAAAAAGCCGGATTGTCATTCTGGTCACCGACGGTGAAAACAACCGTGGCGAATTAACCCCCGAAAACGCGGCACAAGCCGCCGCCGCGCTCGGCATCAAAATCTACACCATCGGCATCGGCGGGGGACTGCCTGTTCGGCAGGGATTTTTCTTCCAAGCCCCGCAGCAAATCGACACCACCACCCTTGAAGAAGTCGCTAAAATCAGCGACGGGGAATTTTTCCGCGCCAAAGACCTCGCCACCCTCAAGGCCGTGTACGACGAAATCGACCGCCTCGAAAAAACCGAAATTGAAATGATGCAATTCACCCGTTTCGAGGAAAAATCCGGCGGCTGGCTGATCGCCGCGCTGATTTTCCTGACCTTGGAAAAACTCGGTTCTCTTTCACGCTTCGGGAGGATTACATCATGAGATTTGGTGCTCCAGAATTCATCAAATGGCTTCTGCTGATTATCCCGTTGATCCTTCTGTTCATCTGGATGCACCGGCAGCGAAACCGGCGGCTTGCCTCCCTGATTTCTTCCAAGGTTTGGAAAAACGTCATCCCCGGACGCAGTGCCAAACGAAGCCGCGCCCGCACGAGCCTGCGCCTGCTGGTGATCTTCTGCGTCCTGCTGGCCCTCACTCGCCCGCAGTGGGGCTCGCACTGGGAAGAGGTCAAGCAACGCGGACTCGATATCATCGTCGTGCTCGACACATCAAAAAGCATGCTCGCCGAGGACATTAAACCCAACCGCCTGCAGCAGGCGCAGTGGGCGGTGCGCGATTTTGTAAAGCAGATCAAGGGCGACCGCATCGGCCTCATCGCGTTTGCCGGCAGCAGCTTTTTGCAATGCCCTGTCACGGTTGATTACGCCGCCTTCACCATGATGCTCAACGACCTCTACGCGGGCATCATCCCGCGCGGCGGAACTGCCATTGAGCAGGCACTCCAAACTGCGGTCGACAGCTTTGATAAAGAGTCCGCTGCCGACCGCGTGATCATCCTCATCACGGACGGCGAAGATCACGAAGGCGACCCGCTGAAGATCACCGAACGGCTCCGCAAAGACGACATCAAACTCTTTAGCATCGGTGTCGGCACGCTCGAAGGCGAATTGGTTCCGACCGATAAAGGATACGTGAAAGATTCTCAGGGTCGCGTGGTCAAAAGTTCGCTCAACGAAACTTTACTTGAAAAACTGGCGCGCGAAACCGGGGGCTTCTACGTCCGAAGCGCACCCGGCGACTTCGGTCTCGACCGGATTTACAAGATGGGCATTTCCAGCCTCCAGCGTGGCGAACAGGAAACACGGCTTGCGAAAGTCTACGAAGAACAATTCGGCTGGTTTGCCGCCGCCGCTCTGTTTTTCCTGCTAGCCGAAGGAGTGATCCGTCCGCGTTCTATTGCTCTGTTTTTGATTTTATTCTGCCTGCCGAACGCACAGGCCGCAGAGTGGGTGAAAGCCTACCGTGGCGGCGACTACAGCAACGCATTCCAAACCCTGGAACAAACCGTCGAGAAATTTCCAGACATTGGAAACTACAACCGAGGCAATGTGCTCTACCGACAGAAAGATTTCCAAGGTTCGGAAAAAGCCTATAGTTCCGCCGCCGCGCAGACCACCGACGACCAGCTGAAACAAAAGGCGCTCTACAACCGTGGCACCGCCCTGCTCGCCAGCTGTACGGGCAATTTGCAAGTCGCTCCCGAACAGCAGATCGACGCAAAAATTGCCGCCGCCACGCAAGCCGCCGGATTGTTTGAGCAGGCATTGGCACTCAACCCGGACGATCTGGATGCAAAACAGAATCTGGAACGCGCTATCAACCTGAAAAAACAACTCGAACAGCAGAGACAGGAACAGGAAAAACAGCAAAAGCAGGATCAGAAGCAGGAGCAAGAGCAGAAAAAAGATTCAAAGGACAAACAGGACGAAAAGAAAAAAGATCAGTCCGACAAGTCCGACCAAAAAGAACAGCAGGAACAAGAGCAGCAACAACAGCAAAATCAAGAACAGGATCAAAAGAAGGGACAGCAACAACAACAATCTCAACCGCAACAGCAGGCGGGCGAAATGAGTGAAGAGGAAGCGCAACAGCTTCTTGACGCGATGAAACAGGATGAGCAGGATCAACGGGCAAATTTAAGACCCTATCTGGGTCAACCCGTACGGGTAAATAAAGATTGGTGACGGAGAAAAAATTGAAATTGGAAACTGGAAACTTTAAATCTGTTTTTCTGACCTTGCTCTTGTCAGCCGGAGCCGTGTTTGGCGAAGCGACGATGAAAATCCAGCCGCCGCTGATTGAGCTGAGTGAATCGGCGACGCTGAGCGTTGAGGTGCGAGACACCAAGAACCCCCGACCGCCTTCCATCCCGGATGTGACCGGACTGACTATCCGCTACGCAGGACAATCCACGCAGCACAGTTGGGTGAACGGCAGATCGGACAGCTTTACCGCATTTAACTTTAAAATTTATCCCCAACAAACCGGAACGTTCACCATCGGACCGTTTCAATACGAATCGCAAACGCTTCGGGGTCAAATCAAAGTGGTTGCTGGATCTTCCGAAGCACAGCAGGCACAAAGCTGGAGCGATCTGCTCTTCGCCAAACTGGAAACCGATCGCGACCGTGCTTATGTGCAGGAACCCTTTACTCTGAAACTCTCTATCTATTCACGACAGGGTCTTCAACTGGCGGGGAACATCGGGCTGAACGGCATGCCTCAGACCGGACTGCCTGAGTTGGAGTGGCAGGAGGGGCCACCGGGACGCGAAGTGATCAACGGCTCCATCTTTGACGTTCGTCATTTCACCGCCCGTACCCGCGCCATGGGTTCGGGAATATTCACATTCAAGCCGTCTGTTACCGTACCGGTGGTGGTTCCAAACCAAAACCGACGCTCCCGCGATCCATTCTTCGACTCCATGTTCCAGCGCACAGAAACCCGTCCGGTAAATGTGCCGGTTGCTGAACTAACCGTGAATGTGAAACCGTTGCCGGAGCTCAGCCGCCCGAAAAGTTTCCGTGGAGCGGTTGGTCGATTTGCCTTTCAAACGGCCGCACAACCGACATCTGTACAGATCGGCGACCCCATCACCCTGCAGTGTGTCATCCGCGGCGACGGAAATTTCGACCGCGTCATGATGCCGCCGCTGGCGGTGGATGATTCGTTCCGCCTTTTCGGCGATCCCGTCCGCAAACAGACCCTCGGCGCGGTCGTTTTCGAGCAGGTCATCTCCCCGCGCTCGGCCGATGTAACAGAGATCCCGCCCATCGCGTTTTCGTTCTTCGACACGCAGTCCGGACAATACCGCACCGTTCAAAGCGCACCGATTCCAGTGACCGTAACGGCCGGTTCGAACAGCACGGCACAAGTGTTTGCCGCAAAAGAAAACGTCCTTCCAACGCTACCTCAAGAACATGCCTTTGCCACAGAGAGCGATCTTCAACGGGTCGCACAATGGGTTTCCAATGTTTGGAAAAACATTCGACCCTGGCTCTGGACAATCCCTGCGGTACTGGGAGCCGGATTATTTCTTCTCGTTGTTCAAAAGCTCTATTCCTGGCGACGAAAAGACGTCGCAAGCGTTCGCCGTCAAAAGGCTCCCAAAGCGGCTCGGCAAGCTCTGCGCGCCGCCGCGCAGGCCCAGAAGCGAGGCGACGCAACCGCTTTTTATAATGCTCTAGGAACCGCCCTGACTGATTATTTTGCAAATCGGCTAAACCTTGCGCCGGGCGAAGTCTCCGCAAGTATCGTCATTCAGGCCTTAAAAAAAACCGACCTTCCCCCCGAAAGGATTGATCGCTTAAAGAACCTTTTCGAGCAAGTTGATGCCGAACGTTACAGCCCAACCCCGACTTCTCTCGAAGAAGCTGAAGAGACTCTGGCCTTTTTGACCCAAACCCTCAAACGGTGCGAAAAAATCAAACGCGGGTTCTCGTGAAAACACCCCTTATAGAAAAGAAAACAGTCCTTATTACCGGATGCTCGTCGGGCATCGGCTTGGCGACCGCCAAACTTCTGCGCGACAACGGGTGGCAGGTCGCGCCAACGGCGCGTAAGGCCGAAGACCTCGACATGCTCCGCGCCGAGGGCTTCGAGCCGATCATGCTCGATGTCGCCGATAGCGCATCGATTGCCGATGCAGCTGCGGCCGTGCTCGACCGGTTCGACGGGCAACTCGGCGCACTCGTCAATAACGCGGGGTTCGGGATCACCGCCGCAATGGAGGACTGCTCCCGCGACATGCTCCGCTCCGTTTTTGAAGTGAATGTCTTCGGTCTGCAGGAACTGACCAACCAATTTATTCCCCTCTTCCGAAAACAGAAGTACGGACGGATCGTAAACATCAGCTCGGTGCTCGGCGAACTCTCCCTGCCTTTTGTCGGAGCGTATTCGGCATCGAAATACGCGGTGGAGGCACTTTCGGACGCGTTGCGCCGGGAACTGTTCGATTCAGGCATTGCGGTTTCGATTATTCAACCCGGACCGATTGAAACAGACTTCTCGCGTAATCTGGCGAAACGGGCAGAACAGTATCCTGTAAATTCCGATTCTCCGTTTGCGACATTTTACCTGGAGCAATTCGAAACGCGAAAAGCCGGAACCGCACACCGCACAGCGGGCGCATTTATGAAACCACCGGCAGCGGTGGCGAAAAAAATCCTACACGCACTGGAAAGCCCCAATCCGAAGCGGCGCTACCGCGTCACAGCGGTTGCGCATTTCGGCGCGCTCATGCGCCGCATCGCCTCTGCGGCTTTGATTGACGCAGTCATGGTTGCCGGGCTTCGAAAGAAGCTGCCCAAAAACCGGATATAAACGGGCATTCTGTGGCAAAAAAAACTTCTTTTCGTCGGCGAATTCTGAAATTCTTCGGTTTTGGCGGACAAACGCAAAAGCAGGAGGCTGTAAAGCCTCCCTTTTTTACGAAAAACGGCAGAAAAACAGGAAAAGAAGGACGCCGAAAAACGGCGTGTTACCGGAATTTAACAGAAAAATGCAAATCCGCAGGAGGAACAGCAAGCATGAATAAGAAAATGGTGACCATTGACGGAAATACCGCTGCGGCGCATGTGGCTTATGCGTTCAGTGAAGTGGCGGCGATTTACCCCATCACCCCCTCGTCCAACATGGGCGAATACGCGGACAGCTGGGCAGCCCAGGGCCGTAAAAATATTTTTGACTCGATTGTAACGGTGATGGAAATGCAGTCGGAAGCCGGCGCAGCCGGCGCGGTGCACGGCGCGCTCTCCGGCGGTGCATTTACCACGACCTTCACGGCATCGCAGGGGCTGCTGTTGATGATCCCCAACATGAACAAGATCGCGGGCGAAATGCTTCCGACCGTGTTCCATGTTTCGGCGCGCTCGCTGGCGTGTCAGTCGCTGTCGATCTTCGGCGACCACTCCGATGTGATGAGCGTCCGCAATACCGGCTTCGCGCTGCTGGCAGCCAACGGCATTCAGGAAACAATGGATCTCGCGGTCGTGAGTCATCTGGCGACGCTCAAGGGTCAGGTGCCGTTCGTGAATTTCTTCGACGGCTTCCGCACCTCGCACGAAGTGCAGAAGGTTGAGCAAATCGACTACGACACGATCAAGGAAATGTTCGAACCCGAATACGCTAAACGGTTCCGCAACCGCGCGATGCGCCCGGACGATCCGGTGCTGAAAGTCGCGGCGCAAAACCCGGATGTCTATTTCCAGGGGCGCGAAACGGTCAACAAATATTATGATGCCCTGCCGGAAATCGTGCAGGAGTATATGGATAAACTCGCTGCAAAAATCGGCCGCCAGTATCACCTGTTTGATTACGTCGGCGCGGCCGATGCCGAAAAAGTAATCATCGCCATGGGCTCGGCCTGCGACACGATTGAGCAGACGGTCAACAAACTCAACGCGCAAGGTGAAAAACTCGGCCTGGTAAAAGTTCGCCTCTACCGCCCCTTCTCCGCAAAAGCCTTCGTGGACTGCATTCCAGCCTCGGCGAAAAAGATCGCGGTACTCGATCGCACGAAAGAGCCGGGTGCGCTCGGCGAACCGCTCTACCTCGATGTAGTGACCGCGCTCGAAGGCAAAGGCCTCGAAATCATCGGCGGCCGTTACGGTCTCTCCTCAAAAGAGTTCACGCCCGCGATGGTCAAAGCGGTCTACGACCATCTCGATGGCGAAGCCTTCCACGGCTTCACGGTCGGCATCATTGATGATGTAACCAACAAGTCGCTCGAAATCGGCGGCGCGGTGAGCATTGAAGCCGATGATGTGGTCAACTGCATGTTCTGGGGTCTGGGCTCCGACGGTACGGTCGGTGCCAACAAAAACTCCATTAAGATCATCGGGGAAAACACCGATCTCAACGCGCAGGGTTACTTTGTGTACGACTCAAAGAAATCCTACGGGATCACGGTCTCGCACCTGCGCTTCGGCAAAAGCAAAGTCAACTATCCCTACCTGATTCAGCATGCGGACTTTGTGGCCTGCCACAACCCGGCCTACATCGGCCGCTACGACATGCTCAGTGCCATCAAGGATGGCGGAACGTTCCTGCTGAACTCGGAAATCCCGAGCAGCGAGGTGTTCGGACACCTGACCCGCGACATGCAGGAGATCATCATTGAGCGCAAGATTAAGTTCTACAACATCAACGCGCTGGAGATCGCCACCGAAGTCGGCCTGGGCGGCCGTATTAATACGGTGATGCAGACAGCGTTTTTCAAACTCTCCGGCGTGCTGGAGCAGGATAAAGCGATTGAGCTGATCAAAACCGCCATTAAGAAATCCTTCTCCCAAAAGGGTGAAGACATTGTGAAGATGAACTGGGCCTGTGTGGACAAAGCCTCCGCAGCCCTGCAAGAAGTGGAAATTCCGGAGACGATCACCGAATCGTACACGCCGGCAACGCTCATTTCCGAAGATGCAGGTTGTTTCGCCAAAGAAGTAATGGAGCCCGTCCTGATGCTGAAAGGCGATGAGGTGCCCGTCTCTAAAATGTCGTTCGACGGCACGCTGCCGATCGGCACGACTGCGCTGGAAAAACGCGGCATTGCGCCGCGCGTTCCGCATTGGCTTTCGGAAAACTGTATTCAGTGCAACCAGTGTGTAATGGCCTGTCCGCACGCCGTCATCCGCGCCAAACAGATCGACCCGAAAGATTTGGAAAACAAACCCGAATCGTTCAATACCCTCAAATCGAACACGAAGAACGAACGTGATCTGGAATACCGGATTCAGGTGTACTGCGAAGACTGTACCGGTTGCGGCGTCTGCGTGGAAACCTGCCCGGCCAAAACCAAAGCACTCGAATTCAAAACGCTCGAAGAAGAACTTAAAAACGGCCAGCGCGAAAACGCAGCCCTCTTCGAAGCCCTGCCCGACAATGTCCTCGATGGCATAAAAGAAACCACCCTCAAGGGCCTGCAATTCAAAAAACCGCTCTTTGAGTTCTCGGGCGCCTGCGGTGGTTGCGGTGAAACCCCGTATGTAAAGCTCGCCACACAGCTTTACGGCGAGCACATGATGGTCGCCAATGCCACGGGCTGCTCTTCCATCTACGGCGGAACCTTCCCGGCCGTGCCGTACTGTAAGAGCAAAGAAGGTCGCGGGCCGACCTGGGCCAACTCGCTCTTCGAAGACAACGCTGAATACGGTCTGGGCATGCGTTTGGCAGTCGATAACAATCGCGCGCTGCTTAAGCTCAACACGCAGCGTGCGATTGAGCTGGGCGTGGACAAAGACCTCAGCGCCGCGCTGACCAAGGCTATGGAAGCGGGCGACACGATTAACGACGAAGCGGTCGCCGCACAGAACGCCGTAAAAATGCTGCTTCCGGGCGCGCTGGATGCCGCCTCTGGCGAGCTCAAAGCCGTTCTGGCCAGAATCAAAGAACTGCAGGACTACTTCGTTGATAAGAGCGTCTGGATCATCGGCGGCGACGGCTGGGCCTATGATATCGGCTACGGCGGCCTCGACCACGTGGTCGCCTCCGGCAAGGACGTCAACATTCTCGTGCTCGACACGGAAGTGTACTCCAACACCGGCGGGCAGGCCTCGAAAGCAACCCCGCTGGGTGCGGTTGCGCAGTTTGCCGCCGCCGGCAAGCGGACGGGCAAAAAGAACCTCGGTTTCATGTGCATGAGCTACGGTTATGTCTATGTGGCCTCCATCTCAATGGGCGCCAACCGCATGCAGACGCAGAAGGCGTTTATGGAAGCCGCGGCCTACAAAGGCCCGTCCATCATCATGGCCTACGCGCCCTGCATCGCACACGGCATTGATATGATGAAAACGCAGGTCGAAGAAAAACGGGCTGTGGAATGCGGATACTGGCCGCTCTACCGCTACAACCCGACGCTCGAAGAAGGCAGCCGCTTCATCTGGGAAAGCAAGCCGCCGACCGGTGACTTCCAGGAATTTATTCGCAGCGAGCGCCGCTACACCACCCTGCTCAAGACCGCTCCGCAGGATGCGGAAGCGCTCTTCAAACAGGCGGAAGCCGATGCAAAACACCGGATGACGTTCTTCGAGAATCTTGGCAAAATTATGTAACTAAAGGGGCGTGTCATGAAAAAATACAAATGCATACCGTGCGATTACATCTATGATCCCGAAGCAGGCGATCCCGGGAACGGCGTCGCACCCGGCACCGCGTTTGAAGACCTTCCGGAAGAGTGGGTCTGCCCGGAATGCGGCGCGGCAAAAGAATACTTTGAACCGGTGGAATAAATCCGCATAAACCAGCGGGCGGGAGGAAACAGATCGTGAACTTAAAAACCACCTACATGGGGCTGGAGCTTAAAAACCCGGTCGTTGTCGCCTCTTCGCCTATTAGCAAGAACCTTGACGGCATCCGCAAGGCCGCCGATGCGGGCGCCGCGGCGGTCGTCATGTTCTCGCTTTTCGAAGAACAGGTTGAAAAACCGGGCGTGGAGCATCCCTACTTCCCGGCGAAAGAGGACTATTTCATCACTCCGGACGCTTATTTCGACCTACTCAGCAAAGCGGTCAAAAGCACCGATATTCCGGTCATCGGAAGCCTTAACGGCGTCACGACCAAAGGCTGGGAAACCTATGCGCGCAAAACCGAAGAGGCCGGCGCGCAGGGCCTTGAGCTCAACATCTACCATGTCGCCGCCAACCCTGAAGAAAGCGGTGCGGATATTGAAAAGCTCCATCTCGATATTCTGCACGCCGTCAAAAATGCGGTCGAAATTCCTGTGGCAATGAAACTGAGTCCCTACTTCAGTTCACTGGGCCATATGGCCAAACAATTCGACGAAGCAGGCGCCGATGCGCTCGTTCTCTTCAACCGCTTTTATCAGCCGGATATCGACCTCGACGCCATGGAGATCGAAACCACCCTCGATCTCAGCACCGCCGCGGACATCCGTCTTCCGCTGCGCTGGATCGCAATGCTTCACGGGCGGCTCAATGCGTCACTGGCCGCAGCTGGTGGTGTTCAAAGCGGCAAAGAGGTCGTCAAATTTCTGCTGGCCGGAGCGAATGCCGTGCAAACGGCCTCCGCCCTGCTGCGCAGCGGTAGCGGTTCCGAATATATCGCCACACTGATTCAGGAGCTTGAAATGTGGATGAAGGATAACGCGTATGAATCGGTGGCTCAGCTCAAGGGTTCGATGAGCCAGAAAGCGGTTGCCAATCCTGCAGAATTTGAGCGTGCCAACTACATCAAAGTGCTTGAAGCGTATAAGAAAAAACACACCGGATAGCCCCGGGGTTCAGCCCTTTTGAGCCGCTGTACTTCTCTGTAGCCGAGGTCCGCAGACCTCGGGCCGGCCTCTTCCGCCGTCGCCCGGCGGGCTATGGCGGACAGGGCGGAGGCCAGCTACAACCCGGTTTTGAGCCGCTCCGGAATCCGGGGCGGCTTTTTTGTTTATGGGTTGGACACCTCCCTCCAAGCACCTTAAAGTGCCTTCCCATAGTAGCAGGGCAACCACTAGAGACTATGGGGCAGTACATGACCAAATATCTTTTCATCACCGGCGGGGTCGTATCCTCACTCGGCAAAGGCATCACCGCTGCGTCCATCGGACGCCTTCTCATCAACCGCGGCCTCTCCATCCGCATGGTCAAGGTCGACCCCTACCTCAACGTGGATCCCGGCACCATGAGCCCCTATCAGCACGGCGAAGTGTACGTCACCGACGACGGCGCGGAAACCGATCTCGATCTCGGCCACTATGAGCGCTACACCGGGCAACCCACCTCGCAGAAAAGCAATATCACTGCGGGCCGTATCTACTGGGACGTACTCCACAAAGAACGGCGGGGCGACTATCTCGGCGGTACCGTGCAGATGATTCCGCACATCTCCAATGAGATCAAAGAAAGAATCCGTGCGATCGAAGCCGAAAACCCCGACATCATCCTGATTGAGCTCGGCGGTACAGTCGGTGACATCGAAGGGCTGATCTTCCTCGAAGCGCTGCGTCAGCTCG
>Ga0190293_1000553_pt1 | contig 13307 bp, 12 predicted proteins | sample 48693001_MG_FD_161671 | JGI IMG/M metagenome (GOLD analysis project Ga0190293, IMG submission 161671) | Hydrothermal vent microbial mat bacterial communities from Southern Trench, Guaymas Basin, Mexico - 4869-30-0-1_MG | ecosystem: Environmental > Aquatic > Marine > Hydrothermal vents >... | reverse complement strand
GAAATCAATTAGTTCAACATCATAACAATTCAAATGGAATTGAAAAGGTTGAAGTAAAACTTCCTGCCATAAAAGGCTCCGAGCGTTCTCAGATACGTCTCTATTCCTCTAATGAATTCGGAAAAAGTAACGATATTTTAATTCCTTTAGAAAATGGAAACATTATAACTGATGTATCACAATTGAAACGAACGGATTTTCATACACAGATTATGTATTTTTTATTGGTAGATCGTTTTGTTGATGGAAACAAAGAGAACACAAAAAAAGTTGAAAATGATAGTATTTTAGATAAAGCAAATTATTATGGAGGTGATTTACAAGGCGTTTTAGATAAAATTAAAGATGGATATTTCACTAATTTAGGAATCAATACCATTTGGCTGTCACCAATTACTCAGAATCCAGAAGGTGCTTTTGGGTTGTGGCCAGATCCTCTTACAAAATTCTCTGCATATCATGGCTATTGGCCAATTTCGAGCACGCAAATTGATTATCGTTTTGGAAATGAAGAAGTCTTTAAAGAATTAATTGAAGAAGCGCATAATAGAGATATGAATGTCATTTTAGATTATGTTGCAAATCACGTGCATGAGGAGCATCCATTATATAAAGAACATCCAGAATGGGCAACGTCGTTATATTTACCTGATGGCACAATGAATACTGAAAAATGGGACTCTCATCGTTTAACAACGTGGTTCGATACTTTTTTACCAACGTTAGATTTTAGTAAGCCAGAAGTGATTGAGATAATGACAGATTCTGCTGCTTTTTGGGTAACTAATTACGATTTAGATGGTTTTCGTCACGATGCAACTAAACATATTCAATTAGAGTTTTGGAGAACGCTTACCAAGAAAGTGAAAGAGCGTGTTGATAGACCAATATATCAAATAGGCGAAACTTATGGAAGCCCAGGACTTATAAGAAGTTATGTAAATACAGGAATGCTCGATGGACAGTTTGATTTTAACTTATACGATGCTTCTGTACAAGCCTTTGCAAATCCCGATGCGAGTTTTGAAGACTTGGCAAACACACTTCAAAAAGCGTTGGATTATTACGGTAATCATCACCTTATGGGAAATATTTCTGGCAATCAGGATAGAGCACGATTTATAAGTTATGCTTCTGGTGATGTGCGTTTTGATGAAGACGCAAAAAAAGCAGGCTGGACACGTGAAATTGGAATGAGCAACACTTCTGCTTATAATAAATTAGCCATGTTGCAAGCCTTCAATTTAACAACGCCTGGAATCCCTTGTATTTATTATGGCGATGAGTATGGAAGTATTGGCGCAAATGATCCAGATAATAGAAAAATGATGAATTTTGATTTAAATGATGATGAAAAACATTTAAAGGAGCAAATTGAAAAATTAGTGAAAGCAAGACGTAATTCGATGGCATTGCAATATGGTTCAACGGAAATTGTAAAAGCTGATAAAACTATTTTAATAATTAAACGCCGCTATTTTAATGAGCTTGCAACCGTTATTTTTAATAAATCTGACCAACCATTTAATTACGAAGAGACACAAGTTGAGCCCAATAATTTTGAATTAATACTGAAAAAATAATCATGAAAAAACTACCACTAATTCTATTAATCGCAATCATTTTTATTTCTTGTAAAGAAGAGAAGAAAGAGGTTGGAAAAGCAGTTGAAGAAACCAAAAAAGAGATTACTCCAGTATCAAAAGAGATGATGGAGTCTGCCATAATATATGAAGCAAACATCCGTCAATATTCTAAAGAAGGAACGTTTAAAGAATTCACAAAAGATATTCCACAGTTAAAACAATTAGGTGTAAAAATTATTTGGGTAATGCCAATATTTCCTATTTCAGAAACGAAAAGAAAAGCTAAAGGAGATTTGTTTGTTAGCGATATTGAAGATGCTGAAGAACGAAAAAAGTATTTAGGAAGTTATTATGCAGTTTCAGATTTCACAAAAGTAAATCCGGAATTTGGTGATATTGAAGACTTTAGAAAGCTAATTAATACAGCGCACGACAATGGTATTTATGTTATTTTAGATTGGGTTCCAAATCATACAGGTTGGGATCATTCATGGCTAAAAACTAATCCAGAGTTTTATACTAAAAATGATAAAGGAGAAGTTACAGACCCATTAAATGATGATGGCTCTTCAAAAGGGTGGGCAGATGTTGCCGACTTAAATTATGAAAATGAAGGCTTGCGTAATGCAATGATTAGTGATATGAAACATTGGATTACAAAAGAAAAAATAGATGGTTTTAGATGTGATGTTGCAGGATCAGTCCCAACAAGTTTTTGGGAAGAAGCTATTCCACAATTACGCCAAGAAAAAGATGTTTTTATGCTAGCTGAAGCATGGGAGCCAGAATTGATGCACAACAATTTATTTGATATGGCTTATGCTTGGGAAGGGCATCACATTTTTAATGAAATTGCAAAAGGAAAACAAGGCGTAAAAGAATGGGATGTCTATATGAAGAAATTAAATACGCAATATGAAGGTGATGATATTTTAATGAACTTTATTACAAATCATGATGAAAATTCTTGGAATGGAACTATAGAAGAGCGGATGGGTAATGCATCCGAAGCGATGTTAGCCTTAAGTTATTTAACACCTGGAATGCCATTAATATATTCAGGTCAAGAATATGATATGAGTCATAGGTTAAAATTCTTTGAAAAAGACGAAATCCTTAAGGCTAAAGGAAAAATGTGGCCTTTATTAGAAAAGTTAGGAAAACTTAAGAATAGTAATTCAGCACTTCATGGAGGTAAAAACGCTGCAATTTATAGTAGAGTAAATACAGATAATGAAAATGTACTTATTTTTAAAAGAAGCAAAAATGGAAGCACTATAATTTTCGTTGCTAATCTTACTGATGAAGAACAAACCGTAACCAATGAACTAAAAGAGAAATTTTTAGATTATATGTCTAATACAAAAGTTGAATTTATTGATGACACAATCACTTTAAAGCCTTGGGAGTATAGAATTTTGTTATGACAAATAAATTGAATACAGAATATTAAATGTTGTATTCTTAATTTAATTTTAGAAAAATAAAACTATTTCCATTTTCTTTTCGTTTTAAATTAAAGACGTAATCAACAAAATGTTAATAATTTAAATTATTAATTTAACCTTTTCCCTATTTTATTAAATATAAATATGCTTTTCAATAAAATAAATCAGAAAATAAACACTAAAAAACGTATTTCATCGAAGTTTTTTATGTTGGTAAGGGGAATAAGAGCGTTTTTATTTTGTTAAATGGCTTTTTTTTATACTTTTACGCACTCATGAAAATACAAAGCAAAAAAATCGTTGCCTCAATCTTATTTGTTTTAATAAGTTTTGTATGTGTTGCTCAAAGCGCACCGCCTCCACCGACGCCACCACCACCACCTGGATTACCTATTGATGGCGGGTTATCTGTCCTACTTGGGTTAGGTTTGTTTTTCGGAGTTAAATCAATATTAAAATCTAAAAAGCAATAAGGGCTTAAATATTTAGTTCATGTAGTTTTCTTATATATTTTCCTACAATATCGAACTCTAGGTTAACAATTGTATCAATATCAATATTTTTAAAGTTGGTATTCTCATAAGTATAAGGTATTATCGCAACACTAAATTCATTAGTTTTCGAATTAACAATAGTTAGGCTAACTCCATTAATTGTTATTGACCCTTTTTCAATAGTTATATTATTTAATGTTTCATCATATTTAAAAGTAAAAACCCAACTTCCTGAAGCTTCATCAACACGTATACAAGTAGCTGTTTGATCTACATGGCCTTGAACAATATGTCCATCCAATCTGTCCCCAAGTTTCATTGCTCTTTCTAAGTTGATTTCACTATTTAATTGGATGCCTCTTAAATTAGTTTTATCAATAGTTTCCTTTATAGCCGTAACAGAATATTCGTTATTCTGTATATTAACAACAGTTAAACAAATACCATTATGTGAAATACTCTGATCGATTTTTAATTCAGGAGTTAAATTACTTTTCACTGTAATATGTAGATTATCTAGCTCTTTTTTTAAATTTGTAACTACACCTATATTTTCAATAATTCCAGTAAACATATTGTCTAAATTATTTAGTTAAATTTGCAAGAGTAAAATTACAAACTAAAGTTATCATTTTAAATGAAGAAAGAAGAAAATATTATAGTAGGAGTTTCAATAGGTGATTTAAATGGTATTGGAGGCGAAGTGGTGTTAAAAACATTTGAAGACCCTAGGTTTTTAGAGTTTTGTACCCCAGTTATTTTTGCATCGATTAAAGTGATGTCATTTTTAAAAAATCATTTTAACTTTAATATTAATTTTAATAGTATTAACAATTTTAATCAAATAACAAGTGGTAAAGTAAATGTATTTAATGTTTGGAATGAACCAGTGGTTATAGAATTCGGGAATGATAATTTTCAGATTGGTGAATTCGCCATTAAGTCTCTTCAGGCTGCTACAAAAGCATTAAAGAACGGAGATGTCGATGTTTTGGTAACGGCACCAATTAATAAACACAACATACAATCTGAAACGTTTAAATTCCCAGGTCATACGGATTATTTAGCTCAAGAATTACAAGGGAATAGCTTAATGTTTATGGTTACTGATAGTTTAAGAGTTGGTTTGTTAACAGATCATATTCCAGTTAAAGATGTTGCAGAACATATTTCTGAAAATTTAATAGAAGAAAAAACACAAACAATTTATAACACCCTGCAAAAAGATTTTAAAATTCGGAAACCGATAATAGCTGTTTTAGGGATTAATCCGCATACTGGAGATAATGGTGTTATAGGGAATGAAGATGATGCTATAATGAGACCTGCTCTGAAAAAAATTAAAGAAAGTGGAAAAATGGTATTTGGACCCTATGCTGCTGATAGTTTTTTTGGATCTAAAAATCATAAAAACTTCGATGCAATAATAGCTTCATATCATGATCAAGGATTAATTCCATTTAAAACCCTTTCCTTTGGTCAAGGGGTTAATTTTACAGCAGGATTAAGCAAAGTTAGAACCTCACCAGATCACGGAACAGCTTATGAAATTGCTGGAAAAGGAGAAGCAGATCAAAGCTCTTTTAAAGAAGCTGTTTTTATGGCTATTAAAATATTTAAGAATAGAAGAGAATACGAGGAATTGAATAAAAATTCTTTAAAATTAGTTCGGAAAAAGCTGTAAACAAAAAAATGTTTATAAGTATTACTCTATAGATAAAAAAGTTATATATTTGCAGGCTCAAATAAGATGTGATAATGAAGCCAATGAAAGAGTTTACAATTCCATTTGTAGGATTAAAACTAGGAAAGCATCATTTTGAGTATGAAATAGATAAAGCGTTCTTTGATTATTTTGAGTATGAAGATTTTAATAATGCTAAGGTTCATGTAAATGTTGTTTTAGAAAAAAAAACGACAGCATTAGAATTGCATTTTGAAATTTCTGGAACTATAAACGTTAATTGTGATGTAACCAATGAATCTTATAATCAAATTATTGATAATGAATTTGATTTAGTAGTGAATTTTGGAGATGAATATAATGATGAAAATATAGATATTCTTATCATTCCACATGTTGAATATGAAATTAATATTCAACAGTACATTTATGAGTTAATTGTACTTGCAATACCAAGTAAACGAATTCATCCAGGGGTTGCAGATGGGACATTAGATTCAGATATACTTGATAAATTAGAAGAATTGAGCCCAAAATTAATTGAAAGCAAAGACAAACAAGAGGACATTGATCCTCGTTGGGATACATTAAAAAAATTATTAACGGATAAATAAATATTAAAAATGGCACATCCAAAAAGAAAAATCTCTAAAACAAGAAGAGATAAAAGAAGAACACATTATAAAGCAACTACGCCACAAATTGCTACGTGTCCAACAACAGGAGAAGCTCATTTATATCATAGAGCTCATTGGCATGAAGGTAAGTTATATTATAGAGGTCAAATATTAATTGATAACTCTGAAACAGAAGAAAATTTAGCATAGGTATTATGCATGCATATAATAAAACGCTCACTTGTGAGCGTTTTTTTTATGATAAATTTTTCTGTAAGTCAAAAACGACTTATTTTGCACAAAATTTATATAAAAAACAGTAATTTGAACAAAATTTCGTGTTTTTTTATCATTTTTAATGATTTTTGGTCAATTTAACTTAAAAAGTTATGAGTAAAATCTCAGCAGCGATTACAGCTGTAGGTGCTTATGTACCAGATTATGTGTTAACCAATCAAATTCTTGAAACAATGGTTGATACAAATGATGAATGGATTACTTCAAGAACAGGCATTAAAGAGCGTAGGATTCTTAAAGAAGAAGGTAAAGGCACATCTTTTATGGCTATTAAAGCCGCTCAAGACCTTATTAATAAAAAAGGAATAAATCCAAAAGATATAGAGCTGGTAATTGTTGCCACAGCAACACCAGACATGAAAGCTGCATCTACCGCAGCATATACAGCTACACAAATAGGCGCTATAAATGCATTTTCATTTGATTTAGAAGCTGCATGTTCAAGTTTTTTATATGGAATGTCAGTCGCGGCTAGTTATATAGAATCCGGACGCTATAAGAGCGTGTTGTTAATTGGTGCAGACAAAAACTCCTCAATGATTAATTATAAAGATAGAGCGACTTGTATTATTTTTGGAGATGGAGCAGGTGCTGTATTGTTTGAACCAAATGAAGAACAACTTGGTTTACAAGACGAATATTTCAGAAGCGATGGATCTGGAAGAGAGTTCCTACAAGCGACTTATGGAGGCTCCTCTTATCCAACGACAATAGATGCTATAAAAGAAGACAAACAATATATTTTTCAAGACGGGAAAACAGTATTTAGAAATGCGGTATTTAATATGGCAGATGCAACTTTGAAAATATTAGAGAGAAATAATCTGACTAAAAATGATATTGATTGGTTCGTAGCTCACCAAGCCAACAAGCGTATTATTGATGCTACCGCAAACAGAATAGAATTCGAGAAAGAAAAAGTGATGATGAATATCCAAAAATATGGTAATACAACATCAGCCACACTTCCTTTACTTTTAAATGATTATGAATCCCAACTTAAAAAAGGAGACATTTTAATTTTTGCTGCTTTTGGAGGTGGTTTTACTTGGGGTTCAATATATTTTAAATGGGCTTATAACTCTTAAATTAATTAATTAAAAACCTTAATAATTATGGATTTAAAAGATATTCAAAACTTAATTAAATTTGTTGCTAAATCTGGTGCAAGTGAAGTTAAATTAGAAACAGATGATATTAAAATCACCATCAGAACAGGCGGAGAATATAAAGGAGAACCAACAACTTTTGTACAACAAATCCCAGTTAGTGCTACTCCTATTATACAAACACCTATTCCACAGGCTCCTCAGCCAGGAGCTACTGAAACACCTGCTGAAGTAGTCGAAACTGATGAGAGTTCAAAATATATCACAATAAAAGCACCTATTATAGGAACATTATATCGTAAACCATCACCTGATAAGCCTGTATTTGTTGAAGTTGGGCAAACTATAAATGAAGGCGATGTTTTGTGTGTTATTGAAGCAATGAAATTATTTAATGAAATAGAATCAGAAGTTACTGGTAAAATTGTTAAAGTTCTTGTTGATGATGCTTCTCCAGTTGAATTTGATCAACCTTTATTTTTAGTAGATCCATCGTAATATAAATCCCAATTTTCAATTCTCAAATCCCAAGTTATAAAAATTGGAATTTGTTTTTTGAATCTTGAAAATTACTAGTATTTATGTTTAAAAAAATATTAATTGCCAATAGAGGAGAAATAGCATTACGTGTTATTAGAACCTGCAAAGAAATGGGAATAAAATCTGTTGCAGTCTATTCTACAGCAGATGCCGATAGCTTACATGTTAAATTTGCTGACGAAGCGGTATGTATAGGACCTGCAGCAAGTAGTGAATCATATTTAAAAATGTCTAATATTATAGCAGCCGCAGAAATTACAAATGCAGATGCTATTCATCCTGGATATGGTTTTTTATCAGAAAATGCTAAGTTTTCTAAAATTTGTAAAGAACACGATATAAAATTTATTGGTGCTTCTGCAGAGATGATAGAAAGCATGGGAGATAAAGCCAATGCAAAAAAGACAATGAAAGCAGCCGGTGTTCCTTGTGTGCCTGGAAGTGATGGGATTATAGAAAATTTCAAAGAGTGTCAGAAAATAGCTAAAAAAGTTGGGTACCCAGTGATGCTTAAAGCAACTGCTGGTGGTGGCGGAAAAGGAATGAGAGGTGTTTGGAAACCTGAAGACCTTAAAGAGGCTTGGGATGCAGCTAGACAAGAGTCTCGAGCTTCATTTGGTAATGACGATATGTATATGGAAAAACTTATCGAAGAACCAAGACATATAGAAATACAAATTGTAGGTGATTCTACTGGTAGAGCATGTCATTTATCCGAAAGAGATTGCTCCATCCAAAGACGTCATCAAAAATTAACAGAAGAAGTACCTTCGCCATTTATGACAAGCGCTTTACGAAAAAAAATGGGAAATGCGGCTGTTAAAGCAGCAGAGTACATTAAATATGAAGGTGCAGGGACTGTTGAGTTTTTAGTGGATAAAAACAGAAAATTTTATTTCATGGAAATGAATACACGTATTCAAGTCGAACACCCAATTACAGAACAGGTAATAGATTTCGATTTAATTCGTGAACAAATCCTTGTTGCAGCTGGTATTCCTATTTCTGGAAAAAATTACACACCAAATCTACATTGTATAGAATGTAGAATTAATGCAGAAGATCCATTTAACGATTTTCGCCCTTCTCCTGGTAAAATAACGACATTGCATTCTCCCGGAGGTCATGGTGTTCGCTTAGATACACATGTCTATGCTGGTTATACGATTCCTCCTAATTACGACTCTATGATTGCTAAGTTAATTACTACAGCGCAAACTAGAGATGAGGCCATAAATAAAATGAAGCGTGCTCTGAATGAATTTGTAATAGAAGGGATAAAAACAACGATTCCTTTTCACAGGCAACTAATGGAAGATCCAGATTATTTATCGGGTAATTATACGACTAGTTTTATGGATCATTTTGTTTTAGAAAAACCAACTGAAGATTAAAATATCAACACTCCGAAAGTAATTTCGGAGTTTTTTTATGGTGTTCCTTTTAGCTATGGCTAAAAGTCAAGCTGTCTGCTATATCTTTTGTTTCACAAAAGGATGCCGCGTCCATCTTTAACACAAATATTAGTGTTGGAAAAATGGTTTTCAATAAATAATCAATACTTTTATAACATGTTAAAAAAAAGAACAACTAGTTTAACCGAAATGCCTTGGGTTTTAATTCCCGGATTGTAATTACACCATCCATTTAATCCGTATTTAATTTCAATTTTTTATTAACTTAAATTTTTCAACATGAGTAATATTATTGTACTAGGAGCAGGTATGGTTGGCAGTGCTATAGCTATAGATTTATCAAAAAAACATAATGTAACACTTACAGATATTCAAAAAAACACTTTAGAAAAAGTAAAACAAAAATGTGACACTCTAAGCATTCTTCAATTAGATGTCACACATAAGGAACAGCTAAAAAATGCCATTACAAAACATGATTTGGTAATTTGTGCAGTTCCAGGGTTTTTAGGTTTTGAAACTTTAAAATCAATTATAGAATTTGAGATGAATGTCATTGACATTTCATTTTTTTCTGAAAATGCATTAGAATTAGACGCTTTAGCCAAAGAAAAAAATATCACTGCAATTGTAGATTGTGGTGTTGCACCAGGAATGGATAATATAATCTTAGGGCGTTATAACGAAATTATGAAACTCACCGATTTCGAATGCTTAGTTGGTGGATTGCCTAAAGTAAAAAAATGGCCATTTAGTTATAAAGCTCCTTTTTCTCCTGTCGATGTTATTGAAGAATATACGCGACCTGCTAGATATGTTGAGCATGGCAAAGAGATTATTAGAGAGCCTTTAACCGATTGTGAATATGTTGAATTTGATAACGTAGGCACTTTAGAATCTTTTAATTCCGATGGATTAAGATCTATTATATACACCATGTCTCATATTCCAAACATGAAAGAAAAAACATTACGTTACCCAGATCATGTGGAGTATGTTAAAGTATTAAAAGCTAGTGGTTTTTTTAGTAATAATAAGATTGAAATTAATGGCAATTTAATATCTCCTTTAGAATTTACAAGTAAAATTCTTTTTAATGAATGGAAACTCGGAGAAACGGAAGAAGAAATTACTGTAATGAGAGTTACTGTTAAAGGAGAGAACAGCAATGGTCAAATTGAAGAAGTCGTATATCATTTACATGATGAATATTGTAAAGAGACAGAAACATCATCCATGTCTAGAACAACAGGTTATACTGCAACCGCAGCAGCTAATCTATTTTTAGATGGCTTGTTTACAGAAAAAGGAGTTTTCCCTCCGGAATTAGTAGGCAAACACGAAGCCTGTTTTAATTATTTTTTAAACTATTTAAAAGAAAGAAACATACATTATAAAAAACAAACTCGAATTATTTAAATAGTTTCAGACGCTAATGATAATTAAAGAAAAATTATATGAAGTATGCGAAACATTTGTTGAAAACAGATTGAATAATCTTCAGCAAAGCATGAATGATATCCAAAAGGCCATGGGTTCTGAAACTAAAAGTTCAGCTGGCGATAAACATGAAACAGGTCGAGCCATGTTGCAATTGGAACGAGAACAACTAGGAGTTCAATTGGCAGAAATTCAAAAAGTAAAAGAAGCTTTATATCAAATAGATATTAATAAATCATCTCAAGTAGTTTGCTTGGGCAGTGTTGTTTTTACAACTCAATCCAATTATTTTATTGCAATTAGTGCAGGAGAAATAAAGTTAGAGGATAAGGCGTTTTATGCTATTTCACCATATACACCGATTGGAAAACTGTTAATATCTAAAACCGTTGGTGATGAGGTTGTTTTTAATGAACAGATATTTAAAATAACAAAGGTGATTTAAGACAAAAAATAACTATAATAAAAAACCGCTTATTTTATTAAGCGGTTTTTTATTGTCATTAAATAATTATTGTTTAATAAATTTTCTATTCAATACTTTTCCGTTAGACTCGATTCTTAAAAAATACATGCCACTTTGTAAAGCAGAAACCTCTAAAGTATTATTAGTAAGTTTTTCATTTAAGACACGTTTCCCATTAATATCGAATACAGTTACAATTTTGTCCCCTAAATTAGAAGTAGTTTGGATGTTTAAGACATTTATAGCTGGATTTGGAAAAATCATTACATTTTCTAAAGTTTCATCTTCAATACTTAATGATTGTCCTTCAACAATGGTGTGAAACGTATTAATATCTGGGTTTGCAATATTATCAATAGTTCCAGATGGCCAATAAATAATTATATTATCTATAGTTGTTTCGGTTCCAATACCAAAATGAGTGTTTAATGTACTCATAAATCTAAATCCTTCACCACTTCTTACATCTCTTATTTGTATTCCAGCACTAGTATGAACTTCAACACGAGCACCAATACCATTAAGGTTGCTATCTGTACCAATAGTATTTAAAGAAACCCAATTGTTATTATTTGTATCATTCATTCTTATTGAACCGCTAAAAGCATCAATAAAGCCATCGTTATTAAGGTCACCAAAAGAGCTGCCTCCAGAAATCACTCCCATAAAGACAGTAAAACTCATATCTCCATTTCCATATAGTATATGTCCGTTTGAAGCGATGTCAAGGTTTCCATCATTATCGAAATCATAAGTTACATTTTCAATTCCTGTCGCTGTAAATTCTTCTAATCCTGCAGAATCTGTAGCATCAGTAAAAGTACCATCACCAAGGTTTTTCATAATTTTATGAACACCAGAGCTAGCACCTACAAAAACATCCATATCACCATCATTATCAAAATCACCCCAAGCAGACGACCACGTTTGCATTGGGTCAGCCAATCCAATATCTAATGCGTTTTCAGTATATGTTCCATCGCCATTATTGGTAAGCATTTGGTTTGTTCTTCTAGCCTCTGAACCACCACATTTAGCAATAAACATATCTAAATCTCTATCATTATCATAGTCAATCCATATAGATCCATAATTTCCACCAGAAGAAAAATCTCCTAAACCTCCTTGAATAAATCCTAGGTTTCCATCACCATCATTTATATAATATACATTTGGTTGCACATCATGGCAAACAAAAGCATCTAGATGTCCATCGTTATTTATATCTGCAAAGTTTGAACGCTGAGAAAATACATATTCAGGGCCAGAAATTTCTGTATAAGCTGTACCATCAGCGTTAGCTTTCATAAATGTAACACCTGAACCATTCCCATAAAGTAGATCTGTATAGCCGTTTCCATCAAAATCAGCAGCAGCTAAACTCCACCCAGGCGTATAATCAGCCTCATCTGTTGTTATGTTAACTTCTTGAAAACCTCCACCATTTAATTGGTATTGTATATTTATATTTGTTGCATTAATGGAAACAATATCATCTAAATAATCTCCATTCATATCTACTACAGCTCTATTTGTTCCGGTAGTAGAAATAGATTGATTAGTAAAAGTAACAGGAGGAATAAGAGGAGCTTCTCCCTCTGTAATTTCAAAATAAAAACCCTCACCATTCCATCTATTGTCAAAAGCAATATAATAGGTTTGGTTGGCAATTACACTAAGTGAAGCAATTGACAAATAACCGTTACCAATAAATCCACCATCGTCATCTCCACCTTCACATACTAAAGCACCACAGGTTCCACTATAAATATGAACTCTAGTATCTCCACCAGAATTTTGATCTAAATCGGTTGATATTGTAGCATAAGTGTCTGTAGTTGGAATGTATTTAAACCATTCTCCAGCAGTAGCATCTGGACCATCAGTACATACAGGGATAGGAAATTCAGACCCGTTTATTTCTGAAACACTATATAAACCAGGACCGGTTATAGTTGTTTCGGAGTCAGTTTCTGCGCAAGTATTAGCACTTGCTTGTGCATTTAACATTAGCGTAGGGACGCATAATGCTAACAAAAGTAATATTTTTTTCATGATTAATTAATTAGGGATTTAATGCTGAAGTCAATGAGAATCATCACTTTAAGGCTTAGAGGGTATACAAATTATATGAAGTATATTGAAGAAACCAAAAAAATTCTAAAAAGAAATCAGGCAAATAAATTATTATTTTAAGCAACTAAGTTATAA
>Ga0190293_1000552_pt1 | contig 13327 bp, 14 predicted proteins | sample 48693001_MG_FD_161671 | JGI IMG/M metagenome (GOLD analysis project Ga0190293, IMG submission 161671) | Hydrothermal vent microbial mat bacterial communities from Southern Trench, Guaymas Basin, Mexico - 4869-30-0-1_MG | ecosystem: Environmental > Aquatic > Marine > Hydrothermal vents >... | reverse complement strand
ATGACAGACTTCCGACATTCTGGATGCTGAGTCTCGGATTAGAGAAAAGCTTCAAGATTTCTGACAACTCAACTGCTACACTATTTGTAGATGGTTACAATGTAACTAACAATGCAACTTCTTTGAAGGTGAATCCCAGAATGGGACCAACTCAGGGAAATATTGAAAGGGTTCTCAATCCTGGAATCTTCCAGTTTGGAGTAAGAGTTAACTTCTAATATCGTAATAATCTAACGATATTAACATACGGGCCGCTCCTCCGGGGGCGGCCTTTTTTTTTACCCTCTTCAAAATCTAATAAACAATTCCCCGGTATTGAGTTATTGAAGAAAAAAGTATAATTAATATATTGTCAGGAGAATATTAATGCTGAAAAAAAACTATCCGTTATATATCGGGAATAAGCCGGTTCTACCTAATTTAGATCTGGAAGTGATCGATAAATATACAGGTGAACTTGCAACAAGAGTGCCTCTTGCTGACAATGAAATAATAAACAGAGCAATAGAACTTGCTGAAAAATCCAGTGGTGAAGTTGCTTCCTTGCCATCATATAAAAAGCAGGAGATATTAAATCATTGTGTGAAACGGTTCAGGGAAAGATTTGAGGAACTTGCAATGGCTCTTTGTATAGAAGCAGGGAAACCGATTCGTGACTCAAGAGGAGAAGTATCCAGGCTGATTGATACTTTCAGAGTGGCAGCAGAGGAATCTGTCCGTATTACAGGAGAGGTGCTTCCAATGGATATATCTTCACGGGCGGAAGGCTATCGCGGGATGTGGAAGAGGGTTCCGATAGGGTTGTGCTCATTCATATCTCCATTTAATTTTCCTTTAAACCTGGCTGCTCATAAAATTGCTCCGGCTATTGCAGCAGGGTGTCCTTTCATTCTGAAACCTGCAAGCCTTACACCTGTTGGAGCGTTAATAATTGGAGAGATACTTGCTGAAACAGATCTTCCGGCTGGATCGTTCTCAATTCTTCCTTCAAGAAGGGATGGTGCTGCCCTTTTCACTGAAGATGAAAGGATTAAAATGTTGAGTTTTACAGGCTCCCCGGATGTTGGCTGGGTTTTGAAATCCAGGGCAGGTAAAAAGAAGGTGGTCCTTGAGCTTGGTGGGAATGCAGCATGCCTTGTAGATGAGGATGCAGACCTGAATGATACTGTTGACAGGATAGTATTCGGAGCTTTTTATCAATCTGGCCAAAGTTGTGTGAGTGTACAGAGGATAATTGTTCATGAAAATATTTATAATGATTTTAAAAAATTACTTGTAGAAGCGACCTCTAGGCTCAAGAGTGGAGATCCGAAAGATGAAAGTGTTTTCATCGGACCGATGATCTCTGAAAATGAAGCTGCCAGATTGAAAATGTGGGTGGATTCAGCCATTTCTTCCGGTGGAAAATTATTATGTGGAGGGGAACTTAAAGGAAATATCCTTGAGGCAACACTATTGGAAGATGTTCCTTCCGAATCAGATATTTGTATAAAAGAGGCTTTCGGGCCGGTTGCTGTATTGTCAAAATTCAAAAACTTTGATGATGCTCTTGATGAAATAAATGAAAGTGCCTTCGGGCTTCAGGCGGGAGTGTTTACCAGAGATATCCATAAAGCGAACAAAGCCTGGGATTCTCTTGATGTAGGTGGAGTTATTATAGGAGATGTCCCTTCATGGAGAGTTGATCATATGCCTTACGGTGGTGTAAAAGATAGTGGGCTTGGTCGAGAAGGGATCAGGTTTGCAATTGAAGATATGACAGAGATCCGTCTAATGGTGATCAGGGATCTCTGACCTTTCAGTCTTAGCCAGGTGCTGATCCTGAAAAAAGTTATCTTTTATCTTTGACTTTGAAGGCAACCTTTATATTAGTCCTGTATTCTACGATCTTGTTGCCTTTGACCTTTGCTGTCTGTGCTATTACTTCAACTCCGGTTATACCATCAATCGTTTTGGATGCTTCCTTTACAGCATTTTGAGCTGCATCTTCCCAGTCTTTTTTTGAATTACCAATTAATTCTACAATTTTAATAATATCCATAAAATTTACCTTTTTTACATATATTGTTTTCCTTAAAAGAAATATTGATGATTAATCTTTTCAAGGGATTTTAGGTACTTCCGGCCATTGCCGGTTAAGAGCAATTATTATAAAGCTCTCATCCCCCCATTTCGGGGGAATAAGAAATATATGCTTTATAGATTGTTCTTATTTGCTTACTCTGTCTTTAAGAGTCTTTCCTGCTTTGAATGTAGGATAATTCTTGGCAGCGATTTGGATCTTTTGTCCGGTTTTCGGGTTAATACCTGTACGTGCTTTCCTGGCAACAGTTTTGAAAACTCCAAAGCCCGGAATTGTTACTTTTCTACCAGCATCAAGCTCAACAGCAATGATACCTTCGCCGGGTTTTGCATTAAAAATTGCATTTACTGCAGCTTCGGAATCTTTTTGTGTTAAACCGGTTTTCTTTGCCAGTTTTTGAATAAGTTCTGTTTTGTTCATAGTTCTTCCTCCTAATTTATTCTCAAGCCTCCATCAAGGCCCAATCTCCACCACTTAATTTTGTAAAGCTATGACATCAATATTAAAACAAAAAAATATTTTTTTTTCTACTAAAAAAAACAATTTTTTTTTTCCAATAGTAACATAAAATCATGAAAAGTCAATACCAGACTGAAAACTCTCCATTTGTAAGGTTTATTTTCCGTATCCGGTATAGCCTGCCCGGTTAATATCATTGATCGTTTTCAGAAGGACAGGAGGTTTGAGTTCTGCTGCCAGAAATTTATATATTTTTAATCTGATCTTTTTAGCCATCAAGAGGTCCAACCTGTCAAAACTATGCCCTCCCGGGGCGTTTTTGAAAATTTTATACTCAAATTTTTTCCCTGCAGCTTTTAAAGACTTTATGAGATGTTCAACTTCGAGAACATTTACATCCTCATCTGAAGTATTTGTGTGAATAAGCAGAGGTGTCTTAAGTTTTTCAGCATTCCAGGCAGGAGATCTCCTCCGATATTCATTGACATCCTGATTGGCTGTCTTGCCGATATGATATGGCGCTGAGTACAAATCTCTATAGCTGTCTGTCATATATCCCATTCTTGCAATCAGGTCACTGACCGGGACTCCGGCATAAGCAACTTTGTAGTTTTGCGGATAATTAAATATATTCATGAGTGCGATCAATCCACCGTGACTCCATCCCAGTATTCCCACTCTCTCCTTATCAATAAATGGATAATTATTCAGCATATATTTTCTGCTTTCATTGGCATCATCAACCTCTCTGCCTCCATAATCGATAAGTTCGTAGATTCCTCTGCCGTATCCTGTACTTCCTCTATATTCCGGGGCAATTATTATATACTTCTGTGCTATCAATTCTCTTATAATGTGAGTATAGTATGTGCTGAAATTGCTGTGGACTCCTCCATGAGGGAATATTAGCAGAGGATATTTTTTTCCTGTGTCGATTTGTCTCGGAATAAAAATATAAGAGTAAAATTTTACAGGATTTTTTGCTCCCATTGCGGTTGGATTTTCAATGTTTGCAGAGGGAGGTCCCGTGTGCCTCACTTTGTCAATATGGGCTACATCACTTACTTTGCTATACCATAGAATGTCATCAGAAACTTTTTCAATTACATCCAGCCTGTGCCTTAAAGAGTTTATTGCGGATAAAAGTTTATCAAGTTTTTTACTTATCCCATCATTATTCTGATCTGCCGAAAAAACAGGATTATGCAGGATCATGATTGTAATAAAAAAAGAAATAAATATTATTGTTGATCTATTCTTCAATTTTGCCTCCCCTGAGATTCTAAATAAAACGATATAAAATTTCAATGCAAATTTTAAATTATAATATTCATGGGCATTGAAAAATGTTAGGGTAGACTAAAATTTTCGAGTATGGTAAAATAAGTGCATGAAAAAGAGAAACTTTTTAATCATATCTATATTAATAATATTAACTGCACCGATAAGTGCCTATGTTGGCCCGGGAGCAGGTTTCGCATTTGCAGGATCTTTTTTGTTTATTTTTATTGCATTTTTCCTTGCGATCTTTAATTTCCTTACGTTTCCTATAAGAGCATTTTTCCAGTTTCTTAAAAGGATAAAGACGCTGAAGAGTGCAAAATTTAAAAGAACTGTAATAATTGGTTTTGACGGAATGGATTACAATCGCATGAAAATGTTCATGAAAGAGGGTGAGAAATATCCTAATTTCGAGAAGCTGATGGAGGAGGGGACATTTGCGCCGCTTCAAAGTACGGAACCACCGATATCACCAGTTGCATGGTCATCATTTTCGACAGGAGTAAATCCGGGGAAACACAATATTTTTGATTTTCTTGCTACCGATAGAAATACTTATATGCCGAAGATGTCAGGTTCTGAGATCATTCCGCCGAAAAAGGTACTTAAGGTCGGGAAATATACTATTCCTCTTTCCAAGGCTAAAGTTGAACTAATGAGAAAGAGTAAAAGTTTCTGGAAAATTGTAAGTAGCAAAGGGATATTCTCTTCAGTCCTGAGAATTCCATATTCATTCCCACCTGAAAAATTTTACGGACTTATGCTATCAGGACTGGGGACTCCGGATCTGAGAGGGACTCAGGGGAGTTTCAGTTTTTACTCTAGTGAAAAGAAGACCGATACAGGAATAACCGAAGGGGTGATCCAGGAGGTTCATGAAGTATCCGATGGGATTTTCAATGCTATCCTGAAGGGCCCGGGACACCCATTTGTCAAAGGTAGTCCTGCATTGGAGGAAAAATTTTCAATTACTCTTGATAAAGAAAAGAACGGTGCAAAAATAAAGATCGGAAGAGATGAGTTCTTTATTGAAAAAGGCAAGATCACCGAGTGGAAAAAAGTTTATTTCAAAGTAGGGTTTATCAAGATAGCCGGTATCGCACAATTCTTTCTCGAAGAGGCCGATCCTTTGAGGCTTTATATTTCACCAATAAATATTGATCCCGGTTCACCTTCAATGTCAGTTTCTCACCCAAAAATATTCTCCGTCTATCTTTCAAAACTTATAGGTGGTTATGCTACTCTTGGAATGGCAGAAGATACCTGGGCATTGAACGAGAGGGTGTTGTCAGAGGATGGTTTTATTCAACAGGTTTATTCATATCAGGAAGAGAGAGAAAAAATGTTTTGGGATACGTTTAAAAAATTCAAAAGAGGGCTTCTTGTACAGGTTTATGAAGAGACGGACAGGATCCAGCATATGTTCTGGAGATACCTTAGTGATTCCGGATCACCTGCAGATAAACCGTCCAGAGAAGACCATATAGTTAATGCAATAAAGCGGAGCTATAAAAGGATGGATGATTTTCTCGGGAGGCTTATGCCGAAACTCAGGAAAAATGATCTTCTGATGATTGTCTCCGATCATGGATTTAATAAAGTTAACAGGGATTTCCATCTTAACTCATGGCTTTATAAAGAGGGATACCTTGTTCTCAAGGATGGTAAGACAAGCAGTGATAAATTCTACAAGGATGTTGACTGGTCGAAGTCAAGAGCTTATGGTCAGGGACTCCATGGTATATTTGTCAACATGAAGGGGAGAGAAAGGTACGGTATTGTCTCTCCCGGTAAAGAAGCAGAAGAACTCAAAGAAGAGATCAAACAGAAATTAAAAGACCTGAAAGATATAGAAAAGGGTGATGTAGTCGCAAAAGGAGTTTATAAAAGGGAAGAGCTTTATAAAGGGCCGTATACAAAGAACGCTCCGGATATTGTGATCGGATATAATCTCGGGTACAGGGTATCACCTGAATCAGCTGTCAATTATATAGGTGATACGATAGTCTCGGATAATACGAGAATGTGGAGTGGTGATCACTCATTTACCAGGGCATTTGTTCCCGGGATTTTCTTTTGTAACAAAAAGATCAAGACGAAACACCCTTCTATCATGGATATCTCTCCTACGATACTTTCTGCTTTCGGTATTAAAAAACCGTCGTTTATCGATGGAAACGATCTGGAGGTAGTAGCATGAAAAGAAGAGATTTTATAAAAAGCGCAGGTACTATAGCCGCTGCATCACCATTCATGAATTTTGGTGCTGGAATTAAAAATAATAAAAAAATGCTTATTCTGGGATTTGACGGAATGGATCCGCTTATAGCATATGATATGATCCAGAGGGGAGAACTTCCCAATCTTAAGAAGCTTGCTCAGAGTGGAGTTTTTTCTATGATGAGGACGACAATTCCACCTCAGAGCCCGGTAGCGTGGGGAAGTTTTATTACCGGTGCCGACCCGGGTAAATACGGCCTTTTTGATTTTGTTCATCGGGATCCTGAGTCTTACTTTCCGATAACATCCGGTGCGGAGACGATACCGGCAAGTCTAAATATTAAGATCGGGAAATATAAGATCCCTCTGAAGCCCGGAAAAATAGTGCCACAACGTGAAGGGAAAGCATTCTGGGATTATCTTGAGGAGAAAGATGTAGAAGCGACAATTTTTAAGATCCCTTCAAATTATCCACCTTCAAAATCAAAGCAAAGAACTATTGCTGGTATGGGGACTCCCGATATTCACGGGACCTATGGAATATATACTCTATATACTTCAGATGAAGAAGAGGCAATGAAGGGTATCACTCCTAATAACCTATTTTATGCTTATCTTGATGAAGAAAATGTACTTCAGGATGGTGAAATCATCGGCCCGGTAAATGATCTTGTCGAAGATGGAGAGAAGACTAAAGTCTCTTTCAAGGTTTTTGTTGACAAGGAAAACAAAACAGCAAGAATAGATGTTGACGGTAAGGAAATTCTTATCGCTGAAAAGGAATATTCAGACTGGGTTGAAATTGACTTTCCACTTATTAAAGGCATAAGCAGTATAACTGGAATGGTGAAATTCTTCATGATGGATATTGAAAAGAGTTTCAGGCTTTATATTTCGCCTGTTCATATTAGTCCGAAGAATCCTGCAGTTGAATTAAGCACTCCTCCTGATTATTCAAAGGAGCTTGCTGAGAAAGGAGGGTTATTTCATACGATAGGCCTTCCGGCAGATACAAAAGCTCTGAGTCAGAATACATTCGGTGTGGAAGAATTTCTCACACAATCTGTTTCAGTGTTTGATGAAAGTAAAAAATTGTTTGGTATTGAGTATGAGAGATTTCTCAATAAGAAAAATGGATTCCTGTTTTTCTATTTCGGATCTCTTGATCAGGGTCAGCATATGCTCTGGGCATTAACGGACAAGGACCATCCTTACTATCATCCTGAAGAAGCAAAGAGATTCGGATATATGAAAGATGAACTTTACCGTATGCACGACAGGATTCTGGGAGATGTGCTGAATACGATGCCGAAAGATACAGGGCTGATTGTCATGTCCGATCACGGCTTCGGAACATTCAGAAGAAAAGTAAATCTCAACACTTTCCTGTTTAATGAAGGATATTTAAAGCTTGGCGTCAAAGAGATCGATACTGAAATATCACTTCTTGATGATTATAGCGAATATGACTGGGGGAATACTAAAGCATATGCAGTAGGACTGAACGGGTTGTATTTGAATATGAAGGGGCGTGAGTCCCAGGGAATAGTAACAAAAGGAGAAAGGCGTAAACTTCTTGAAGAGCTTCAGGGGAAAATACAGCAGATCAGGGATCCTGAAAACGGAAGGCAGGTCATTTCAGAAGCTTTCATTACTGAAGATCATTTCTCCCCTGATTTCCTTATCAGATCACCGGATATTATTCTCGGGTTTAACAGAGGGTACAGGTCCAGCGATTCATCTGCTCTTGGTGGAGCAACCAGGGAAATGGTTACGAACAATATGAACTGGTGGGCGGGAGATCATTGTATAAACCCGAGACACGTGCCCGCGAGCTTCTTCTCGAACTTCCCGATAAACAAAAAAATACCTTCCATTAAGGATATGGCACCTACAATATTGAAATATTTTGGAATAAATGAAGCTCCGACTATGAATGGAGATTCTTTAATTTAGGAGAAAAAAATGGCAAAAAAAGTAAAATTAAGCAACGAGAGCAGTCAGAAAGCTGATGAAATTATAGCTTTCCACGGTTACTCTTCACTTGAAGAGTTGATCGGTAACCTTATTGACAGTGAATATGAAAAAATAAAATCTGATGATGACAAAGATGAGCAGGCTGAAAAGCTTAGCGGATTAGGTTATATCTCTTAGATGATCCATAAAATAAATCTATTTGTTACTAAGGCATTCAATGTTATCCTCTCTCCTTTCAACGGAGTGAATGATTTCTGGCCGGTGTTGTTTCTTAGTATAATTCTCTCCTTTGTAATCCTGTATATATTGAAATATATTTCTTTTCCGAAAAAGATTGTGGAATCGAAAGATAAGATCAAAGCAAATATTTTTGCTATCAGGATTTACAAGGATTTCTGGAAAGTAATAGTTTCATCTTTCTTCAAGAGCTTGTTTCATACATTAAGATATTTTATTTTCAATCTTGCTCCATTTCTAATAATAATTCCTCTGCTGCTTCCGGTATTCTCACAGATGGAGGTCAGGTATGGTATAAGGCCTTTTAATCCGGGTGAATCCATTGTACTTAAGGCCGATCTTGATAAGGATTACAGAAAATATAGTATCTCGCTTGAGGAGAATGATTTTATAAAACCTAAAATGAGTCCGGTGTTCATAAATGCATGGATGGATGAAGAGAAGACAAAACCTGTAAGGGTTGCGAACTGGAAGCTTGAAGCTGTTAAAGAGGGGAAGACTACATTGGGAATCAGGATCAATGATAAAGTTTTTTATAAAGATCTTATGATAGGGAAATCCAAACTCCCACTCTCCAACAGAAAATATATGAATTCAGTTTTTGATCACTTCTTTTACCCCGCTGAAGAGTTAATTGAAGAAAATGATCTGTTAAGGGTTATAAAGATCAGTTATCCCGGAAAACTCATTAAATTTCTTGGTATAAAGATGCACTGGATATTTTGGAATCTGATAATTGTAATGGTCGTTATTCTAGCTTTCAGGAAAAGGTTCGGAGTAGAATTTTAATCTGAATTTTCAACTTCAGCTACAGCTTCAATAACCTTGGTATTAATGGATACAAAAGATTTTTTATCATATTTCAATTTTAAGAATCCGTCTTCTCTCTTTAAAAATTCTATAATTGAAACTTTGGTTAACTGAATAAAATCATTGTCTTCAAAATGTTTTAGAAAGCCTGTGAACATGCCTTGGATAAGATAATAAGAATTACCGGCAGTTTTTGTGGTTAATTCAAGATGATGAGATTTTTTGACGACTATGCTGGTACTTTGATCGGGTTGTTCAGTTGACTCCTCGAAATCAATATTCTTAGGTTGATTTTCATCATAGACAAAATATATATCACTCTTTCGGAATAAAAGTTCCTTGTATTTTCTTGATTCCCGATATTCTTTATTATTGTGTTCTGAGATAGTAACGTCTGAAAGTTTCATATATCCTGTAAGGTGTAATTCTGAATCGTTCGATCTGTTGCCCATTTTTCTGTTCAGAACAGAGTGTGTCCGGGCATCGACCCTTTTGCTTTCCTCTTTAATGTTTCCTACTATAATTTTTCCAGGTGATCCGATCACAATTTTCCATTCTCTCATAAAACTCTCCTATGGATTATTATGTTCAATCATATTCCGATTGTCAATATATCATCTTTTTAACCTTTATCCTACCTGCAAATGATAGTGTGATTTTATAGGAATACATTTTATTTGATACTTTTATTGTGCACATTGGAGATGCACTGCCTTTGGGATTGAATACAGGAGAGGAGTTGCAGGTGATATTGATCTTTCCTTTCATTTCCCAGGATTTATAGTTTATCCATTTATGGTTATTTATGATCTCCAGCCGGCCTGACCTGTTGATTATTCTGAATCTTACTTTTCGGCTTTCCGAAAGTGAAAGATATCTTGCTTCACTTAAGTGGGAGGTTAGCGAAGACACAGCGGTTGATATTTCTATTCTTGAAAGAAATGAAGAGATTACCGGAAATGAGGAAGTTAAGATAATCATACCTATTGTTACAGCAGATAAAAGTTCCAGAACAGTAAGTCCTCTGTTATTTTTCATCTTCAAATATCTCTTCAATCAACTCTGTCCGGAAGTCTTTAATGATAGTCAAATTTTTTATATATAAATTATCAATTGAAGGAGGTTTGAACTTCTTCACTGGAGTTACTTTTATTTTACCTTTGTTTTTGAGATCCCGGCAATATAGGTTGCCTGATATTTGAACTTCGGGTGTATCATTAATAACACTACCGTTTATATTGATAGAACCATGAATGATCAATGGGCCGGCACAACCGAACCTCAGAACAGGTATTGAATATTTTATTGAAAATGGTGAAGCAGCTAATAGAATTGTTATCGAAGGTCTTGGATTGTAGTAGGCGGTTGTGATACTTCCGGTAATGGATGAGCAAATGTTCAGATTCCCCAAAATGATCAGTTCCGGATGTGAATCGATGGCAAGGGCCGGATCGCTCCCGGCCTCAAATATATCTACATTTCCGTTAACTATAATTTTCCCATTAAAAGTTTTATGTTCATTTCCGGACTTCCCGCCTGTTTCATAATGAAATTGTTCCCCTGAATATTTGATTTTGAAATAATTATTGCTCTGGATAATTTCAATTATCTGATATTCATTTTCCGTAGAAAGAATTATCTTTTCAGCATTGCCTTGTACGAAAACCGGCCCTGCTTTTTCTGCAGAGAGGGCGAAATATATCCCGTCCCTGAATTCAGATTCATTATCTGCTTGTTCGAATAATTGTTTTATAGCAATTAAATTTACATTTTCCCGGTCCAGGCCAAGGAGCTTTGCCAAATATGATTGTATATCAAAAACTGATTTGTGATCTGAAATAAAAATATGATGTTTCTCAGTAGAGGGGAGAAGGCCTTTAATGAACTTCTCATCGGATATATTATATTTTCCGGAGTTAATTAGAACCGGTAGGAAGCTAAAAGGTAAATCTCCGGTAAATATGTTAAAAATACTTTCACTTTTCCATTTATGTCGTCTATTGGACGAGATTGATTCTATTCCGAAATTAACCTTAATGAGTTTGAAAAGTAAAAGATCCCGGGAATAAAATAAAAATGATTTTTTTATTTCCGCAGAATCTGTTTTGCTGTCCGGATAGAGCATATTGTTAAAGTGATCTTTGCAATCATCAATTGATGAATTAAATCTGATATTTATGATCTTTTCTGTATCCTTGTGGAGGTGAAAGATCAGGAGGTTGTGAAGTAGTTCCGATCTTGTTTGGTGAATATTCCTTGCTTTTACTACTCTGTTATGTACCAGTGTAAAATTCAGCAGCGATAATCCCAGAAATAGGACAAGGAACATAAATATTATAGCAAGAATTACCGAACCGTTCTTTTTCATTATTCAACCCTGTTTGATAAAAAGATATATCCCCTTACCTGTTCCTTCTTGTTTATTTCAAGCCTGTAAAGGACCGAGTTGGAATCTTCAAAGAATGAAAGGTAAAAATCTGTAACTCCTTCGATCACAGGTTGGAAATAACCTTTATCAATTTTTCTTTTTATGACTTTTTCTTTCTTATATAATTTCATTTCGATCTCTTTCAGAGGGACAACTACGGAGTGCTTCAAGTGCTCATTCTTAAGACCTGATTCAAGTTGCAATAAGCATCCGTCTACTTTCTGAATCCGTGAAAATTCAAATCGCCTGCTGACGGTATCATATATAAGTATCCTTCTCCCTTTCTTTACAAAATCTTTCCCCGTTACCTCTATTGTTTTATCACCTTTATAACTGTTCCTCTCCAGTTCTTCCGTAGCCAGTCCGTATATAACTTTAAATCCGGATTGAGTGTGTGTGAACAATTCAAGGTTGAACATGGAAGCAGCTTCCTGGAGCCTCATTCCACATTTTGTGAGGTCATTTTTTATTGTATCCACAGTGAAAAACAGTGATTCCAGTAATTGATGGCGGGTTGTAACTTTTCTGCTTACGGTGATCCCTTCTGATATATTTGAAATTACCATACCAAAAATTGTAAAACTGATAGCTAAAACAACAAGAAGTTCTAAAATTGAAAATCCGTTATTCATTTCTTACCTCCCTTAGTATTCCTGACTTATAGAAAATCAAAACCGATCCGAAGTTATTTCTGCTTCCCTTCAATATTATTTTTTTTAAATTATGGGTTATATTAATGATGGTGGTGATAATCACCACGTCCCCGGTCCGCTCCATGCTGGTCCCTTCTGAAAAAAGCGGAGATATATATCTTTGTCCTAAAAGTGAGTTTTTTTTATTTTCAAGAATCAGGCCGACCCGGAACCGCAGATCTGAATTTTTAACTCCATGAAGTGCAACTATCATACATTTCATCAATAAAAGAGTTGATAAACTTATCATAGTAATTGATATGAGTGTTTCGATCAGAGTAAATCCGGTTTTGTGAGTTTCCATTTTATATGATTAGTAACAATATCTTTTCCAAACTGAAGTTTCTTTTGTGGTCAGGTGATGGGGATAAAAATAGTTCTTTTATATAGGTGGTATCCATATTGAAATTTTATTTATTTTTGAAATGGAACAAATGAATGGTAGAAATTGTATAAACTATTGAAAACGTTGGGAGGACATTTATGTAAACATATATTTACACTTTCAGTTTCCCGGATTATCACCAAATATTCGTTTAATACCGATATTATTAGAAATTTTTTCTAATACAGGATTTGGAAAGATAATTGTATATATGATCTCCGGAGGTAATAATGAGAAATTTGAAAATTTTCTTAATCTTTTTTCTGGTAATGACAATTTTTTCAATGTCAGGAGTGCAATTGCAGGGAGCCGATAAGAAGGCAGTGAAAAAGTCGAGTCAGATAAATATCAATACTGCAGGTGTTGATCAATTATCTAAATTGCCTGGAATTGGGAAGAAGAAAGCTGAAAGGATAATCTCTTTTCGGAAAAAGCATGGCCGTTTCAGGCGGACCAGAGAGATCATGAAAGTTAAAGGGATCGGAGAGAAAACCTTTAAAAAATTTGCAAATCGTATCAGGGTCTGAGGAGGAGACATGGATGAAAAAATTAAGGAGTTGAATCTTTTACTTTTATATCTTGCGGGATGGGAAGAAGATTCTACAAAAGAGCCGGGAAAAAAAGTATTCCGTTCATGGAAAGGATTTCTATTTGAGGTTCTTAACGAACTTCAGGATGATGAGATGATATACCAGTTCAAGAACGGGAAGTCGGTCATAATTCTTGATGATGGTATTAAAAAAGCTGAAAAGCTG
>Ga0190293_1000551_pt1 | contig 13356 bp, 15 predicted proteins | sample 48693001_MG_FD_161671 | JGI IMG/M metagenome (GOLD analysis project Ga0190293, IMG submission 161671) | Hydrothermal vent microbial mat bacterial communities from Southern Trench, Guaymas Basin, Mexico - 4869-30-0-1_MG | ecosystem: Environmental > Aquatic > Marine > Hydrothermal vents >... | reverse complement strand
ATTTAAGCTGCTTTTACCTGTACTTATAAGGTCTTCTACCACAACTACATTCTGCCCCTTTTGTATAAACCCTTCAATTTGATTTTGCCTACCATGTTTTTTAGCTTCAGGTCTTACATATATAAAAGGCAAACCTAAATATTCAGCAACAAGAATTCCTATACCTATAGCTCCAGTTGCAACACCAGCAATAACATCTGGTTTGCCAAATTGCTTTTCTATTTGTTTACCCATAGTTTCACGTATATAATTACGGATAGGCGGAAAAGATAATATTATTCTATTATCACAATAAATTGGAGATTTCCATCCAGAAGCCCACGTAAAGGGATCTTTAGGACTTAGTTTTATGGCTTTAATTTGCAATAAGACTTCGGCAGTTTTTCTAGCAGTATGTTTGTTAAAAATCATAAATGCAAAATTACATATAAATTAGGTTTAGCTAAAAGTTATTTATTAACAATAATATTTTTTATGTTTGTTTATTGTGTTCAAAAAAAAAGATATTTTTAAACCATTGTAATATGAGTACACTTACAGATGTATAAAATTTTTGTTAACGATAAGCCTATAATTTTAACTACTGAAGTTGAAAAGGAAACTTTTTTTAAGAATTATTCTCTAAAGAAAGTTAAAATTGGGAATGTTATTAGAAAATTAAATAACACTTCTCTTCAAGAAGTTAGGCTTATACACAAAAAGAAAAAAAAACTTCTTAAAAAATTCTTGAAATTATTACCAAATGTTATTGCTGGTGGAGGAAAAGTTTATAATAAAAATGGTGATATTTTGTTTATTTATAGAAATGGTAAATGGGATTTGCCTAAAGGAAAAATTGAAGGTAATGAAACTATCGAGCATACAGCTATTAGAGAAGTTTCGGAAGAAACAGGTGTAAATTGTTTAGAAATCACGAAGCCCTTGGAAACAACGTATCATATTTTTAAAAGAAATGGTAGATATAAAATAAAGATTACGTATTGGTTCGAAATGAGAACACAATTTACAGGTAATTTATGGCCTCAGGAAAATGAAGGGATAACAAAAGTAGAATGGTTAAATGATGCACAAATTACTAAAGCTATGGAGAACTCTTATGCAAATATTAAGGTTTTAATGTAGTGTTTTAATAAAGAGATGTTATTTCCAAGCTAAAATACCTCCTTTTAAATCATAAATTTCATTAAAACCCAACTGTACTAAAACTTTTGCGGAATTTTGACTTCTTACTCCAGAACGGCAGTATAGGTATATTGGCTTATCTTTATCTAAAGTTTTAAAATATTTCAAAAAATTATTGCGTAAAAAAAAATCTACGTTTATAGCACCTTCAATATGACCAGAGTTAAATTCTCTAACTGTACGAACATCAATGAGCTGTACGTCTTTTTCAATAATTGCTTCTTTGAAATTAATGGCATCTAAAATTTCAATTTTATCAGATTGTTGTGCATTAATTCCAAAAATAGAACTGAATATTGACATAATTATAAATATTTTTTTCATTTTTTAATAAATCTTAAATAGATTCCTTATAAAAACCAAAAGAGAAGTGCTATTGCTATCACTCCTCTTTCATAATAAACCAACTATTATCAAACATTATGAATAATTAATAACTTTATTAAAAGTTAATAATGATTCTACATTTTGTTAGACAAATATATAAAGTCTTTTAAGATTGTACAGTAACAAAAGTTACATTCGAATTTAGCTTACTTTAATTCTATAAGCGTAATTTCTGGCCTCATTCCTAATCTTCCAGGAAAACCAAGCCAACCTAAACCTCTGTTAACATATAAATACTGACGATTATCATTATATAATCCTCCCCAATGTTTGTACTTGTATTTTATGGGACTCCATTTTAGATTTTTATATTTAAAGCCTGCTTGCATACCATGTGTATGACCTGATAATGTAAGTGTAATATTGGTTTTTTGAATTACTTCCTCGTTCCAATGTGTAGGATCATGTGATAATAATATTTTAAATGGAACATCTACTACGTGTTCTAAAGCTTGATTCAGATTACCATATTGTTTAAATGGGTGTTTACCCCAATTTTCGACACCAATTATTGCAAGCTTATCTTTCATATTCTTAATAATTTCAGCTTCATTTAGCAAGAGTTTAAATCCTATATCGATATAGAACTGTTTGATAGCTAAAAAATTATTTTCTTTTTCTTCTGCTGACTTCCATTGGCTATAATCTCCATAATCATGATTTCCTAATACTGAATACTTCCCTTTTTGAGCAATTAGTTTATTGAATACACTTTTCCATCCTTTTAATTCCCAAGCATAATTATTCACCAAATCACCTGTAATAAAAATATAGTCAGGTTTCAAATCGTTAATTTTTTTAATTGCTCGATCTAAAATATGATAGCGATAATTAAAACTGCCTAAATGAATATCAGATAGCTGAATAATTCTTAGACCTTTAAATGACTCAGGTAGGTTATTAAAAGCAAGAGTAATATGATGAACTTCAAACTTGTAAAGCGTTCTAAATATGCCATAAACAATTATTAAAAAAGGTAAAACCCCTGAAAGCAAACCAACAAACGGAACTATAATTAACGATTCTTTTTCTGAAAGTACGTAGTTAGAAAAGTAGAGTATGCTTATAACAATTACAAAAATAAGTTTTGGAATAAAGGACGATACCGTTAACCCATAAAATGAAGAAATTAATAAATGTTTACGATTGGGACTAATACTATCTAACTTTATTTTTAGTATAATGATTGCAGAAATTAGCCCAATAGTAAAAACCCAAAATAAGGCACTAATAGTAGTTTTTAATAATTTTGAACTAAAAAATTGTGTTATAGATTCTAACCAATAATAGGCAAGTACATCTACAAGCAAAATCATCAAACATAAAAGAGAAATGGTATATAGAGAATAAGATCTCATGACTAATTGTTTTTTAAACGCCTTTTATCTTTATGAGCCCAATAAATTCCTTTTACATCTGAAGCCCATTTATCATACATAAATATCAAAGTAATTTCTTCTATAGTTTCTAATAAACCAATAGCAACCATAAAATAAAATAAGGTGTATTCAGGTGTAAAAAATAAGGACCATAAAATAAATGCACTTTGTACAATTGCAGATAGTTTCGCTAAATAAGTATGAAAGGCAGTGGCTTTACTATATTTTGAATAGGCTATAATCATTTGAATTATATAGGGAATAAAAGCAATAAGTATGATGATGAGATTTGTTTTAATAAAATCAGTTTCAAAATAAAATAAGCCTATTAAACCTACAATTAAAGTAATTTGATCTCCAAAAGAATCAAGTTGTGAGCCTCTTGGACTTGTAATATTTAGTTTTCGTGCTAAAAAACCATCAATAGCATCGGTAGAATAACTAATTAACAGCAACCACGTAAAAATTAATCGTTCATCAAACCAAATAAATGCCAATAAAAAAGGAGCAGCTATAATGCGATAAAACGAAAACCAGTCTGCTATATTAAAATTTTTGAATGTGAGCATATATTTTTCATTCTAATGACACGAATTCAGATCTTTTCTAAAAATAGCCAATTAATTATTTAAAGGCATAATATTCCATTTTTTATTTTCACCTAGAATAGCTACTAAATTTTCGGCAATATGTTTGCAAGTAAATTTTGGAGGAACTATAAGAAATTTTTTAGCGAGAGAAACATTTTTGCCTTTCGTGAGATAATCTAAACTTGCGCCTGTAGTGTCTATAATTACTTCAAAATAGCGATAATTTACAACGGGTTTTTTAAAGATTTCATTAAACCCTAAATCTTCTTTAATTAATTCTAGAGCTAAAGCAGTGTTTTCAATAAAGTTTTTAGCATTTAAAAATTTTGGAGCAATTATAGTTTTTCCTGATTTATCAATATAACCAAAATAAGAAACTCCTTCTCTTTTTTGAACAATCAAGCATCTATTACTTTTAAAAATAGGATAATTTCTAGTATTCGTTTTTGTTAGAACTAAATCGCTTCTAAAAGCAATAATAATGAAACCCTGTTCATTTATAAAAGCCCATTGTTCACCTTTTTTAATCGCAGCGACACCTTCATTAAATGGTGAAATATAATCAATGTTCTCAATGATTTGTGTGAAACTAAAAAAGGGAATTAAAAGAATTGCAATACAGTAAATTACTTTTGTTCTCATGATAATGACATTTAGGTATATCATTATAAAAGTATACTATATAAACGTCTTATAAAATGATTTTAATCATACTTATAAAATTTAAGAATAAGATTTTATAATAGAAATAATGTCCTCTTTTTGGAGTACTCCAGATTGCCTCCAAACCTGTTTGCCGTTTTTAAAGAGCAACATTGTTGGCACACCTCTAATCTGATATTTTGCAGCCAATGGTTGATTTTTATCAACATCAATTTTCATGATTTTTATGTCATTACCAAGTTCATCTTTTACTTGTTTTAAAATAGGAGCTAACATTTTGCAAGGACCACACCAATCTGCGTAAAAATCTACTAAAACAGGATTGTCTGAATTTATAATAGTCATGAAATTGTTCTTCATCTATTTACTTTTATATTTTATTTAGTTCAATATTTAACTTTGCCAACATAATTAATTCGGATTTATTAATTCCAGAAAAACTAGAAGCAATTGCTCTGGCTGTTTTCAATATCAACTGTTTAATTTTATCTGTAAAGAAATGTTTTTGTTCATTTTTATAAGCTATAAAATCATTAAAACAAGAAGTTGCATTTAAATCATCTTGATTATTTAACCAATCAAAAACAACTTCAATTTGATAGGCAGCATCTGTATTAAAATCATCCTCGATTGGGTCAATATCTAACCATTGAGATTTAACGATTTCTTTTAAAACAGTAAATTCTTCTTCTCTAACTGTGTTGTCGGAAGCAGCCATAGCATAGAATAGTTTACCAAGGTTTTGATAAAAATGGATATTTAAATTTTTCATGGTTTTTATTTTAATTTATTTATAACTACAGTAACAAAGTTATTAAGACAGCTGCTTTTTTACTATGATATATATCAGTTATGAATATTAAAACACCAATATAAAAGTAAGTAATATTTTAATTTAAATCATTTTAGCTTTTAATTTAGTCAATCTGATATAAGTCATAGTTTTTTTGAAGTTTACTGTTTAATTTTAGAAGGTAAATTAAATAGTATAATTATGAGAAAAATATTAATCCCAACCGATTTTTCAGAAAACGCAATGAATGCCATAAATTATGCTTTAGAACTTTTTAAGTATGACATTAGTGAGTTTTATATTATGCACACCTATCAAGATGAAATATATGCAGATCAAACATTATTAACTCAAGAAACATTAGATGAGGTAACAAAAATTATAAGCAATAGATCTAAAGAACAATTAGAGAAAACTATACATCAGATTAAAACTATTTCACCAAATCCAAGACATACTTATCATATGATGTCTTACAATATGATTCTAGTTGATTGTGCAGATAAAATTGTGGATGAAAATAATATAGATATTATTGTTATGGGTACTCATGGTATGACTAATGATAGAAAGTTAACTTTTGGAAGTCATACGTTGCAAGTTTTAAAATATGTGCAATGTCCTGTTTTAGCAATTCCTGTGAACTATAAATATACACAACCAAAACATATACTTTTCCCAACAGATTATATGATTCCTTATAAAAGAAGGGAACTTAAATTGCTTTGTGAAATAGCCACTCCATTCAGGGCAAAGATTGATATGTTTTATATATCTAAAAGTGATAAACTCTCGATGCGCCAAAAAAACAATAAAGATTTTATAAATGATGAACTATGCAAAAATCAAATCAATTTTATAACCATTAATAACAAAAATATTACAAATGCTATTTATGCATACATTAAAGAAAATGTGATAGATATGTTAGTAATGGTAAATACCAGACATTCGTTTTTAGAGAATATTTTATTTCAATCCACTATAGATGAAATAAGTTTACATCTAGATATTCCATTTTTAGCCATGCAAAATATGAGAAGGTTTTAATGGCATAATTTAAATTATACGTCATGAAAAAAATTATATTACCTACAGATTTTTCAGATAATTCTTGGAGTGCTGTTGTATATGCATTGAAATTATTTGAGGAAGAACCTTGTACCTTTTATTTATTACACTCTACTTTAATTAAGGCATTAATATTTTCTGATCTTTCAAATAAATTATTAGAAACAATCCGTGATGATGCAATGACAGAATTATTAAAATTGAAAAAGCAAGCAGAAGAATCTAATACGAATGTAAATCATATTTTTAAGGTAGTCTTGAGTACAGATGGTTTAGTTGAAGCCGTTGAGGAGACAGTAAAAAAATGCAAAGCAGATATTGTAGTTGTTGGAACAAATGGAGCTTCTGGAGCTAAAGAGTTTTTCTTTGGTAGTAATACCGTTAGACTTATTAAGAGTTTAACAATGTGTCCAATTTTAGTTATACCACATGAATATAATTTTGTTGTTCCTAAACAAATGGCATTTCCAACAGATTTTAATCGTTTTTATTCAGAAAAAGAATTGAGACCATTAAAAGATTTAGTGACATTAAATAACTCGAAAATTAGAATTTTTCATATTCATGTTGAAGAAAAATTAAATGATATACAAGAGTATAACATGTCAAAACTTGATGAATATTTAGAACCATATGAGCATAGTTTTCATTGGATGCCTAATTATACAAAAATAGCAACCGAGATTAATGTATTTATAAGAGAATTAAAAATAAACATACTTGTTATGGTTAATTATAAACATAGTTTTATTGAAAATATTTTAAAAGAACCAGTTATAAAGAAATTAGGTTTTCATCCAATTATCCCTTTTTTAGTCATCCCTGAATGAGAGACAAAACAATTATAACTAAAGGTTGATTACCTTCTGTAGTTTAATATTAATCATACATAATTTAAAATAAGAGCAAATGAAAAATTTAGGAGTTTGGCTTGACAAAGAGAAAGCACATGTAGTAACCATTGAAAATGGGAAAGAAGACGTTGTAATTATTGAATCTGGAGTTGAGAATTTCCGTATTTCTGGAGGTTCTGGTACAAGATTTAAAGGAGGCCCTCAAGATGTAGTTCAAGATAGTAGATATTTAGAACGTGAAAAGAATCAATTAAGAACATATTTTAAAGACATTGCATCCAAAATAGAGCATGCAGATGCTATTGTGCTTTTTGGTCCTGCAGAAGCAAGTGAAAAATTTAAAAAAGAATTAGAAGAGCGCTATCAAAATATACATAAGAGAGTTAAAGGATTAAAAAAAGCAGATAGCATGACAGATAATCAAATAAAGGCTTTGGTCAGAGATTATTTCAACTAATAACATGGAAAAGGATACGGTTTATATTATTAAATCTTCAGGTGATAAAGTAAAATTTTCAACACACAAATTGCGTACATCACTTAAGAAAACTGGAGCCGATAAGGCCATAGTGGAAGAGATAATAAGTAAAGTAAGAGATGAATTATATCAAGGTATCTCAACTAAGAAAATCTACAATAGAGCTTTCGCATTACTTAAAAAAAAGAAAAGCTACTTAGCTTCAAAATATAAACTCAAAAAAGCAATTTATGAGTTAGGTCCAACAGGTTTTCCTTTTGAACGTTTTATTAGTACTATTTTAAAATTTCAAGATTACCAAACGGATGTTGATATAACTCTTCAAGGGAAATGTGTTTCCCATGAAATAGATGTCATTGCCAATAAAAATAATGAAACCACATTAATAGAGTGCAAGTTTCATATTAAAAAAGGGCTGCACTGTAATGTAAAGGTGCCTTTATATATTAATTCACGATATCTAGACGTGAAAGCTCAATGGAATGCGAATACAAAGAATCATACAAAACTTGCTCAGGGATGGGTCGTTACTAATACACGTTTCACACAAGATGCCATAGCATATGGAGATTGTAGTGGTTTATATATGCTAAGTTGGGATTACCCTAAAAATGATGGTTTAAAAGACAGAATTGATAGATTAGGTTTATACCCAATTACGGTGTCAACATTACTTAAAAGGAGAGAAAAACAATTTTTATTAAGTAGAGATATTGTATTGTGTAGAGAGTTAATTGGTGATGCTTTTTATTTAGATCACTTAGGGATTTCTGATACTAGAAAAGAAAAGATTCTAGATGAAATAAATCAACTTTGTGGCTGTTAAATAAAAGCTGCTTATTTATGTGTTTTTCTACAATTAATCACATAGATCATGAAAAATAAAACTTTAACATTTTTCTTTTAATTAATTATAATTAACTGATATATGTCATTTTTAATGTCGGGTTATATTGGTAAATTATAATGGTTGTTAATAAAGTTAAATCCTTAGTTATGAGAACCGTACAAACACAAGCAAGATTAGTTGAATGGCTTAGTGCAGAAGATATGCATACGTCATCAAAGAAATGGTTATCTGAATTGCAATTTATAAAAGTTGAGCAATTATTTTTTGAAGATTTAATAAAATCTTACACACTTCAGTTGTTATCTGATAATCATTTTGTTGAAATTAAAAAAATTATTAATGAGATAAGTAAAATGCAAAAGAAAAATACTTTACTCATTAAAGCTATTAAACGTCACGAGAATGAACTTGAAATATTAGTGGATGGTATCGATCAAATAAAAGAAGAGGTAAGCTATAAAAATGAACATAGAGAACTTATACAATTAATGAGTACTTATTTGAAAGCGTACCAATTAATGAAAAAACAACTGTTTGAAATTGTAAAAAGGGTTATGAAGCAAGAAAAACAAAAACGTTTGCTTGAATAAGAGTATGAATGTTATAAAAGGCAAATTATGAAACATGTAATTTTATTTTTAATCGGTTTATTAATAATAAGCTGTTCTACAACACATCTTGTAGAGAACTGGAAAAACCCAGAGATTGACACTTATGAACCTTCAAAGGTTTTAATAGTAGGAATAACGTCTAATATTGAAGCAAGAGAGATATTTGAACAACAATTAAAAAACGAATTTGAAGCTAGGGGAATTGTAGCGGTTACAAGTTTGGACTTTTTTAACCCTACTGTTAGAACGGAAAAGATGACAGAAGAAGATTTGAACACCTTAGAAAATGAACTTATTATTGATGGATTTGATACTATTTTATTAACTAAAGTTGTAGGTGTTGAAGATAAAATAGTATACAAGAAAGCTTATGATGATTTTGATAATACCTATAGAAAATTTAACGAAGAATATTTAATGTATCAAGACATTTTTTATAATCCAGATTACTATGAAAATTACACTGTTTATCATACAGAATCCTCAATGTACTGTATTTGCCCAACAAAAGAGAGGGAATTAATGTGGAAAGGCTACATAGACATAGTAGATCCTCAAACTGCTGAAGAAACAATTAATAATTATGTTCGACTAGTTATAATAGTTTTGGAAGAACAACAATTAATAACTCCAAAAGCAGATAATGAAAGCATTGATTATGAACAAAAAGAAGAGGAGCCAGCATTGTAAAAGCTTAGTTTGATATTAGCTTGTAATTATGCTTTCTAAAATATCACCTACAAAATAAGAGACTGTCGCGGCAAGTATGCCTAAGATTAGGGTTTCAAGAATGCCTTTTAACTTACTAGTTTCAGTGATGTAAGTTTTTAAAAATCCAATAAAAATAAATGCTACTGATGTGAAGATACTTGTCCATAGGAATAAGTCTCCAGGAAATTCTGATATATAATCCCAAACGTAAATTATTAAAGGAATTAATCCAATTAAGATAAACGACAAGTAGGTGACAAACCCCATCATAATTGGAGATTTTGTTTCTTCAACCATTAGCAATTCTTCTTTCATCATTACATCTACCCAACGGTCTTTATCTGCTGTAATCGTATCAACTACTTGCTCTAATAATTCACCTTTAAACCCTTTTTGTTCATAAATCTCTACGACTTCTTCACGTTCTTTTTCTGGTAAATTATCAACTTCCCAATACTCAATTTTCTTGTGCTTATTGTAATTGTCTTTAACAGATTGTGTTGAAAGGTAAGCACCAATAGACATGGCAAATCCATCAGCAAGTAAATTGGCAAATCCAAGAATAATAATAATCTTATTGTCAAGACCTGCGCCAACAGAACCTGCTACTACTGCAAATGTAGTGACAGCACCATCAATTCCTCCATAAACAAACTCACCTAAATACTCCTGATATTTGTGAAATAAATTATCGCTTTTATGGATAGCATTTTCGTCGTGAGTCATTAATTATATCTTGAAGTGTGTTATATGATAAAGATACTCAAATAGTGTTTAATTAGATTTAAAATCTAATAAATCATCAATAGTATTTGTGGTCACCGAATGATAATTTGGACGTGCTTTTTTATAAATCGCTAAAGCTTCATCAATTTTATCACTTTTTTTATAGGCTCTAAAAATAGTAGATACATACCAACGTCTGCCAACATGAATTAAGAAGTCTTCAATTTTTTCATCTATAGAATTGCCTCTATAATCGTGAATTATGGATTGCTCATACCAAACCATAGTAATATAAGAATTGTCAGAATCCGTAAGATTGAAAGCGGAGTCCAATAATTCGAAATGAATTAGTTCCATGCCTTTTGGGAAATTACGAATAAAATGAACCCATTCTTGTGGCGTCCAATTTTTTGTAACTTCAGAATTAATAGCATTAGTATCTATAAACTGTTTTAATGTGTGTTCTACATTTTTAAATTTATCTGATGTAATTATAGCTTGATTACTAGGAATACCAGTTTGATAAATCCATTCATCTGTGTTAAATGTAATGTTGTTTTTTTCTAGTAAGTGCGTGTTTAAATAACTGATGAATTTTTCTGTGTTTATAGTAGAAAAAGCATGCTCTTGAAAGTAATTTTTTAAGAACTCATCAAATTTTTCTCGACCAACAGCCTCTTCTAAAGTTCGTAAAAAGAGATAACCTTTATCGTATGCAATACTATTCATGCCATCGTCTGGATTACGACCTTTTAAATGCAGTTTTAATTTTGTGTCGTTTGGTGTGTTTTTTAAATTTTCTAATTCATCATCTAAATCTTGTCTGCTAATTAGTGCTAACATATTTGCTCTGTCTTTGCCATATAGCGCTTCCATAATTCGCATTTCGAAATACACAGTAAAACCTTCGTTAAGCCAAAAATCATCCCATGTGGCATTGGTTACTAGATTTCCAGACCAAGAATGCGCCAATTCATGAGCGATTAGAGAAGTTAAACTTTTATCGCCAGCAATAACTGTTGGTGTTGCAAAAGTAAGTCTTGGGTTTTCCATACCACCAAAAGGAAAGCTAGGAGGTAGTACAATAACATCAAATTGTTCCCAAGCATAAGTGCCATACAAATTTTCGGCAGAAGCAACCATTTTTTCCATATCTGAAAACTCATAATGCACTTTATCTATCAATGATTTTTCAGCGTAAACACCTGTTCTATTGCTAATGGGTTTATATTCTATATCTCCAACGGCTAGAGCAATTAAATATGCTGAAATGGGTTGTTGCATTTTAAAATTATAAATGCCGTCTACTGTTTTTTCTTTCGGATTTTCTGCACTCATAACTGCCATTAATTCTGAAGGCACTTTAACAGTTGCATTATAAGTTACTCTAATTTGTGGGCTATCTTGAATAGGAATCCAAGTTCTTGTTAGAATTGCTTGTCCTTGAGTGAATAAAAAAGGATGAGTTTTATCTGCTGTTTGTTGTGGATTTAACCATTGTAATGCTTCTGTTTTATCTGTCGTTTTGTAAAAAACAGTTATGGTTTTGGTATCCTCTTTTATATCAATTTTTAAAGGCTGACCAAGTAAATCGTTGAATACAACCAATGTGAATGTCGTGTCTTCTCCATCTGCTAGAACCTGTTCAATATCTAAATACTTGGTGTCCAAAATAATTTCTGAAGCAGCATTGTTATCAATAGTATAATGAGCTTTGCCTGAAATTATTTCCTCATTAAAATCGATATTAATATTTAAATCTAAATGCGTAATAACTGCTTCATTTGGTTGCGCATAAGAGTGAGAATCTTCAACATATTTCTGTGTTGACTTTTCAGTTTTAGATTCTGTACAATTTGAGAAACATAAAAGGATTATAAATAATAAAGCGAGTCGTTTCATAAAGATAAATATGATTTGAGTTTTTATTAAAAGTTTAGGCGAAGTTAATATTTTATTCAATTCTATAAACAGGATATTGTAAATGTGCTTTCTCGTAATAGTCACTTCGCTTATGTAACCAATCTAATTGAGCATACCAATTTTTTGCAAATGTAGTGTCTGTAGATTTCTTCATATTAAAAGCAATTTGTAATCGCGGATTAATAGCTAATAATTCTGATACTCTATCTTCCCAAACATAAGGAGAAAAATATTCTTTTTGTTGTAAAATAGTATCGAAAAAATTCCAATTAAAAAATGAATCAGGTGCTTGTGGCTCTAGTGTTTCTAAAAGATATCGCAATGCCTTTTGATTGGTATATATCATGTAATCCCCTGCTCTAAAAGCCACATTTTCTGAAGATGATTTTACTGTTGTATTGTAATGCTGGTAATGCCCTTCGTAAGGTTGATTTCTACTTTTAAAAGTGTTTATTCTATAACTTTGAACTGTAAGCGTTGTGTCTTTTTTAAAGGCTGTCATTTCTACGTTATTGATTTTTAGTAATTCAATAACTTGATGCCAAGCTTGAGGAATGATATATGCATTTGGAATCTTAATCTCGATATTTGGTTTAAAATAATTTTGATATTTAACCTCTTTAGTAAACGGTTTTGTTCTATCAAATTTGAGGCGTTTTGCTCCAGTAATTTTACTGTCGATATAGTTTCCTTCAAATCCTTTAAAATTTAAAGTTGTCGATTTAGTAGTATCAATTTCCCAAGTTAAAGGATAAGTAGTGCTGAAAATCAAACTTTTATTAAAACCTTGGCGAAGTGTTTTTATTTTTTCTGAATCATTTTCAATAATCTCAATCATGCTTTTCATAAGCTCGTAAGTGCCTTCAACACGTTGTTTATATGGTTTTAGCATATGCGTTTCTACCATCATGCCTAAAGTGTTAAAAAGTGTGGTGTAGCCTGTAGAATATCTAGGAGTATCTAAAAACTGTGAAAACCCTTTTTCAGGAATTTGGTTGAAAACATTTACATAAGGCGTTATGTCCCAATCTTTGGCTACAAGTTTTTGTTCTAATTTTGGCATCATTTCCTGATGAATATAGTTGCCTAATTTTCCGCCAAGTTTGTTATGTTGTGTAAATAAATGCGTTAAAGTATA
>Ga0190293_1000550_pt1 | contig 13370 bp, 13 predicted proteins | sample 48693001_MG_FD_161671 | JGI IMG/M metagenome (GOLD analysis project Ga0190293, IMG submission 161671) | Hydrothermal vent microbial mat bacterial communities from Southern Trench, Guaymas Basin, Mexico - 4869-30-0-1_MG | ecosystem: Environmental > Aquatic > Marine > Hydrothermal vents >... | reverse complement strand
TCTGTTCTTCCCACTCTTCCATATGTGGATTGATTTCCTTGTTCACGAATTCGCGAACGGCCTTCCTGATCATCTCATGTTCTTTGTTGAAATAGAGCTCGTTCGTCATTTCCGCCTCCGTGTGAAGTGTGCATAATGCACTCGCTGTTGTGGTTCAAGGGATCCTATGAACCATTATGCAAGTACGTAGCTCAACCATATGTCACTTTTATTGACTTTTGAAGTACCCTTATGAAATTCGAGGACCCTGAAAATATGTTTTGCAAAAAGATTCCGAAGTTCGGTGTCCTGCCAATAGAAAAATGCCCGTCCATCCTCCCCCACTGACGAACCATCCCCCTCCTTAAGAGATACCAGTACCTTTCCGCCATTTCCCACCCCATCAAGAATATGCCCGAAAACTGATTCAAGATGCGCATGCGGAATGTGAACAAGTGATCCGGACAGAAGAATGGCATCGAACTTCTGTTTTGAAAAATCATACGTTTGAAAATCGCCCTCGATGATCTCACAACCCGTATGCTTTCGTGCCAGAGCTGCCAAACCTTTAGACCGCTCGAATCCCGTTACATTGAAACCGTGCCCTTTAAGCCAAAGAATATCCCGGCCGCTTCCACACCCCACATCGAGCAGCTTATCACCGGGTTTCAAATGCCTGATAAGCGGTTCCAAAAACGAAGAAGGATCGATGTGAAATGTCTTTTCGTGATAGGTTGTGTGGTGGTATTGGTAATAATCTACCATTGGAGCTCCTTGATGAGTGCACACGCTACAATATTTTACCGTATGAACAGAGACCTGGAGATCATTGGCCAGTGATGTATAGGACGTGGTGGAACCGACACGGTTTTTTAACAAATCCATCAATATTTCAATGGATTATGAAGCAAACTTCAAAAAAGTCAAGACCATTATGAAGTTTGCTTCAATTTAGTCAAAACCGCCCCTGATCAGAGAGCCAGGGCAGCTTCCCTGCAATAGTGTGCTTCTCTCTCTTTGGCTACGGAAGTACTTTCCAGATAGTCGTCAAAACTCATGAGCCGATCAATGGAGCCTTCCGGGGTGAGCTCCACGATACGGTTTGCCACGGTGGAGACGAACTGGTGATCGTGGGAAGCGAACAGAATCACCTCGGGAAAAGCCATGAGCCCTTCGTTGAGGGAAGTAATGGCCTCCAGGTCCAGGTGGTTGGTGGGCTCGTCCAAAAGAAGCGCATTGGAACCGCTCAGCATCATGCGGGAAAGCATGCAGCGTACCCTCTCCCCGCCGGAAAGAACCCCGGTCTTTTTCATGGCTTCTTCTCCGGAAAAAAGCATGCGGCCCAGGAAACTTCGGGCAAAGTTCATCCCCTCTTCCGGTGCGTACTGCAGCAACCACTGTACCAGGGGCATATCGCTCTCGAAGAAGCGACTGTTCTCCTTGGGAAAGTAGGAAGTGGTGACGGTCTGTCCCCATCGGAAGGTACCAGCGTCCGGCGCCATCTCCCCTGTCAGGATCTGGAACAGGGCGGTTTTGGCCAGGCTGTTGTCTCCCACAAAAGCGACTTTATCCCCGCTGTTCACCACCATACTGAAGCTGTTGAGGACCTTCTCCCCATCGATTGTTTTGGTGAGGTTTTCGATTTCCAGGATCACACTCCCACACGGGCGTTCCGGTCTGAAGGCTATCCAGGGGTATTTTCGAGATGAAACCGGCATCTCATCCATTGTAATTTTTTCTAGAAGTTTTTTCCGGGAAGTAGCCTGTTTGGCTTTGGAGGCGTTGGAACTGAAGCGCTGTATAAACGCGGTCAGCTCTTTGGCTTTTTCCGTGGCTTTCTTGTTTTCGTTCTGTTTCTGTTTCTGAACCAAACGACTTGCCTGGTACCAGAAGTCGTAGTTGCCCACAAAAACTTGAATCTTGCCGTAATCGATATCGGCAACATGGGTACAGACCTGGTTGAGGAAGTGACGGTCGTGGGATACCACGATCAGGGTATTCTGAAAACGCGCCAGAAAATCTTCCAGCCAGGCAATGGACGTGTGATCCAAGTGGTTGGTGGGTTCGTCAAGGAGCAGGACATCAGGGTTGCCGAAAAGAGCCTGGGCAAGAAGCACGCGGACCTTGTCCCCTCCTTCCAGTTCTTTCATCTTCAGGTGGCACATCTCTTCGGGAAGACCTAGGCCGTTGAGAAGAACCGCTGCTTCGGACTCAGCTTCATAGCCGTTCATCTCGGCGAACTCCGCCTCCAATTCGCCGGATCTGATGCCGTCCTCTTCGGTGAAATCTACCTTGGCGTAGATAGCATCCCGTTCCATCAGGATGGCATAGAGCCGTTCGTACCCCATGATTACCGTGTTGATCACGGTTTCCTCGTCGTAGGCAAACTGGTCCTGCTTCAGGACGGCGATACGCTCGCCAGAGCCTACACTCACAACCCCTTTATCAGGTTCGATCTCGCCGGAAAGGATCTTCAGGAAAGTCGATTTGCCGGTACCGTTGGCGCCGATAAGGCCGTAGCAGTTGCCAGGTGTGAACTTGATATTAACGTCTTTAAACAAAACACGCTTGCCATAGGCAAGCGCCACATTGGATGCGCTGATCATAGGTTATTCCTCATATGTGTGCCCATGAAAGGTAAACCCCTCAAAATGGCTCCGACATACCAAAATATAGGTTTGAACAATAAAAAACCACAGGCCGTTTCAACCCGTGGTTCATGCGACGCATGCTTATAGCGAATCACCTTTACGTATGCAACCCTTTTTTGGCATAAGAATAAAATGTTGTGATAGTAGCAATGCCAAATGGTTTGTGATAACTTACAAAAATAAAATCATATGAACGATTTTATCGATTCAAAGAGGTTGCCTGATGGCTCTGATTGGTATGCGGGATGTATGCTGGGGATTTGTTGATCCCCCGCTTCTGGAAAATATAACGTTCCAGATCGAAAAAGGCGAGCGCGTGTGCCTGGTCGGTCGCAACGGTGTGGGCAAGTCTACCCTGCTGAAGCTCCTGGGCGGCCAAATGATTCCGGACAGTGGTGATGTCTGGCGGCAACAGGGCGTCAGCGTGGCTGCACTGGAACAGGATGTTCCTGCGGAATTCGACGGCACCATCTTTGACGTGGTCGCCGAGGGTCTCGGTAAAACAGGCCGGGCCCTGGTAGAACACAACCGGATCTGCAGACAAACTGAGACCCGGGTCACCCCCCAACTGGCAAAGAGACGTGACGAACTGCAGCATATGCTGGACGTTGGCAATGGATGGGAACTGTTAACCGGCGTTGAAAACATTCTTTCACGAACCCGGCTGAATCCGGAGAACCTGTTCGCCGATCTTTCTGCGGGGCTGAAACGGCGTACATTGTTTGCACGTTCCCTGGCCGGAAAACCAGACATTCTCCTCTTGGATGAACCCACCAACCATCTTGACATCGATACGATCATATGGATGGAAGACTTTATCCTGCGCCATGTGAAAACACTGCTGTTTATCACCCATGACCGCACTTTTCTAAAGAAAATCGCCGGCAGAATCCTGGAACTGGATCGGGGCCGTCTGGTTTCCTATGGTGTCGACTACGCCACCTATTTAAAAGGAAAACAGGCTGCTCTGGAGGTCGAAGATGTGCAAAATGGAGTCTTCGATAAAAAACTCTCCCAGGAAGAAGCCTGGATCAGAAAAGGGATAAAGGCCCGTAGAACACGTAACCAGGGACGCGTCAGGAGCCTGCAGAAAATGCGTGCAGCCCACCAGGCCCGCCGCCGAAAAACCGGTAATGTCAGGCTGCAGGTTCAGGATGCGGAACGAACCGGCAAGCTTGTCCTGGACGCCCGAAAGGTGAGCTTTTCCTATGGACAAACACCCATTGTAGAGGATTTTTCCACGGTAATCATGCGTGGGGACAAGGTGGGCATCATCGGCCCCAACGGTGTGGGCAAAACCACCCTGCTTAAAATCCTATTAAAAACAGTGAATCCGGCAACAGGCAGTGTCCGTCACGGCACCAACCTTCAGGTCATATATTTTGACCAGCTCCGGGCACAACTCGATGAACAAAAGACCGTGCGGGAAAACATCGTCGCCGGCAACGACTTTATTGTCTTTAACGGCCGGAAACGCCACGTCATCGGGTATCTTCAGGATTTTCTCTTCTCTCCCGAGAGATGCCGCACGCCGGTTTATGTCCTTTCCGGTGGAGAAAAGAACCGCTTGATGCTGGCCAAGCTGTTCACGCAACCGGCCAACGTTCTGGTGCTGGACGAGCCCACCAATGATCTTGATGCCGAAACCCTGGAGCTTTTGGAGGAGTTGATTTTCGAGTATCAGGGAACCCTTCTGCTGGTCAGCCACGACCGGGACTTCTTGAACAATGTGGTCACCAGCACCATCGTCTTTGAAGGCAACGGACAGGTGGTGGAGTACGTTGGCGGGTACGATGATTGGCTGCGTCAGCGACCGCAACGCGGGGCCAAATCGCGTCCGGAAAAAAATATTCGTAAAAAACCCCCGCCAAAACCCGGGGCTTCCCAATCACGAAAGCTGGGGTATATGCAGAATCGGGAAATGCAGAACCTGCCCCAAAAGATCGAAGCCCTTGAATCAGCACAAAAAGAGCTGTTTGCGATCCTGTCCGACCCCTTGTTTTATAAAAAAGGAAAAGACGAGATGATCAGGGCTAAGTTGGATCTCCATCGCGTAGAGAGAGAAATCGAGACCGCCTACCGTCGCTGGGAAGAACTTGAAACAATGACCCCACCAAGGGACACTTAGACTTTAATAGGTGTCTCCTGTATCACGTGGGTGTGCCATTGTTTGATACGGAATCAAGTGCTCCTTTAAGGGCATCAAGTCTCGATCTGTTTTCCGGGCTCAGCTCCCCGTCCGCGGCAGCCACGCGGTTGACGTTCTCGAGTAGCCGCTTTGCCTGCTTTTCCGTGTATACTCCTTTGGGAACGAACATCCCTTTCGGCCCATTCACTGTGAGCGCCCGTAGAACGTTTACCCGTAACCCGTCGCTGAGCCGGGCCTTGTTAAGCACGTGGTCCAGCACCATTGCATAGGTTTCTTTTGAGATGTCCTTATTCGTGTGCGCCATGTCGACCATCGCAAAAGCCAGGTCCCTTTCGAAAGCGACCTCATGGGTGTTGATGTCCCGCCTGCTGTAAACCGCCATCGCCTCTTCCCCCACGATGGTGATGATCCATGTCAACAGGTAACGGAAAGTAATTTCCCTGGCCGACGTATACGCAATTTTCCTGCCCCAGTACCATGGGTTTAAGGCGTTGTAGCTCAGCCACGCACGGGTCCCCACCTTATAGAGGATCTTGTATTTTTTGAACCACTCTATTTTGTTTTTTATTTTCGAATCGTAATAGTCTTTGCCCTGCAGGATTTTCTGGATGTTGATGTCTTTGACGGTGTTGAGAGGAAACTCCCGGACCTTTAGATTGAGACGTGTGACGATCCGCTCGTTTAACCGCAACAGATCGGAAATCGAGGCCTGCAACACCGGGTTGTCGACCACCGGATAATAAATTCCGGCGATCTCCTTTGTGAGATCCGCGGCTAACTCGTAGACTTTTTGGGGGGCAATGGACGTGCTCATGGAAAAATGACGACTCACGGCCCTCACTTCCGATTCGATCCGGTCACACGCTTGTTGGTCCGTGGGAGCGGGAAATTGATTCCGCAGCAACACGATACGTTCGAGCGCGTCTTCACGGCCATTCGTTCCCTGTTTTTCGCTCAATCTTTTTTTGCGCCGCAAACGCAAAAGGACCAGTGCTGTCAAGAGAGCCGATCCGGCAAAGATTAATATGACGATAGTTGCTTCCACGGATAAATATCTCCTCGGTATTTAACAGATTGTACTCATTACCCCACAATAGCCTCAGCGCATTCAACGCAAAGATCAGATTCGGGCACAATCATCAACCTTTCAAATGGAATCGGCTCTTCGCACTCACGGCACAATCCAAAATCAGGGTCATGGACCATCTTCAAGGCACGTTCCATTCTTGACAACGTTTGTTTGGCCTTGTTCAGAGCGGCTTCATTGATGCTTTTGCTGTTTATCGCTTCCATTCGGGTGAGCCGCCCGATGGCATTATCAGGCACTATCGGCTGGATAAGCGTTTGATAAGACTTTATATTTCCCTTTAAGTCCTCAATTCTTTTTTCGATATGATCTTTCAGTTTATCTCTTTTCTCGGTTTCCATAATTCCTCTCATATTAGATACCCGGGCTAACCTCCGGAAAGCTTGACGTTGTATCCGTGTTTCTTGATCTCCTCCAGTACTGTTTGCCGGTGATCTCCCTGAATGATTATAACGCCGTCCTTAACAGTTCCACCAGCACCACAGCGGCCCTTTAATGTCTTGGTAAGTTTCTGTAGTTTTTTGCTTTCAAGAGGGACACCGAAGACAACTGTGACCGTTTTACCTCTGCGCCCTTTGATTTCCCGTTGTATCCGGATAGTACCGTCGTTGGGATAGCTTGTTTTCTGCTTATGCGCTTTAACAGCCTTCTTTTTTTTACAAACGCATGCGGAAACCGGCTTGCCGCAAGCAGGGCAGATTCGACCTGTTTCTGTTGAATAAACCAAGCGGTTATCATTCATTGCGATTGACAATCTTTAATTTTCGCCACTCCGATGCATTCTCAAAGGGAACGGTTCCGTCGTCATAATCCCTTAAAAAATAATTCCCTTGGCCATCGGTATAGGCATGGTTGTACATGGGCAGGTATTGCTTCGATCCTGTCGTTGAATCGTAGGTTTCGATTTGTTCGGTGATGACCTTATAAAATTCTTCCTGGATGTCGCTTTTTGTCTGGGCCCGATTCCGGCTGATCTCCCTGTCGATACGTTGCATGTCCTGGATGATCTGGTGATATTGTCGCGCCCGTTGTTGGGCAGCGGCAGCAGCACGTGCAATCCATACTGGATTAAGCCTGAAAGACCGTATGCATATCTCCATAAGCCGCTCATCATGCCCGCGGCGGGATTGGGGTGCTACCCATCCAAAAGTCCCAACCGTGGACCAGATTTGGCCTTGAATATCATAGTTGATACTGTAGATACGACCTGTCATAGGGGTGCCGTTGATCCGACATTCAAAGTTCACATAGCCATAGTCGTAGCGGGTAGCGATTTGCGGGACAAAGGGTTTCAACTCGGGTGCGTGTACGACATTACCGATAATCCTGGGATTTTGAAATTCATTACCTGCCAATTGTCCAAACACGATATATTGGACATATTCTGCCACATTCAAAAAAGGGTATACCCAGCAACCGTTCAACACCTGCCCGATCTGGGGTTGCAATATCCCGCCGCTGGAGCGACTAAATGACTGTGGGTCCTGAAAATAAAAGCGAGGATACCACCCGAAAAACGATTTCCCGTCTGGACTGCTAACACGAAAACGGATGTTGTTTTCCACCAGATCGACAACATTCCACTGGATGCCACTGGAAATCATACCCCCTTCATCCTTCCAGCCCTTGGGTATCAACATGTGAAATGCCTTTTGATGCTTTTCGGTATAAGAAGTGAGAAAAACACCTTTTGAATCGCTTGCCTGAAGCTCCCTGTCTATCAACAGGGTGAATGCCGTCAGAAAGATGAGAATATAAATTGAACTCGCTTTCCGATTTTTGCAAATGCGCATACGGTCCTCCCATGGCGTTTGGCCTCCAAATAACCATGAAGCACTTATCTGCTTTCATTAATCATGCTTTTGTGCAAATGTCCCTAAGATCACCGTCGCCAGTGAATTAAATCCGAGTTTGCCGATTCTGTCAGAATGCTCAGATTTTCTTTGGAGTTAAAAAGTTTTTCACACAACTCGCATTTTCTATATTGAACAATTTCACGGGCCTTGAATCCTAAATAGGAAGCCATGTTTGTAAGCCCCATAGTCCTAATAAGATGGTATAATATATGTGTTTCCCCTTTCCGAAACAACGTGTCGATGCTATTATTGTGAAGGTTTCCAAGATATAAAAAGTCTGTTTTTGAAAAACGATTGGCCGCGTCACAACAGGCATACATATCCAGTTCCGGAGAAAGGTAGGGATTCATTGTACACACATTGGGTTGATAATCCGTAAATATCCGTTGGCGATGAAATTCACCTGCACGGCCGAAATAAATAACCGGTTCCGGAAAATATTTTAAGTGATGGTGTCGCAGAAACTGTTCAAACGAATCATCCTTTTCGGAAAAATCAGTGACAAAAGAGATAAAATAATCAAGTCCTTTTTTTTGACAGCTTAATGCCGCGCGAAGGATATTGTCACGGTTAATATGTTGCTGGTGCCAGCGGCTGAAACTGAGTCGTAATTGTGACAAACCATGCGACATCACTTCTGAAACAACACGATCTGAATGTTCCTGTGTCTTGGCCCAGAATCCGTTGGTAACAACTCTTGAATAGATCCCATTTTCCCGGCAGAGCTGAATCAATCTGCAGATATCGTCAAAGAACAAAAGCGGTTCACCTGCTGTAAAGCTGATGCCCGTGACATGAGAACGGGCCATCTCCCGAAGAATCTTTTTTGCACGGTCAAAGTCCATTTTTGCTATTGCGGGCGACGCATCCGCGGCAACACAATGACCACACCTGATGTTACATTGAGTTGAATATCCAAATGCAATTTGTCTAACTGGGTTCATTTCAATATGCGTCCTTCCAAAATCATTTCCGTTTTCACCTCTAAGGAGCAAGGATATACGTGACCCCTTTTGCATATCTCTCAGACCCGGGATTTTTTCAGCATTCGACTCCCAGTGAATATACCCAGAAATCCCCCTAATACCATCGATAACCGGCCTATATAATCGCCATGTCGAGCAAAAAAAGTTTGTCCATCGTGAAGATGTATTTTCCCTTTTAGGGTCGTTTTTTTCCACCAGGGGGTCCTGGCGACAACCTTGCCTTGGGCATTAATAATAGCAGATATGCCTGTATTGGCAACACGTACAAAATCTCGCCGGTTTTCGATGGCACGTATCGGGCTGAAATTGAAGTGATGTTGATAGCCCGGCGTATTTTTCCACCATCCATCGTTGGTGATCATGCAGATAAAGCCCTTTTCTTCCGGCAGATTTCGAGAGCAGTAGGGGCCAAATATGGATTCAAAACAAACAATCGGCAATATGGTAATGGAAGCATCAGGCGATACAAAGGTATTGCTCTCCTGACGTGGGCTGTAAGTGCCGGTATATCCGCCAAGCTCCAGGGAGTATTTCCCCAGAAAGCCCAGATACTGCACAAAGGGCATGCGCTCGAACAGCGGCACTAACTTGGTTTTATGGTAAAACTGGGGTGTAGACGAGGAACCCTTTGGTAGAAAAAGCGCCGTATTGAAGGGCTCGTAGTAAAAGTTTTTCTCGCGATTGAAACGACTCCCCGGAGGGATGTCTTCATTGTCGAGTTTCTGGTAGCTGTGCACACCCAGGAGAATATTCAGCCTGGGGTATTTTTCCCGGAACGCCAGCAAATCCCGGTAGTAGATCGATGCGGATGGATCTTTCTCGTCGATTTGTTCTAGAATAAGGGTTTCAGGGCCAAACAGATACTGGGTATCACTATCCACAAGCACATCCGCTGTCCTGAAAAATTCTGCCACGTGCTGCGCATGAATTTGCGGGTCAAATTTTTCCGTATAGGGATCCAGATTGGGCTGAATCAGGGCTATGTTTACGGTTTCTCCTTGATCATCAATTTTCTGTAAAAGTAGATATGACCCAACCATGGGAATAAGAAGGAGCGCCAGTACCCCAGCCCCGGATAGAACAATCGAACCCGGACCTTTTTCCCGATACAGAGAATACAGTCTCAGAAGTGCAAGATTGGTCAGTATGATCCAGAGGGTCCCACCACGAACACCGGTAAACTCGTACCATTGGATGAGTTCCGGTGCTGTGACCAGTGCGTTACCCAGATTGAGCCAGGGCCAGGCCAGGTCCCAGGATAAATGTAAGTGCTCGTACCCTATCCATACAAACAGAAAAGGGAAAAACAACGAAACACCCATGATTGTCCGGATACGACTTGCCAGCCAGAAAACAAGCGCCTGCAGCAGTGCGTTTGCAAGAATGATGAGGATGGCTCCCACCAATTGGACCTGAGTAATCCACCAGGTTCCCAGGATATTCCACAGCAGGAAACTGACAAAGGCGTAGTTGAATACGACGTAGGCATTGGGGTGATGTCGGACATCCTCTTCCAACACCAAAAGTGGCACCCAGGCAAAAAAAACAAGAAAGAACAAAGCTGAATCAGACCAGGGCAGTCCCAACAGCAGGCCGCTGGTTAAAGCCAGAAATAGGTTTTTTTTGATGTTCATAGCAATTTAAGTTTCATTGGTTTCCCCGATTCTTCGTCCTAAGTTGAGCGATTATCGAGGTTGCCGTAGCTACAAGAAAGATGTTGTTCCGCTATAGTGAACTATGCGGTATGGCATCTGACGCCGTAGATGTGGTAAGATCGGCAATCGCTCATCTTAGGTCCCTGTTACATTCGACATTCCCGCCACGGCTGAACCAGCAGGATAAGGCCGGCCGCCGCCAGAAACATCAGACCCAGATAGGAAAAGACCAGGGTGTAATTGCCCTGGGTGAAATCCAGGATATAGCCGGTCAACCATGGGCCAAGTGGTCCGGACACGAAACCGTAAGCAGTAAAAATCAACCCGAAAATGGACCCGAAGTGCGCCATGCCGAAACAATCTCCGGCCAATGGGCCAGAAACCGCAAACAATGTCCCGAATGCAAAGCCGATGACCGCCGCCAGTGCGGCCCATAGCCACAGTTCTGCCAGATGGGGCATGATTAGATAAGCAAAGCCTGCGCCGACAAAGCTTATGGCCATTGTGCGGGACCGCCCTATCCTGTCCGAGAAATAACCGCTGCCGATAACCCGAAAGCCATACTGAAAAAACCCGCCACCAGGCCGCGTCTTTCGGGGTACCAGCGCTGGACCACTGTTAGTCCCGGGATGTAGATGAAGGCCGACGAGGCTCCGGCGGAAAACGCCCAGACATTGACTTCTAGCATGTTTCCGGCCTGACTCAGCCAGATGGCGCTACTGCCGCACATCACTGACCCGATAGCGGCCAACCATCCCGGACTGTATTTTTCCTGCAAGCGCCCACACAGGTACATGAAACAGGTGGCGCCGGTGAGAACAAAAAAGACCGTTCCGCCCACCGCGCCGTCGCCGGCATCGAATGCTTGCTGCCAATGCTGGCGCAGGATGCCGGGGAGGCCGAAAATAAATGCGCCCGGCCAGAAAATAGCGCAGGAACAGGCAATCAGGATAGATGTTCGGGAGTTTTTTGTCGGCATATAGATTAAATATCATGGATCAACGATAAAAATCCACGCTTTTCTATTTTGTTGCTTTTACAGCATGTTGATGAAATAAACTTTCTTAAAATTTGAATCGCTCATCTTAGTTAAGATCTCTTGCCATCCATTTTATCGGGGAGAATACAGACATGGAAATGAAAATGACAGTTGAAGAAGCCAAGACGCGTGCATTGGAACTCATGTATCGGGGATATCACTGAGGACCTTCCATCCTGCAAGTTATGTGGGAGGCATATGATCTTGGGAATGAAGATTTTCTATGGGCCGGCATCCCATTTCTGGGAGGTATCGGCGGCTATCAGAATGCACCTTGTGGCGTGGTGTCGGCATCGGCCATATGTCTTGGGCTGAGGCACCGCTGTCCGCTGAGCGACAAAGAGCAAGCCAAACAGGCCCGTCATGCAATACGCGCTTTTTCGGCGAAAATTGTCACGGAATTCAATCGGCATTTCGGAGACATTACCTGCCAGGGGCTTATCGGAATGGACTTTTCCAAACCCGGTGAATACCAGAAGTTTCTGGAATCGGGCATCTGGAAGGACAAATGCGAAAAGTACGTCGAGTTCATGATAGACAGGCTTTATGATCTTGAAGACGACAAAGGCCTGTTTGTGCAGGCATCGTAACGCCCTGAATGGCACCACAGCGGCGTTTCGATGTTTCGACCTTCGAGAACCATATGTCCAATTAGTCAAGGATGTTCCCAAGGCTTATGGGTCCTTTACAGATTTTCCTATAGGTGGTAGGTGTTACCATTTCTATTTCTATAAACGTTTTCATCCATCATATCGGATCAGGTCTTTACAATGAAAAAGGAAACGATCAGCGCCATCGTGCTGCTGCTACTGGTAGTCTTTTTCTCGGTTCTCTTTTTATCGATGATCCGTAGCTTTCTAATGGTGATTTTCCTGTCCGCAATCTTTTCGGCATTGGCCAAGCCTTTATACAGGAAGTTTGTCAAATGGTTCAAAGGCCGGCGCAGCCTCGCGTCCATCACCACCCTCCTGCTGATCGTGGTTGTCATCCTGCTCCCCCTGGGCGGGCTGCTCAGTATCGTCACGGGCCAGGCCATAAAGGTGGCCGAGAACACCAAGCCCTGGGTGGAAAAACAGATTGCACAGCCCGATGCGATCCTGCGTGCAATCAAGAGCCTGCCGCTGGTGGAGCATATCGCACCCTACCGGGATATAGTTTTCCAAAAGGCCGGGCAAGCCGTCGGCAGTATAAGCAAGTTGTTGCTCAGTCGCTTTTCGTCCCTGGCATTCGGCACGATCAACTTTTTATTCATGTTTTTTGTTTTCCTGTACACCATGTTCTTTTTTCTGATGGACGGCGAGCGGCTGGTGGATAAAATACTCTATTACCTGCCCCTGAAGAATCACGACGAACAGCAGCTGCTTAAGCGGTTCACGTCGGTTTCGCGGGCCACGCTTAAGGGAACCGCCGTAATCGGCGTTTTGCAGGGAGGGCTTTCGGGTCTTGCCTTTTGGGTTGTAGGTATCCCCAGCGCCATGTTCTGGGGTACTGTCATGACTGTATTGTCCGTCATCCCCGGTATTGGAACTGCTCTTGTATGGATTCCGGCCGCCATCACCCTGGCCGGCGCAGGCCACTACTATAAAGCGGCGGGATTGACGGTTTTCTGCGCGCTGGTCGTGGGCAGCCTGGACAATTTTCTGCGGCCCGCACTGGTGGGCAAAGACACCCAGATGCACGATCTGATGATCTTTTTCGGCACCATGGGCGGGATCTTCATGTTCGGTATTCCGGGGATCATTATCGGGCCGCTGATCGCCGCGCTGTTCATCACTATCTGGGATATCTACGGTGTCGCGTTCAAGGATGTGCTCCCGTAAGCGTCGCTCACCAAAGCCCTTAGCAAAAATAACACCGGCAACTATTAAAGTACACTTTCCCCAGACAGAATTTCTTTCACCCGGCCGACAATACCGCTTGTCAGGCGAACCTTAATGCCATGCGGATGCGTGGAAGACCTGGTAAGAA
>Ga0190293_1000549_pt1 | contig 13378 bp, 15 predicted proteins | sample 48693001_MG_FD_161671 | JGI IMG/M metagenome (GOLD analysis project Ga0190293, IMG submission 161671) | Hydrothermal vent microbial mat bacterial communities from Southern Trench, Guaymas Basin, Mexico - 4869-30-0-1_MG | ecosystem: Environmental > Aquatic > Marine > Hydrothermal vents >... | reverse complement strand
TCGGAAGACGCCGGGATCTGGCGGCGCATGATGCGCCTCCGGCAACACCTCCCACAATGAGTAATCTTCTTTTCATACGTCTCTATTCTCACTTCAGTTGCTTAGACTGCCAGCATTGCCTGCCTGCCGGTTTGCGACGATTCAATGGCGGCTCGAATGAATGACAGGGCGGATAAAGCCCCTTCGCCGTCGGTTTCCGGTGGGGTGCCTGTAAGGATGCAATCAGCAAATTCGTCAATTTCTTCCAGAATGGGGTTTCCCAACGTCAGGGGTACTTTTGTGGATCCGGTTTTTCCTTTTTCGAATATCTGAACATCGGTGTCCTGGTCCACCTGCTGCCACCACAGAAGATATTCTTCAAAAGGCAGCTCAGGCGGTGTAATGGTACACAGCAAATTTGCTTCGGTGCCGTAAACATAAAACCAGACCGCCTTTGGTGACGCATAGTTTGATCCCAGATAGCCCAGAACACCTGTTTCATACTGGAATACGGTTGTGGTCACATCTTCGACAGGGGCCGGGATGTAAAGCTTGTTGAAATACGAGAACACGGTCTTAATGGGGCCGAACAAATAATTGAACACATCCGCGTGATGGATACCCATGGTCATCAGGGAGCCGGCGGGACAACCGGTATCATCCCCCCGCCAACGGAAACTTTCCGGTGTCAACGCAAACCCCAGGTTTTGTGAATAGTTGCCTTCGATCTGAATCGGACTTCCGATGGTGCCGGCATCAATCAGTTCTTTTAACTTGCGGATTCCGGTGAGCCGCCGTAGATGTTGTCCCACCATTAAAACCACGCCGGCTTTCAGACAGGACTCAATCATTTTTTTCCCATCAGCGATGGTGTTGGCGATGGGCTTTTCAACAAAGACATGTTTACCGTGTTCGGCGGCGAGCAGTGTTTGTTGCGCATGTAGATGGTTGGGTGTGGCCAGGTGGAGTCCATCGATATCATCCCGCTTGAGAACATCTTCGTAGCTTTCTTCATGTTCACAGCCGAATCGGGCGCTGAAGGCCTCTCTTTTTTCCGGTATGGGGTCAAAGCAGGTGACCAGGTTTACCTTGTCGCTTTTCATCATGGCATCGCCCACGGAACCGGACCATGCCCCGGTACCGATGAGAGCCAGGTTTACGGTGCTTTTATCAGTCATTTATTAACCTTTCATCAATAAATCGTTCCTACGATTTTATTACTTCAACAAAATCGGCCCCGACAGGCGGTTGGGTATAAAACTCGAGGTATCGAAGTTCCTTTTCAGAGTTGTTGATTGTCGTATGTTTAACACCTACGGGAATAAAGAAGACATCACCGGCGCTGATGGGGATTTCTTCACCATCCATTATTTCGATGCCTTCGCCGCTGATGACCGTTATCACCGATTCGCGCTTGTTGTGGTAGTGATAGGGCACCTGGGTTCCGGGGGGGAGAAGACCGAACATGCCCCCCAGGTCTTTGGCACCATGCTCAGCCGTTAGAATTTCAGGTCGGAAAGCTTTTCCCGGCGTAGGATTTTCCATCCGGACGTATTCTTCAGTCTTAAAACGTTTCATATTTTTCCTCTATAACTTCATTTATCCTATTCAAATTTGGCTGCTATAGCAGCCAGAGAAACCTTGGCAATGGATTCATCCTGCTCCCAGTCACCGCCGCTGACACCGATTCCGCCGATACATTCGTTATCCATGAAAATGGGAAAGCCGCCTTCCATGGCGGTCCAGTTTCCAGGACCGGCTGCCAGGGCAAGACCCAAAGCATGAAGGGTATCGAGGGATTGTGCCTGGGCCCCTTTGGTGGTGGTGGGGCGCATATTGGAAGCCGCGCAGACGGCTTTGGTGGTGGATGAATGGACGGTGTGAAAACGACCCCCATCCATTCTTTCCAGCATCAACAGGTGCCCCCCGGCATCTACAATGGCCACGGTGACCGCTATGTTAAATTCTTTTGCTTTGGCGATGGCCGTATCCATGACCATGCGAACACCTTTTGAGGTTAGTTTTTTGGTCTCTTTAAAAGGCATTTGCATGTCTCCCGTTTCTATTTTAATATGGGTTGCGTAGTGCTTGCATGGGTTCAGATAGACATTTCCGGCTCCGGGTAAAGGCCCCCTGTCTGGAAGACTCAGACCGGCTGGGGATGAACCACAACTTTCATGGCGCCATCCCTTCTCTCTACATAGGTCGCCAGTGCTTCATTGATTTCCTCAAGCGGAAATGTGTGCGTGATCAGCGGCTTGCCGACAATTTTTCCCTGACCCATCAACGACATGGCCCTGTGAACATTCAAGCGACCTTCGCCGCGGATGGTATACAGGTTGACACCGTTGCGAACGGCCATGGAGATGTCTGCCGTCACCGGTTTTTTGTAAAATGCCGCGATGGATATTTTGCCACCCTTGCGTACCATTTCAATGGCTTGTTGGAGAGAACTTTCGCTTCCGGCAGCTTCCAGAACCAGATCGGCTCCCAGGCCATTGGTAAGTTCCAGCACTTTTTCCACACTATCATCCGTTTTGGCATTGATCACATGGTCGGCGCCAAGCTGCTGGCCGAGTTCGAGTCGTTCCTTTCTTGTGCCGGTCAGAATCACCGTACCTGCACCGAGGGCTTTGGCAGCCTGAAGTGCCATCAGACCGATGGGGCCCGGTCCCAGTATGACAATCGTATCTCCGGCAATGTAGCCTCCAGCCATATCAAGGGCATAAATGCTGGACCCGGCCGTTGTGACCATTGTCGACTCATCAAAAGAAATATGGTCTGGAAGTTTGGTCAGGGTGTTGACATGGTTGACGGCGTATCCGGCAAAACCGCCGTTAGCGGTAAACCCATTGGCCCGGTGACCTTTTGCAAGGTTACCGTAATTGAGACACGCGGTGTAGTTGCCCATTATACAATTCCGGCATCGACCACATCCCTTATGTATTTCTACCGCAATTCTGTCACCGACATCAAACTCGTCAACGGTTTCACCCCGGGCGACAATTCTGCCGGCATACTCGTGCCCGATGATGAAATCGCCGAAAGCGGGCTGGTTCGGCATACCGTGGGTGATGATTTTTATGTCCGTACCACAAATTCCGCATGCTTCAACCTGAACAAGGACTTCATCAGGCCCCGGCGTGGGTACCTCGCGTTCTTCAACCCTTACATCATTGAAGGCGTGCAGAACGGCCGCTCTCATTTTCTTGGGTATATCCATAATCATTTTCTCCCTTATCCTGTGACCGATGAATGACAAGCGGTACAGGCCTGCATATAAGAACATCTTTTATCCGCCTTCGCAGAAGACCATGGGTTTGCCCGTGGATGAATGCAAAAGCAAAGGTTAATTGCTACGGCGCGATGTCACCCCTAAGGCAAGGCGGATTCCTATAGGTTTTTTTCCGGTCCGGGAGGTGAATAAATAACGATATAGGTTAGATCTTCCAGCGGATCTGCCCAAACATAATGCATGGCCCCCGGGGGAACATAGACCGTCAGATTGGGTTCAAGGGTGTATTTCTCACCGTCGATGTATATACCGCCTGCACCGTCAAGAATATACATGCAGTGCTCCTCTTCATGACTGTGCCCGCTACCGGTGGTATTGCAGTTCAATCCCGCTTTCATCGTGTTGACCAGAAATGATAGATTTTTTGCACCACAGGTCTCTTCGTCCAGAATAATTCTGAATAATCCCGCGCCGCCATGTGTTACCTTTTCTTTCGCGTCACTCAGCGTGAATATATACTTATTCTTTGTCATAGGGTTTCCTCCTTTTTAAAAATATATATTTGTCGATCAAACCTTAGGATGTGTTGTCGCATTGTCATACAATAAGACAATTATGTAACCTGATGGAATTCGCGGAAAATGTCAAGAAAAAATTATGCCGGATCCGTGCTCACGGCAGCTTCAATTCTATCATTAAGCTCACTGATGCGTGATGTTTAGATACAGTCGTGAAAATGAGTTTTGTAAAGTAAAAACGAAAAATCAAGTTCTGCCGAGTTGTCCATGTAACCCATACCGATGCTGTTTGATACTATATTTAACGTTGAGACAGATTTCACGTTTCCATTTCATGCTTGGATCTGATAATATCACAGGCATTGAAAATCTAACTTGAGTGGAGGTAAATAGATGCGTATAATCTCATGGAACGTCAACGGTATCCGGGCAGCAGTTAAAAAGGGTTTCACGGAATCCCTGGAGGCTATGCAGCCCGACATGCTCTGTTTGCAGGAAACCAAGGCCCAGGACGATCAGGTTGCGGAGGCCTTGGCAGGTATCCAGGGTTATCGACTGTATGCAAACTCGGCGGTAAAAAAAGGATATGCCGGTACCGCTGTTTTAAGTAAAAAAGAGCCCCTGTCCGTGCGTCTGGATATGGGTATCGAACAGCACGATCAGGAAGGTCGGATCATCGCCCTGGAATTCGATCAGTATTTTCTGGTAACGGTTTATACGCCGAATTCAGGCAGCGAATTGAAGCGGCTCGAGTATCGCCGACACTGGGATGCGGCCTTCCTGGATTACCTGGAAGATCTTCAAAAAGCGAAACCGGTGGTGGTCTGTGGTGATTTTAATGTGGCCCACAAACCTATCGATCTGGCCCGGCCAAAACCGAACTACAACAAATCCGCAGGCTATATGCAGGCAGAGATCGATGGCATGGACAACATCGTGGCGGCCAATTTTGTCGACACCTACAGATTCAAAAACCCGGATAAGATAAAATACAGCTGGTGGAGTTATCGCGCTGCTGCACGAAAGCGAAATATAGGCTGGAGAATTGACTATTTGCTGGTCTCCCCGGGTCTGGCCGGGTTTATCCGAAATTCAGATATCTTGAATGATATCATGGGATCTGATCACTGCCCCATCTTGCTGGATATGGAATAAGGAAATGAGGAGATGGTTTATATGGAAAAAATTTATTCCCGGCTCGGAGACGGCTGGGTCACTGAATTAACAGAAACTGAGCTCATGAAAGACATCGTGAACGGGACTCAATCAGCCGCAAAAAATGCGCAGATCGATCCCCTTATCGATGATGAGATCAATCATCTGTTTGATATTTGCAAATCGGGTGACAAGCGTACCGGCGTGGAAAGAGGCCGTGAAATTGTGACCACCTACGACGGCCCGACCATCGAGATCCGGCATGCGGGCATCATTGCCAATCGTCAGCAGGCCCTTCAGATGTTTGAGAGGTTTTTTGGTGCCGACACCATGGAATTTTCCCATGTGGACTACAGCTATAAGCCGTCTAAAGCTGTCGTTCATGAGGATTTGCCACTTTTTGAACAATCTCAGATGCTCATGGTAATTCCCCTGTTTTACGGGGCTATGCCGAACCTGGGCTTGTATACCTATCCCGATGGTCCCATGCCCAACCCGGGGGATCTGCTGCCGTTAGGAAAAATCAAGGAAGCACAGGAATCCTATGAAGCAGCCATCGAACTGGCGGTTAATGACATGGTTTATTGTGCATCGGCGTTTTATGAAGCAGGTGCTGACGGTATTAATTTCGATACAGTGGGGGCCTCCGGTGATCCGGACTTTAAAGCGGCCCTAATTGCCTCAGAAAAACTTAAAGAGAAATATCCTGACATCTGTATCGAGATGGGCATGGCTGGTGAATTCGTTCTGGGTACCCACGGGGAAATAACACATCACGGTACCCGGCTGGCAGGTCTATATCCCCACGAACAGATGGAAATCGCACATAAAAGCGGGGTGACCATTTTTGGCCCCGTGGTCAACACGGTACCCGGCAAGACCATTCCCTGGAACTTGTCCCGGGCTGTCACCATGACCAAAGCCTGCGTGGAGCGTTCGAAAATTCCGATTCACGGCAATATGGGCATGGGCGTCGGGGGCTTGCCCACATGCGAGACCCTGCCCGTTGATATGGTGTGCATGGCATCAAAGGCCATGGTGGAGATTACCCAAATGGACGGGTTGTAGGTGGGCACCGGCGATCCGGCCGGGATCGCCATTCCTCATGCAATTACCTCGGGCATGGGCGGAATACGGACGGCTGGAGATCTGGTTGCCCGTATGCAGATGACTCGGGGAATGAAAATTGCGGAGGCAAAAAAATATGTGGCTGACAAGCTGGGGATATCCGTCCTGGAACTGATCGATGAAGTGCTCATGAGAGAGGTCCGGGAAGATCTAAAAATCGGATTTATAACCTCCAGAGGTGGTCACCCCAAGGGGATAGAAGCCAAACACCACATTGCACGGTTGTTAGATATCGATATCAACTCGGTCAACGTGTTCAAATCTCGTTGCCGGTAAAGCGATAAAATAATGGGGGAGGAATTTAAGTGAAGTTGTTAAACCCCAAGGTTACATAAACAACATGGCAAAGGATAATTAATGGGTTGTTATTATAACCCATATCATAGGGGAAACACCATTTCCTGGATATTCCACCAGGTGAATTCATCCGACTTCGCTCTTCGAGCTACGACGGGACAAGAAGGATGGGGTCGATTTTGCCATGTTGTTTACCCTACGGGAAAGGCCGGAGGACATCAGATCCGGTGTTGTCAAGGGTTCGCGGTAAACGACTACAACTTCACCCTTGACGCCTTGGCTCTGAAGCCCTCCGGCTTTTGCAACGTTGGGGTAAAGTTAACATCAATGTCGAACAGACAGGCCCTACCGCATCTGAAGGAAGGGCCGGAGAACATAAAATCGTTACACGATTTTATCCGGGTATCAACAAATGAAACCGAGTTTTGAAGAGCTGGATTTCCGGGACACGCGTATGGGGGAGTTGTCACTCCGGCGTCGGCGCATCCGGTCTCTCAACGATATCGAGGTGTACGAGATCAAACTGGGTCACGAATACCTCATGTCCAGCTTTTTTCACGAGGCCGAAGTAGCCTTGACGGATATCGGCCTGGGTGAGTTGAGCGGTGACGGATGGGACGTCGTGGTGGGGGGGCTTGGGTTGGGTTATACAGCGGCAGCCGCATTGGCGTTCAAACAGATCGAACGCCTGATTGTGGTGGAAGCTCTCGAACCGGTAATCGATTGGCACAAACGAGGTTTGGTACCCCAGGAAATACAGCTCAATGCAGACAATCGTTGCGTTTTCTGTCACGCTGATTTTTTTGCCATGGCTCGCGAAACCGGCTTTGACCCGATGGTTCCGGGATTCCAATTCGACGCCGTCCTTCTGGATATCGACCACACACCGGAATGTTGGCTCCATCCCAGCCATGCTGATTTTTACTCGACAGCGGGCTTGCAACGGCTCAAATCATTTTTAAAGCCCCATGGGGTATTCGCTCTCTGGTCCAACGATCCGCCCGAGGACGCATTTCTTGATGCTCTTTCCAGCGTTTTTACAGATGTTCAGGGCCATTCCATTCAATTCGACAATCCCTTACAGCAGTCTACATCCACCAGCGGCGTCTATGTGGCATGCTGCAGCTGAGTTCTTAAAAGAAAGTCCAAAGGAGACCCATCATGACACACGAAACAGACCATAAGTCGATTGAGGATCTTGTCGTATCAAACACGATTCAATTTGACACTTTGTATCGAATTCTAATTGAAAAGAGATATATCACCGAAGCTGAGTTCCACGAAAAGCTAAAGGAAGTGCAGACTTATTATCAGGGAAAAGTCAGTGACCTTCATTGATCCCTATCCACCCTCTTCTACAGGCTTGAATTTCACACCCACTATGGTTGCTAAGATCACCAGGGCAGTGGAGATAAATATCATCATGATACCCAGGGCAGACAGCTGACCCCACAAGCCATCCTCGGCAAAGCGGAAAATCTGGACCGCAAGCACTTCGGTGCCCGGTCGCGAGAGAACCACAGAGAGGGTTAGTTCTCGGACAAACATGGTGGCCATGAGTATCCATCCGGAGACGATGCCTGGAATGAGCAAAGGGATGACGATGCGGCGCATGGTCGTGAATGAGCTCGCGCCACAGACCTGTGAAGATTCTTCCAGATGGCTGTGGACCTGGATGAATGCACTGGCCAGGGGCCGGACGCCATAGGGCAGGTAGGTAGCGATATAGCCGATGAGCAGGGCCCATATGGTTGCGTACAAGGGGGTTCGCACAAAGAACCACATGAATCCTACACCGATGACAATCCCCGGAAAGGAAAAGGATAGAAAGGAGAGCGACTCAAGAAGGCCGGAAGCATGGGAGCGGACCTTGACGATGACATAGGCCACGAAGATGGACAGCGTTACCCCGAGGGTCGCGCCCACCACACCCAGGAACACACTGTTTTTCAGGGACAATAGTGAAATCGGGTCATTGAGAACCTCGATCCAGTGCTTCCAGCTCATCATGGAGAAGGCCTTGGCGCTGGGGATCATGGAATAGGGCACCAGCGACGTGTAAAACAGCACCAGAACCGGCAGGACGATGAGAACCATGGACAGGATGCCCACAACGCCGAACAGGGGATACCTGGCTCCCTTGAGTTCGATGACGCTGGGCCGGTATCCACGACTGGAAATAGTGACGTATTTTTCCCCCTCCGAGGTCAGGTAACGGTAGATGTAGATCAGTGTGATGGAGGTCGCAAGTACACTCATACCGATGGCTGCCGCCTTGCCGAAATCCGCTGCAAATCCGGTGGCGATGGACTGGTAGATGTGCGTGGCCAGTACATGGATTCGTCCAGGCATGCCGATAACCGAGGGTACGGCAAAGGAGGCAAGGCTGCGAACCAGGGACAGGATAAATGCAGCCAGGATCGCAGGCCTCAGCACGGGCAGGGTCACACGGAACAGGGTACGCAACGTGGTGCCCCCACAAACCTTGGAAGACTCCTCCAGTGCGATATCAAAGGAAGCCATGGCCGGGGCAAGGATGAGGTAAGCGATGGGCAGGTCCAGGAGCCCCTCCACGAGAATCATTCCCGGAAGAGAATAAATATTGATAGCCAGATCCTCAAGCCCGGGGATCTGTCGGAGGAACAGGTTGATCAGTCCGTTGGACGGATTCAACAGGAGCACCCAGCTGACAGAGAACAGGATGTGCGGGATCATCATGGGAATGATGGAAATGATCCTGAACATAAATTTGAAAGGGATGTCCGTACGCGTATTCAGGTAGGCCAGAAGGAGTGCCAGTCCCGTGGCTACCATGGAGGACCCGAGTACGAAAATGATCGTGTTGATGATGATCCCGGCTAATTCGGGATCGGTGTATCCCAGGATATACTTGTCCAGGGTGAATTTCCCAAAGGCTCCCAGACCCGTGGAAAAACTCCCGAAGACCAGCATGACGACGGGGCACACGGTCAGAAAGCCGACGATGGCGATCAGCGTGGGCGTCAAGACCGATCGTTTGTTGACCATGGTTCTTTTCCTTTTTTACCTGGTGACCAGCAGGCAATGGTTTGGGTCAACAGTGAAGTTGGCACTATGCCCCACCTCGATATCAGAGTCCGGCTCGGTCTTGATGAAGAGCTGCGATTTCTGAATGGTGATCTCGCCTTCAAATGCTTCACCGATGAAAACCAATGAATCGATTTTCCCGTTGAAGACATTCTGCGCCTCACTTGCATCGCCTCGCTTCAGGCGGATGAATTCAGGACGCAGACTGAGTGTTGCCTTGTCGCCGGGTTTCATGTCTGCCTTCTTACGGCAGGATACGCTCCCGATGGCACAGTCCACAGTGGTTACGGATCCCTCCTGGGATGTCACTGTGGCATCGATCAGGTTGGTGCGACCGATGAAGTCGGCCACAAAACGGTGGTCGGCATTTAAATAAATGTCCCGAGGCTTGCCTGTCTCGACAATCCGTCCTTTGTTCATTACCGCAACGATGTCGGACAGGGACAAGGCCTCGATCCGGTCATGGGTCACATAGATGGCGGTGATCTGAAGCTCGGTCAGAAAGACACGCAGATCTTTGCGGGTTTCTTCCCTGAGTTTTGCATCCAGATTGGAGAGCGGTTCGTCAAAAAGAATGACCTTGGGTTCGGCCACCAGCGCACGGGCCAGGGCCACGCGCTGCTGTTGACCGCCGGAAAGCTTGGTTGCAGGCCGGTCCTCAAAACCCTCCAACTGCACAAAACGCAAGGTCTTTTCGACCTTGCTGCGGATGACATCTCTGGGCACCTTACGGGTCTGAAGAGGATAGGCCACGTTGTTGAAGACATTCATGTGCGGCCAGATGGCGTAGGTTTGAAAGACCATGCCAAGGCCCCGGTTCTCCGTGGGTACGAAGATATCCTTCTCGGTGGACAGGACCACTTCACCACCGATTTCAATTTCACCGGTATCCGGGGATTCCAGGCCAACGATACAGCGCAAGAGGGTGGTCTTACCGCACCCGCTCGGACCCAGAAGGGTGAAAATCTGGTTAGCCGGGATAGACAAGCTTACGTCATCCAGGGCCTTTATGGTCTTACCGCCGGAGTAATAATACTTACTGACGTTTTTGATATTGATTTCCATTACAGTTCAAATATTTTCTTGAATATGGCTCCATAGCTGCTGATTTCCTTTTCGGACAAGGTACGGATGGGGATGACCTTGGCCTTGTCCATACCGTCGATGGGTGGAAATACACCGGGAGCCAGGACATATTCACCTACCTCTCTGGACAGCTTTCCCATGGCCTTTTTAGTTAGCCAGAAGTCCATGAACAACTTTGCTGCGTTGGGGTTTTTGGCACTGGCAGAAATCGCCATGCCGCGAGGCGTTCCCATGAGGGGTTGTTCCACCCTGGCCCAGTCGAGTGGGGCCGGGGCTTTGGTGATGATGTACTTAGGCATGGAGATTGCTATGTGTTTTTCACCGCTTTCAACGGGAGCCGGTGTAGGACCGAACGATTTAACGAGCATGGGCTTATTGGCTGCGAGTCCCTTGAGGAACTTCATCCACTCGGCCTCGGACTTGAAGACATTTTCCTTCAGTCCCACCAGCCATGAAATGGTGGTTGCATGGGCGCCCGGGTTGGCCATGACGATTTTATTCTTCCATTTAGGATCGGTCAGATCTTCATATCGCTTGGGAACATCGGCTGGTTTGACGAGTTCCTTGTTGTAGATCAGGCCCACATACTCGATGCCGAAGGTCTGGATTGCGTCGTCCTTTTGGGTCCAGGCGGGATAACCGGCAGCGGCAGGCGATGTGTAAGGCGACAGGACACCCTGGGCTTTGAGCATTTGCATAACCGGCAATGGTGCTTGCAATACATCGGCCATGAGCTTTCCGGCCTGGAACTCTGTCAGCACCGTGGGCAGGAATTTGGAGGTGGAGATGCGTGTATACTTGCCCTTGAGACCGGTTTGGGCGTTGAACACATCCATAATGGGCTGGATAGCCGTCATGTTGGCGTAAAAAGATACCTGCCCTTCAGCCTTGGCCTTTTGGAGAAGATCGGAATCCGCAGCAAATGCCGAGGGCACCAGGATTAGTGCCGACAATATAATCAATAATTTTTTCATGGGTAAACCTCCTTTGAAAGTTGAATTTCCCGTTGTTTATGGGAGCGAAGTGGAGATCCCATTCGCGGGGGGCGAATATTTTCGTCATAGGGCGGAGCTACAGAGGCAGGAAATTTAGTCTGGCACAAAACAAGGGGGTAAACCAGTCGAATACTGGAAATTCTTTTGCCCATTAAGCGACATTGTTATATGTTCATAACATATTATACGATTCTATAGAAACCATTTCACAAGTCAAGAAGATAAAACTATAGCGGAACAGCATCTTCCTTGCAGCTACGGCAACCTCGACAATCGCTCAACTTAGTAAAAGCGTATTACGATTTTATTTGCATACTTTGTTGTAAAATTACTGATTGCACGGCATAATGCTTGAAATAAATCATATTGCTTGCACTTTTTGGCTCATTTGCCGGAAACTAAAAATGACAGAGCGGTTCAAGGAAAGATGTTGTTATAACCCAACAAACTCAACAAACCCAATAAACCCAAATAACGCAGCAAAGGCTTTCGAAGGAGGAACAGCTTATGACCAGCCGGATCGAGATCAAAAACATGGCATTATTCTGCGATTTCGAGAATATCGCTCTGGGTGTAAAGGACGCCAAGTATGCAAAGTTTGACATTCAGAAAGTGCTTGAACGTTTGTTGCTCAAGGGCAGCATCGCCGTCAAGAAGGCCTACTGCGACTGGGAGCGATACAAAGAGTTTAAGGGGGTCATGCACGAGGCCGCCTTCGAGTTGATAGAGATTCCCCATGTCCGTCAGTCAGGCAAGAATTCGGCAGATATCCGTATGGTGGTGGATGCCCTGGACCTTTGCTATACCAAGAGCCATGTGGAGACCTTTGTCATAATCAGTGGGGATTCTGATTTTTCGCCTTTGGTGAGTAAACTGCGCGAAAACAATAAAGTGGTCATTGGTTGTGGGGTGAAAAATTCTTCCTCGGACCTCTTGGTATCCAATTGTGATGAATTCATTTATTATGACGACCTGGTTCGGGAGGAAGAAACCAAAAAGAAAAAAAGTAAAAAAACAGCCTCTAAGCCGAGCCAGGGTAAGTCGCCCAAAAAGGGCGTCCGAAAAATCGAGGAAGACAAAAAGCAGATGGCTGTTGATCTAATCGTCGAAACCATCGAGGCGCTGATTGCCGAGCGTGGTGAATCGGACAAAATCTGGGGTTCCATGGTCAAGCAGGCCCTGAAGCGTCGCAAGCCTGGTTTTACAGAATCCTATTACGGCTTCCGGACCTTCAGCCAGTTGCTGGAAGACGGGAAACATCGAGGTTTGCTGGAATTGGAAAGGGATGAACGTTCGGGCGGCTATATCATCCATTTGCCGGTCCACGATGACTGACCATAATATTTTATTCCGTCATTTAAAACCTGGTCCTTTGGGCCAGGTCAGAGATATTTGGCTATGCCGATGTCGGTAGTTCCTTAAATCCGAAGCACGAAATTCGAAATCCTAAACGGTTCGACAGGCTCACCGCCCTGAGCAAGGTCGAAGGGCAATACCGAATGATCAAAACAAAACCTTGGAGATACAAGTTCAAGCTGTGTTTAAATCATTTGAGCATTCGATATTTGGATTTGTTTCGTATTTCGATATTCGGATTTAGAATTTATCACACGTTGAATGTGCATAATATTAATCCCTTATAGGGTTGAATCAGTGCCGGCCCCTCTGGACCCGGGTATCTACACATGCAGGAGTTAAAGATGAGCGGCAGAAATCGATCGGATATTAACGTGGGAATCCGGGTTCAGATTGTCCAGAAGCAGGATCAGCGCACCGGGAAACTGACGGACGGGATTGTGAAGGATATTCTTACCAGGTCTTCCACGCATCCGCATGGCATTAAGGTTCGCCTGACAAGCGGTATTGTCGGCCGGGTGAAAGAAATTCTGTCTGGGGAAAGTGTACTTTAATAGTTGCCG
>Ga0190293_1000548_pt1 | contig 13390 bp, 9 predicted proteins | sample 48693001_MG_FD_161671 | JGI IMG/M metagenome (GOLD analysis project Ga0190293, IMG submission 161671) | Hydrothermal vent microbial mat bacterial communities from Southern Trench, Guaymas Basin, Mexico - 4869-30-0-1_MG | ecosystem: Environmental > Aquatic > Marine > Hydrothermal vents > Microbial... | reverse complement strand
CGGTATCCCCGATACTTTTTCTACGATTTTCCCGAGCAAAATGAATCCAATATCAGAGTACACATATTTCTCACCGGGTTTAGTTTCCAATTCCGATTTATCAACTGCATTGACTCTATCTGAAATTTCTCCTTCAATTTCATAAAATAATTTGAATGGCGGTAAACCCGATGTATGTGTTAGTAAATGTTTGATTGTAACAGATTTACGTAATTCCACATTTTTAATATCACTATCAACAAATTCAGGAATGTACTTCCCGACCGGATCATCTAAACTAATTTTTCCTTCATCAAATAATTTCATAATTGCTGAAGTAGTTGAAACAACTTTTGTAATTGATGCTAAATCAAAAATACTGCCTCTACCATCCGTTTTTTCTTTTGCATAAGTATGAAATCCAAATGGTTCATTAATAAATACTTTCCCCTTTTTACTTGCTAGTAATACACCACCCGGAAATGCAGAATCTAAAACTGCTTCATTGAGCAATCTTTTTAACTCATCAATATCAGCATTTACTTCATATGGCATTACTCTTTTAATCGAGGTAGCGGGTGGTTCCCAATTACTTTTAATTGGTTTAAAAGAATTGGTTATATGTATTCCATCGCCTCTATTGGCAACTTCGGGTATGTCTATCGGCAGTTTGCCGTTAAAATTTCCTTTCCCTAGTATCGCATTAATTCCTGCTTTCTGTAAATTAGTTTGAAACTCCCATGCACACACATATGCAGGTATTTCATGAAAATCACAAATTAAATACGGATTACCAAAACTTATCATAATTATATTTTTTGTTTTATCAATAAGATCATTAATAAACTCAGTTTGATTTGTATTTAGATTAACTGTACCCTTATATGTACTCGGTCTCGCGAATACATTTAATATAACAACATCATCTTTATCGATTTGGCTACTTATTGTTTTTAAATAATTTATGTTATCAGATTCATCAATCACAAATGATTCAATCGGTACATTATTTTTGATTAACTCTTTAACGGCAATAGATTGGGTATGATTAAATGTGCTGCCATATATATCAATTACCTTTACATTTTTAATCTTAGATAAATTCAGAGGTAAAAGATTTTCATCATTTTTTACAATGATTATGGATTGTTGCGCAATTTTTTCCGCTACGCGATGCGATTCCACCAGTCCCAAATTACTTTGCATTGTTTTAAAATTCACTTTTTTCGAGTGATGCAATCCCACTTTTTCCTTTAATCTCAACATTTGAATAACAGAATCATTAATTCTCTGTTCTTGGATTATTCTGTTGTTAACAGCATTCTCAATGACATCAATTGCATTTTTATAATTATGTTTTTGGATAATTATATCGCATCCGGCGTTGATTGCATTAATCAAAGCGTAATCATCGGAAAATCCGTTGGCCACTCCTCCCATATCCATTGCATCGGTGACAATCGTACCAGCAAAACCAAGTTTTCCGCGTAAAATATCCTGAATCCAAAATTTTGATAAAGTAGCCGGAGTGTTACTATTTGGTTGATAATCCGGTGCGATCAAATGCGATATCATCACAGCGTCAACTCCTGTCATAATAACATTTTTGTACGGCGCTAATTCTATCGACCATAGGCGGGATGAATCACTTGGAATTGTAGCAAGCGATTTATGTGAATCAGTTTGCGTATCGCCATGACCGGGAAAATGCTTTGCAGTGGAAAGCATTCCCCCTGAACGCAATCCCTTTATATATGCGATGGCAAAATCGGACACCATTTGAGGGTCATCGCTGAAAGCGCGGGTGTTGATTATGGGATTATCGGGATTATTATTTACATCAATAACCGGAGCCAAATTCCAGTGTACTCCAACACTGCGTCCTTCAAGTGCTACTATACGGCCGGCATCGTAAGCGTTTTTAAGGTAGTTACTAGCTGCGAGCGCCATTGATGGTGGTATTTGTGTACCTTCAGGAAAACGTTGTTGCATACCCTTTTCAATGTCCATATCAACCAAAATTGGAATTTTAGATTTACGCTGCAAAGTGTTTAACATTGTAATCGATAATCCGGTATTCCCCCTCCATAAATGGATACCACCAATTCCGTCAGTTTCTACTAGTTGATTTATCTCCTGCCACTGTTTATTTTCATTATTACGGAAATCTAAATGCATTGAATAAATTAGCATTTGGGCAATTTTTTCCCGCAAGGTAAGCTCTTGTAGGGTCTGCTTCGCCCAAGATTTTTCAAGTTCAATTGAAGCCGGAGGAGCGCATGAAGTAACAATTAAAAGTATGATTATTATAAATATTTTATTTTTAAAGTTGATCATATTTGTTAAACTATTTTTTTGTTAATTATATTGGCTTTGTGATTGTAAGCCACTAATAATTTTTAGTATTATTACCTTAATATTAATACTTTTATTTTATGAAAGCGACAGTAACAACAATTAGATTATCCGAATTTGCAACTGATTCAAATTTGCCATTTTCTATCAACCAAAAAGTTGAGAAAACTAATTTACAATATATATTATTAATTGATGATGTAAAGAATTCAGTAAAATTAATGGATTCATGTCTTGATTTAATGCAATTAGCAATGGAAAGAAATCATCAAGCAGGAATGATTTATACTGATTATGAAATTATTACAAAAGATAAAGTTGAAGAAATCCATTTATTAAAACATCATATTGGCAGAGTTCGAGATAATCAGGATTATGGGAAAGTATTTTTATTCAGTAAATCTTTTTTTAAGCAAATTGGTGGATTTGATGAGAGTATAATACACCATTTTCTATATGATATCAGATTAAAGCTATCGGAAATATCAGAAATAGTTCATATTGCAAATAGATATAATGGTTCACTCTACCAAGCTTCCGCATCTAAAAACAAAACAAATGTTTTTGACTATTTATTGTCAGATGAAAATGTTCAAAAAGAAGCTGAAAAAGTTTTAACTAACCATCTAAAACGTATTGGTGCGTATTTGTCACCAAAACAAGATTATCAAAATAGACCAAAAACTTCAATTAAACCGCAAAAAAAAACATCCATAATTATACCGGTTAATAATCGTCCTGATTTTATAACAGAAGCAATTGCAAGCGCTCAAAAACAAACAATCCAAAATATTGAAATTATTATTGTAGTAAATGGTGGAAAAGATGATCCGACTAATAAATCAGTAAAAAGATACATAAAAGGTGGCGATAAATATTCTGCCAACAAACCGGAAGTCAGATTAATTACAACCGATATCAATAATATCGGCTATTGCCTTAATCTTGGTGTTAATAATGCACAGGGTGAATACTACGTTCAATTAGATTCTGACGACCGTCTAAAACCGGATACTGTTGAAAAAATAATACAAAAATTTGAATCGGATACCACAATTGGAATGGTAATTGGTTCGTATGAGGTATGGGAAAAGCTTGACTCCGGCGAAATAATCCGCGATGAAAATATTCCGGTAGTTACACATTCTGAATGGACAGAGGAAAACGGACGGAATAATCTATTGCGAATTAACGGCGCCGGCGCACCGCGTGCGATACCGATTCAGTTAATCAAAGATATTGGATTTTTTGAAATGAATGAGAATCCCTACGCGCGTAATTACGGAGAAGATTACGATATGGTTTTGCGCATCAGCGAAAAGTATAAAATCGATCGTATTTACGATCCGATTTACGAAGTTATCCGTCACTCCGGTGGCACCGATCATTCGATTGATCAAACATTAATAGACCGCAATGACGAAGCAAAAGATTATATGCGCAAAGAAGCAATTTTACGCCGACAGACAATGAACAAATGAGCGATAAAATTACAATTATCGGAATTGATGGCGGCGCTAGCAAAGTCAGTGCTCACATTGTTGAAGTTTCGGAAAACGGTAAAAGTTTTTCGCTCAGCGGTAAACGTTCGGTGAAAGAATATCGCCACTATCCTGAATATCATCCCGATTTTAAACCGGTTAGTCTTCCAATTCAGCTTTCACAAATTAATATAAATAATATTAATCTAACCGAAGCTGAAGAAAAACATGCAAAAGCTTACTATTCTGCATTTAATGATGCAATATCTGATTTAGTTAAGCTCACTAAAGCTAAAAATGTTCTTATTGGAATTGGTATGCCGGGCGTAAAAACCACGGATGAACGCGGTATCGCCGCTATGGCAAACGGACCACGTATGCCCAATTTTGCAACTGAGATTGAGCAACGACTTGACGCTCCTGATATCACTTTAGCAGCACCAATATCCAAACTTGGCAGCGACGCCGATTACTGCGGCTTCGGCGAAGAATACTCCGAAAACGGCGCTTTCCGTAATATCGAAAATGCTTACTATCTCGGTGGCGGAACCGGCGCAGCCGATGCACTGAAATTACATGGTGAATTAATTTCCTTTGATGAATGCAAAAATTGGATTGCCAAAACGTGGGAAATGAGTGACAAAGATGGTAAATCCATGGAAGTTTATTGTTCAGCCAATGGAATACAATCTATTTATAGTAAAATAGCAAGCATTTCTCAAGGTGAGTTGATTAGTAATAATATTTACATAGAAAAAATATTAAAAAAAGCTATAGATGATGAAAAAAGTGCAATTAAAACTTGGCAAATCGTGAGCAAAAAGTTGGCAAAATTACTTTTTGAAAGAATTTTTACTATTTATAACGGTTCGCAAAATATTTTTTCATTTATAAATCCCAATCGGAAAAATCTTGATTCAAATCATAATTTTAGAAGGACACTGCTTAACAGAATTATAATCGGTCAAAGACTTGGTAATGTATTTCAAACAAAATCAGCACAGGAAATAATTATTAAACCTCTAATAAAATATTTATCACAATTGATAAAAGAGAGTAATTCATTAGATAGTATTGCAAAATCTCATTATTTATTAGATGATAAATTTAACAAAAATATTTTAGTTGCATCCGAATTACGAGAAGCCCCTGAATTAGGTGCCGGGATCAATGCATTTAAAAATTATAAGGGTTGAATTTTGAATAGAATATTTTTTATTCGTAAATTTGTGGCTTTATTATTTTTGCTCTTTGTAGTTAATTTATCCTCGTAATCTGTGAAATCTGTGATTAATAATATAACAAAAGAACCCATAATCAGTGTCGGTATTATTCTGCCAGAAGATAAGGAAACATCAACTAATATTCAATTTTCCAATCCCCATCAATATAAAATAAGTTCAGGGGAATTATCAGAATTATTAAATATCAAAATTCAATCCAACTCAATCTCAATTAATGGTAAACTTGCTGATAAAGTTTTGATTGAACCAATTGACAATTCTAATCAAAACGAATATCCTATTATCAATTCTGTACCAACCGGAAGAGGTTTCCATTGGCAAAATGACATTCAGGTGCAACTACCCGGGAAAATTATCATTAAAAATCATAACGGATATTTATTTGTTATTAATGAACTTCCGGTAGAACAATATTTACCATACGTTGCTACATCGGAAATGAACCCGGATTGCCCATCAGCATTGTTGGAAGCACAGACAATCGCAGCGCGCTCGTGGTTGCTTGCAAACCGAAAAGCAAATCATCCCGAATTAGATATAGACGTCTGCAATGATGATTGCTGTCAGCGCTACCAAGGTGTTACCGAAGTACCTGAAAGCTCAATGCAGGCAATACGTAATACATATGGACAAGTATTACTATATAATCATGAAATATGTGATGCACGTTATTCAAAATGCTGCGGAGGCATCACCGAATCTTACGAAAATGTTTGGAGAGGAGAACCAATTCCATATTTATCAAGTATGCCGGATTTTCCGAACTATGATAAGCAAACAGATGATTTACTAAATTTTATCAACTCCTCCCCTCCCGCTTTTTGCAGCGAAAAATATGTTAAGCCCTCTGATATTCAAAAGTATCTTGGTAAAGTAGATAAATCAGGTTCATACTATCGTTGGGAAATACAATATTCACAAGAGGAATTGACATCAATTATTAATCAAAAATTGGATTTAAATGCTATCCATATTATCAATATTTCACCGCTGAAACGCGGTTATTCCGGACGAATTATAAAATTGCAAATAGATTATATTGATAAATCCGATAAGAAAAATTCAATTATTCTAAATTCGGAATATGATATTCGCAATGCTTTGCATAAACAATTTTTATATAGCTCGGCGATAACTATCGAGCAAAAATTGGACGATAACCGACACATTAGTTCATTTAAATTTAATGGTGCAGGTTGGGGACACGGCGTAGGATTATGTCAAATTGGAGCATTAGGAATGGCATTGGATGGATATTCGGCGGGAAAAATTCTGAAACATTATTTTAAAGGTGCATCAATCGAGAAAATATATTGAATTGGTGAGTGGTTAAAGGTAAAATTATTATTGCCCCCATTTAACTATTTCACCAATTTACCAATTTACCACTCCACTAATCACTAATTCACGTTTCACATTATCAATCTTTTCACTAATTTCCCCGACTTTTCAAAAACATAATAATCTAAATTTATGGATACATCATTACAAACTATTGATTGGACAATAATTGCTGCCTACATCCTTTTTTCTATTGGCGTAGGCATTTATTTTACAAAACGCGCCAGTAAAAATACCGAAGAATATTTTCTATCCGGGCGAACGCTACCGTGGTGGATTGTAGGAACGTCGATGGTGGCAACAACTTTTGCTGCTGATACGCCATTGGCAATTACGGAGTTTATTCGCGGCGCCGGAATTTGGCAAAATTGGTTTTGGTGGAATCAACTTCTCGCAGGCTTATTAGCTGTTTTTCTCTTTTCGCGCTTATGGCGACGCGCCCGTGTGCTAACCGATAATGAATTGTTGGAAATCCGTTATTCAGGAAAACCGGCGGCTTTTCTGCGTGGATTTAAGGCGGCATATTTCGGAATTTTGTACAATTTTATCGTTATGGGTTGGGTTATCAATGCAATGGCTTCTGTAATGGCGGTAATGCTGAACATCGATCGTTGGACAGCTGTTTGGATCTGTGTTGCTATCGCTCTTCTGTATGCGCTGTTAGCCGGTTTTTGGGGCGTTGTCATAACCGATTTTGTGCAATTCGGAATTGCGATGTTTGGCTCAATCGCTTTGGCGGTTATCGCTGTAAATGCGATGGGTGGTATGGATAGTTTATTAGCTGCACTCAACGATATGATACCCGCCGCAACTGATGCCGCATCGGCGACCGCTATTACAAGTAATACATTGAAATTTATTCCACCAATACCAGATGCAGGTTTCTTTACAATGGATTTTTGGGAATCACCATTTTCCAAATTTTTGGTGTTTCTTACAATTTTATGGTGGTCACGCGATAACTCCGATGGCGGTGGTTACATAATTCAACGAATGTCCGCTGCAAAAAACGAAAAGCACGCACTCTTAGCAACCCTATGGTTCAACTTGATGCATTACGCATTCCGCGTATGGCCGTGGATTATAGTGGCAATGGTTTCAATAGTTGCCTTTCCGGACGTATCGGAATGGGCGCTTGGAGATAAAGTTGGCTATCCGCTAGTTATGCAAAAATTTCTTGGACCTGGAATGAAAGGACTCTTAGTTGTATCTTTCCTCGCAGCTTTTATGTCCACAATTGACACACATTTGAATTGGGGCGCATCGTATTTGATTAACGATATTTACAAACGTTTCATTAAACCGGAAAAATCATTTTCAGATAATGCTGTGGCACAGCGTCATTATGTTGTTGTTAGTCGTATACTTACAGTTTTTCTGATGATATTCGCAGCTTTGGTCGCCGTAAAGATGCAAAGTATCGGCAAGGCTTGGGAATTCATTTTTGCGATGGGAGCCGGTATCGGCTTAGTATTAATTCTGCGTTGGTTCTGGTGGCGTATTAACGCCTGGACAGAAATTTCAGCACTGATTACATCAATTTTGATAACAGTATCTTTAGAAATAATTGCCGGAATTCAAACGATAAATGCCGGAATAACTTATACTTTATTCGGCAGAGCGCCAATTATTTTCGGAATTGAACTGCAAATGCATCATAAACTGTTGATTATTGTACCGGTCGCTATCTTGATATGGTTGACGGTAACATTTTTGACTAAGCCGGAGAAGGAATCGACGCTGAAAGAATTCTATCGTCGAGTGCAGCCCGGCGGATGGTGGAAACCAATTTCTAAAGACATCCCACGAACTAAAGCCAATGTAACCAAAGGATTTTTTTCAAATTGGCTGGCTGGTATTGCCTTTATTTTTGGTGCAACTTTTGCCATTGGAAATTTAATATTTGGCAATTTGGGAAATGGAATATTATTAACCGTGATCTCAATTCTTGGATTTGTGTGGATATGGAAGTATACAATTGTAAAATTGGATTCTGATTAATCGAAAAACAAAAACGATGTCATTCTGAGGAGGAACGACGAAGAATCTCTGAAATTAGTTTAAACAAAGAACGTCAGAGATTCTTCACTCCCCGCCTGACCGGCGGGCAGGCGTTCAGAATTACTACATCATTATTGTAAAATTTTAAGGAAAATATTATGGACTGGATTTTTAATCCTGAAATATGGATAGCATTACTAACCTTAACCGCCTTGGAAATTGTACTTGGCATTGATAATATAATTTTTATCACCGTATTAGCCGGACGATTACCTGAAAACGAACGTAATCGCGGGCGGATTATAGGTTTATCTTTTGCGATGATAACACGAATATTACTGTTGTTATCTTTAACTTGGATTATGAGTTTAACTAAACCATTTTTTTACATACTTACTCAAGAAATTTCCGGTCGTGATATAATATTATTAATAGGTGGGCTTTTCTTACTTGCAAAAAGTACTCATGAAATCCATGCAAATTTGGAGGGTGAAGAAGAATACGTCAAAAAATCGAAATCCGTAAGTTTTATGGGAGTAATTACCCAAATTGCGCTACTTGATATAGTTTTTTCACTCGATTCTGTAATAACAGCAGTTGGTTTGGTGAATCAAATTCCGGTAATGATAGCAGCAATTATCATCGCAATAATTGTAATGATGGTTTCCGCTAAATCAATTGGAGACTTTGTTGAATCACATCCGACGATTAAAATGTTAGCGCTAAGTTTCTTGATTTTGGTCGGCGTTTCTTTAATTGGTGAAGGAATGGACTTTCATATTCCAAAAGGATATATTTATTTTGCAATGGCGTTTAGTGTTGGGGTTGAAATGCTCAATATTAAAATGCGTTCCAAAAGAGCAAAACCTGTTAAATTGCATAAAGCTCTACCAACTGAATAATAAGGATAATAAATGTCAAAATCAGTTTTTATCACAGGAGCGAGCAGCGGGATTGGCAAGTATGTCGCTTATGAATATGCTAAACAAGGCGCTACAATTGGTTTAGCTGCTCGCAGAAAAATAACATTAGAAAAAGTATCTGCTAAATGCAAAGAGTTAGGCGGTAAACCGATTGTTTATGAAGTTGATGTAAGTGACCAATCGATTACAAAAAATGCAATTGATGATTTTATTACTAAATCTGGTGGGATCGACATCGTCATCGCTAATGCGGGAATTAGTGGAAAAGTGAATTTAGACAATGGAGATTCCACAGAAATAAATAGAATGTTATCTACAAATATATTGGGAGTTACCAACACTGTTGTTCCAACTCTGCCATCAATGATCAAAAAACAATCAGGCAGAGTTGTTGTAGTGAGTTCAATCGCCGGATTCCGAGGACTACCGGGACGCAGTAGTTATTCCGCCTCGAAAGTCGCGGTGCGGTTTATGGCAAATAGTTGGCGATCATCATTTGTAAAAAACGGTATCAGTTTTACTACAATTTGTCCGGGCTTTATTGATACTGATATGACAAGCAGTCATAAATATAAAATGCCGTTTCTGATGGATGTTGATGTATTCGCAAAAAAAATGGTAAATGCTATAGAGAAAAAGAAAAAGACTTACATTGCGCCTTGGCAATGGCGGTTTGCCATTCCAATAATTAGAATTGTACCGGAATGGTTACTTAATTATGTAGCTTCGAAAAAAGTATAAAGAAAAGCCCCGAATAATCGGGGCTTTCATATTATTAGAACGACTTTCTATAGATTTTTTTTTCAAATTATCAATCTTAAGTTTATAATCAAAAATCACTTTAGTAGGATTCATAAGATTATATGCTTTTCCGATATTTAATCCTGGTTTTGCTACAGCTTTTGAAAACACAAACTCTATTAAAGAACCAATATTTGTAACACTGCCCGCATCTAAATTAAAGGATTCTTCAAACCCTGCAAAGCATTCTGTTTGTGTAGCAGAATCTTCACACCAACTCTCAGAATCAGTTGCATTCCAAATCATCGTGTTGCCGGTAACTGAATAATCATATGTCATTGTATCGCCAAATTCATCGGTAACTGTTAATTGACTACCACTTGTAGTATAAGACCAAGTTTCAGTATCTGTAACTCCCTCATAAACATCGGTTACTGTTACCGTACCATCACTTTTAAACTCTATTGTAGTTAGACCAACATCATCTCCATCATCAAAATTTGTAAATTGCATTAAAGTTGGAGTGTTGGCAGGAATATTTGTTATATTATATGAAATTGAACCGCTAATAATCACAGTAACATCACTAGTTATATGTTGCATTGTTGATTCATTAATAACCAGTGTTGTACCATCAAAACTATATGAAATAATACCTGTATATAATTCTCCATTATTTATTAATGTTCCTGTACCGGAATTTCCCTCTAATAGAAAACTGTATTTATTAGCAGCATCCATAACTGTGAAAGAAGGATCAGTTCCAGAATTATCCAAGTACATAAAATCCATAGTAATAGGTGTCCCATCAATATTTATTTGACCTGTAATATCAAACATATTTATTGCAGTTTGATTTGAATTGGTAGTTATTACCCAACCAAAATTTCCACCTATAATATTCCAAATTCCTACTAGATCTCCACCGGCACCTGGACCTGTGGAACTATCTTTTTTACATGAAACCAATGCTATTGTTACAATCAACAATACACTGATTAGTAATTTTATTTGTTTCATTGTTTTGTCTCTCTTTTTTTATTATAATTAATTTATTTTATATTGAGTTTTAGATGATTAATATTTATTAAAGTTACTCAATAAGTTTAATTGGATATTACTTTTTATAGTTTTATTGATCTACTTTTATTTAAGATATTTTTTAGTGGACTATATAAAGAAAATTTAGAAAAGCATTGGTAAGACAAAGTATTAGTCACTAATATTTGATATAAATATTTAACAACTGTTATTATTGAGGAAATATGATTTTAACAAAACGGCTAACCAAATCAAAATCGCTGACTGCGAACATTGTAATCGCATTTTCAGGTTCCATATTATTAGTGCTATTAGCACGGTTATCAATCCCGGTACCATTTAGTCCTATTCCAATAACTGGTCAAACTTTCGGTGTTTTATTTCTAGGAACAGTTTTAGGAAGGAAACTCGGAACACTAAGTGTTATTATATACATTATAGAGGGAATTACGGGATTACCCGTTTTTGCAGGTGGTTCTTTTGGGTTTTTATATTTACTTGGACCAACCGGCGGTTATATTCTTGGATTCATTCCGGCTATTTACTTAGTTGGATATTTAGCAGAAAAAGGATGGATGAATAATGTTTCTGCCACTTTTGTGGCTATGGTATTAGGTACATCAATTATCTTCATATTTGGAATCAGTTGGTTATCAGTCACAGCCGAATTTGGAACAGCTTTATCAATTGGTTTATATCCATATATACCGGGAGCAATAATTAAAATTATCTTAGCAACGGTGACAGTTTACTCGATTAATCGTTTTAACAAATAATTTTATAGACTAATCATTCGTTTTCGCAATGCGTATCTTAGCCAAATCGCAGCAGTAATGGCTGCGACTGTAGTTGAGACCATCATGGCATACCACATCCATTCAATAGGTTTATGTAATATATAATTAAAAATCAAAGCTAACGGTACGGATATACCAAGAACGCGGATTGTAGATGTTACTAACATCGGAAGACCCAAACCTAATCCCTGCATAACTCGCCCGCTTGTCATTGCAATTGATATTAGTGGATAAATAAAAACTACTAATCTCAAGTAGGTGACAGCTGTTTGATGAATTTCCGGTTCATTGGAAAAACCTTGTACAATTAATGGTGCTAGTATGAATATTATTGTTGAACCAATTGTAGTAATAATTACAGAACGTAACATTCCATATTTAATTATGAATTTTACATTCTCAAAATCTTTCGCACCGTAGAACATTCCAACTAAAGTTGTCAACGCTGTAGCGATTGCCATAATTGGCAAAAATATTATTACATCTATTCTGCCGCCAATTTGATAGGCGGCTACTGAAAATGCAGAGTAGCTAACCAATATTTTATTAAATACAGCCTGTCCAATAGACATGATTATCATAGCCATTGAGGCGGGAATTCCAACTTTCAATATATCAGTAATAATATATTTTGCTAATGAAAAATCTTTCAGTCGGAATGTAACATACGTATGTCCTTTTATCAAAAATAAATAAATGAAAATAGAGAATACCGTTGCTTGACTGATAACTGTAGCAATTGCTGCTCCGGGAACACCAAAACCTAGTACAAAAATAAATATTGGATCTAAAATAATATTTAATATTGTTCCGATAGCCGATATAATCATCGGTGTTTTCATATCTCCTTCACCCGCCAAAATAGATCGGAAAAAGCCTGAGAATATCATGAAAAATAATCCAAAAGTTATAATTCTAAGATATGACCATGCCATATTAAGCAACTCAGGTGTTGCGCCAAGCAATACCAATATTTGTTTTCCAAATAATAGACCGAAGATTACCATAATGACACTTATTATCAATGCCATCAGTAAAGCGTGTTCCGCACTATTATCTGCGTTTATTTTATCACTCCCACCAATAAAACGGGCGATTGAAGCAGTTACACCGGAACCTAATCCCATACTTAATCCAAGAACAAAAAATAAGAGTGGCATGTTGAAAGCGACGGCTGCAATAGCTTCACCACCCAATCTGCCAATATAAATCATATCAACAATTGTATAAATTGTTTGGATTGACATACCAGCTAAAATTGGCAATGCTAAAGTCCACAAAGCTTTTTTGGGCTTTTCAGAAAATGTTTTTAAACGTGAACCTTTGGATTTGTCGGATTTCATAAAGGCGCAAATTTACGGATTACCCGCACCATATTTGAAATTATTATAATATTTCTACGACCGTAGAACTATACTATACTCAGGAGAAACCTGAGGAACCACAACCGCTGCTAACGCTCGGTGTGTAACTGCTACTCGAACTTC
>Ga0190293_1000547_pt1 | contig 13390 bp, 11 predicted proteins | sample 48693001_MG_FD_161671 | JGI IMG/M metagenome (GOLD analysis project Ga0190293, IMG submission 161671) | Hydrothermal vent microbial mat bacterial communities from Southern Trench, Guaymas Basin, Mexico - 4869-30-0-1_MG | ecosystem: Environmental > Aquatic > Marine > Hydrothermal vents >... | reverse complement strand
CATACAAAAATATTTGTCGCAAAAAGGCTTTCCAAGCCAGCAGATCGATGACTGTTCCCATCTGATCATGTGCACCATTCTGAACCTGCCGCCCAAAGAAATCCCCTTTAGATCACTGGAAATTGAAACCCTCGGGAAAATTGTGGGCACGGCAGACCTGATGGCCCAGATCGCGGACAGGTACTATATCGAGAAACTCCTGCTGCTCTTTCAAGAGTTTCAGGAAGCAGGCGTTCCTGATTTTGCAACTGAACTCGATCTGTTGAAAAAGACCGAAGGATTTTATAAAAATGTCGCCAAGCAGAGACTCGCACATGACTTTAGCGGCATCTCTGCCAACATGACGGCTCACTTCAAGCAGCGCTGGGGTGTGGAAAAGGACCTGTATTCGGAATCGATTCAAAAAAATATCGATTATCTCAGAACCCTGCTGGAGCGTACGGGCGACAGTATCGTTTCTGTCAAGAAGACCCTGAGAAGGGGTGCTAATTTGAATGGAGACGATAGGTCCGGGATCTGAATTCCTCCATTCCTAAAGACGAACGTCCAACATTCGATGTTGGACGTTCGATGTTCGATGTTCATTTGTTTTTAGGTACCGGATTATAGTGTCGACACTATAGGATTGGATGCCCACATGATCTGCACCGTGCTTCTCAGCTTTCTGCCCTGCGACTTTCTTCATCCCTGATTTCGCGTCTCAAGAGCTTTCCGACCTTCGATTTTGGAAGCATGTCTCTGAATTCGATGTACTGGGGAACTTTATAACTTACCAGGGTTTTTCGGCACCAGGTGATCAGGTCGTAACCGGTAATACCCTTGATATCCTCCTTGAGTACCACGTAAGCCTTGATTCTTTCACCGACCCGTTCGTCGGGAACACCGACCACACAGGCACTGATGACTGCCGTATGTTCCTGCAGGACCGATTCGATTTCACTGGCGGAAATCCGGTATCCCTTGTGCTTGATGGTGTCCACGGTTCGATCGACAAAATAGAGGTTCTCTTCTGCGTCCATCATCATGATGTCGGCGGTGCGATACCATGTGGTTCCATCCAGTTCCACGAATGAACTGTGGGTTTCTTCCGGTTTGTTTAAGTACGTTGCAACCATGGGGTCTGATGAGACGAGTAATTCTCCGGGTGTTCCGATCTTGACCGGTTTCAGAAAGGCAGGGTCCACGATCTTGATCTGTTTACTCGCTACAACGCGCCCAACGCTTTTGGGCGGATTTTCTATGTCCACAGGGCACATGGCTACGCCACCACAGGTTTCCGTGGCACCATAGCCTTGAAAAATATGTTGTCCGAAATGTTTGTACCACCGCTTGCCTACTTCAACCGGTAAGACATCGCCGGCACTGAACCAGTACTTTACCGATTCCAGGTGATATTGATCCAGTCGTTCGTGATCTAACATCATGCGGTAGAGTGCCGGAACCCCGATCATTGTTTTGGCCTTGAATCGTCCCATGGCATCGAGCGTCGCATCCAGGTTGACACGCGGCTGCAGTATGAGTGTTCCACCGACCAGGAGTGTCGCCAAACCGCAGGTCTGACCGAGGATGTGAAAAAGCGGTGCATTGCCCATAATAACATTTTTCTGGGGTGGAAAAAGTGGCGTGGAGATTTGAATCTGTTCGATGGCCGATTTCAGAAATAGCTGCTGACTGATGGGGACGCCCTTAGGAAATTTGGTAGTCCCGCCGGTATAGAGGATCTGGGCGACATCGCTCCCTTTAGAGTCTTCAGGTGTCGATACCCTGGCGGCATCCGGTGCATATTGTGCTAAAAGCTTTTTAAGGGAGAAGGTGCTTTCATCAAGAGCTATTTTTCCTTTGGGGACGATGTCAAACAAATAACCGAAGAACTGTTTCCATGTCGGCAGGAGGTCGGCCATCCTGGCGATGATCACGCGCTTGATCTTTGTTTCCGGGAGTACCTGCTTGACATAACCGAAATTGGTGTCAGCGCAAACAATAGCATCTGTTTCACTGTCCGTGGCGATATACCGGATGTCACTGGGCGTGTAAATGGGCGTTATGGGAACACAGACGGCATTGATATGTTGAATTCCCAGCCAGGCAACGACCCATTGAATACTATTGGGAAGATAGATCATTACTCGCTGACCTTGTTTGAGGCCCAGTCCTGTAAGGGCTGTGGCAAATCTCCGGGACATCTCATCGAGCCTACGATAGGAATACCGTGTTCCGAGATAGATGATAGCGGTATGGTTTCCGTATGCCTCAACCGTTTGACGAAATTGATCGGTGATGCGTTGGGTTGTTACTGATTCCATAAATTATATTCCAAAGTAAGCAGCTTTAATCTCAGGATTCTGCATGAGCTCTTCACCGGTTCCCATGAGTGTCAGCATACCGTTTTCCACAATATAGCCGCGATCGATGACGGGGAATACCGGGCGGGCGAATTGTTCACATAGGACGACAGTTATACCAGCTTGCTTGTTCAGGCTGACGATGGCATCGATGAGGGTATTCTGCATCATGGGACTCAATCCCAGGAGCGGTTCATCGAGGAGTAGCAATTCAGGCTTTACGATGAGTGCCATTCCGATGGCCAACATCTGTTGCTCGCCGCCACTTAGAAACCCGGCCTTTTTCTTTTTGAGAGCAACCAGGGCCGGAAACAGCTGGAACGCAAAGTCGATGCCTTCTCTGATCTCATGCTTGCGGCGCAGATAACCGGCAATTTTAAGGTTTTCAAGAACACTGCTTTCCGGGAATATTGGATGACGTTCACGAGAGAGGACAATGCCCCTCTTGACACGTTCGCTGGGTTTGGTTTTGGTAATATCCCGCCCCCGGTAGACAATATTCCCATAAATAGTGATCCGTTCGCCGCCTTTTCTTCTTTCCTTGACCTGCATGTCGATAATGAGACCGGAAAGGGCATTCATGAGGGTTGTCTTGCCGGCACTGTTGGGCCCTACGACACCCACAATCTCGCCATCGTTCACTTGGAAACTGAAATCATTCAAGGCAATGGCATTTTCGAAAAAGACCATCAAATTTTTGACATCGAGCATGTTCTTATCTTTCCGAGCCTAGATAGGCATTTTTGACCTCTTCATTTGCCATGACATCCTTTGCGGTTCCCATGGCTATGTTACACCCGAAGTTGAGGACCATCACCCTGTCGGCAATACGAAAAAGTTCTTTCAAACGGTGTTCAATCATGACAATGGTTTTGCCTCTTTGGCGCAGTTTTTCGATAATAGGAACAATACTGGCGACCTCGGCTAAGCTCAATCCCGAAAACAGTTCATCGAGAATGATTAATTCGGGCTGCAGCGCGATGGCTTTAGCCAATTCCAGCCTTTTTAAATATCCCTGGGGAAGAGCACCGGCCGGTTTGTAGGCCACATACGCATCCCTTTCAAAACCGACCTCCTCCAGCAGATCCAGGGCGACGGCATCACGGTCGCCATACCGGCCTCCGAGCATTTTTTTTACACGGGGTGAGTAGAGCGGTATGATCATATTTTTATACGCAGGTAACTGATAAAACGGCCGAACCATTTGAAACGTTCGGGCGATACCCAATTGAATGATTCTGTGTGCAGGCATTCTGGAAATATTCTGACCGTTGTATAGAATTTTTCCGGAGGTTGGTTTGATAAAACCGGTCATCAGGTTGACAAGTGTGGTTTTACCCGAACCATTGGGGCCTATAATACCCAGAAGTTCACCACGCCTTATGGTGCAATCCAGTTCGGAGACAGCTATGACACCGCCAAACACCTTGGTTAGTTTTTGAATTTCGATTATGCTACCTATCGACATCGACCCATCTTTCAACCTGTTGGTATTTTCGTTGAATGTAATGAAAGATACCTTCTGGTATGGCGACGATAAAAATAACCAGAAAGAGCCCATACAGCACGATTCGCAGACCGCCGAGACCGCGCAGTACTTCGGATAACGGCACCAGGATAACTGCTCCCAGAACAGCCCCGGCAAACGAGCCGACGCCCCCGACAACCGCTGACGCAATGGGCATGATGGAATAGTCCAGAGCAAAGACCGGCATGCCGACAAACATGTACACATGGGTCATGTAAGCTCCGGCAAAAGCACCGACGGCGCTGGATAGAAATAGCGCCTGGGCTTTGAAACGGTAAATATTGATGCCGGCATTGGTTACGGACCTGTCATTGTCACGGATACCCTTGAGGACAAGACCATAGTCGGAGGCCATTAACCGCCGGAATCCGAACAGAACAATTAGTGTGGCTACGATTATCAGGTAGAGCTCAAGCCAGCCGGAGGGCAGTGGGCTCATGCCGCTCAAGCCCTCTGTGCCGCCGAAAATCTTGGTTGCTTCGATGGTCCTTACCAGCATCAGGGGGAGGATCAGTGTAAACATGGAGAAGTAGATGCCTCTCAATCGAAGGACAGGCAGAAGAATAAGTGTACAGATGAGGCCACCGAAAACAGTTGCAAGAGGTATGGAAATAAAGGGATGAAATCCCCATATGTGGTTGAAAATACCGGACAGGTAGGCTCCCATACCGAAGAAAAGGGCTTGCCCTAAAGAAATCATGCCGCTTTGCGCCAGCATGTCCCAGCTGATTGCCAGCATGGCAAAAACGGCCAGCGAGATCATTACTCGCTGCCAATAAGGGCTCAAGATAAGCGGCAATGTGAGAAAGAGAACGACCGGAAGTAGTCGTGGCCCTGCCACATAGAGCATTTCACGCCAGGAGCTGAGAGCGAATATATCCCCAGACCTGGCTTTGATGCCTCGGTCGATCCTTTCCTTTCGTTTTTTCAATGCGTCATATCCTTTCTTCCAATTCCTTTTGTTGTCCGAAAAGGCCGGATGGCTTGATCACCAGAACGATCAAAATAGCAATCAGGCTGACGATCATGGTCCAGTGTGACCCGAAATAGGTGTCGGTGAATCGTTCTGCAAAACCGATAATGAAGCCGGCTGCAATGACGCCGCCTGTACTTCCCAGGCCGCCAATAATACAGACGGCCAGTGCCTTGATCAGAACATCGTAACCTTCACTGGGTGAGATGCTGCCCAACGGGATAATGATTGTGGCGGCGATGGCGGCAAGACCCGCTCCCAGGGAAACGCTCAAGGTTGCAATCCAGTCCGAATCGATGCCGAAGGTCAAGGCTGTTCGTTCATCCTGGGCAATTCCGCGAAATGCGAGACCGGTTGCCGTATGGTGGGTAAACAGCCACAAGGATACAACCAGCAGGAGACCCAGGCCGACGATGAGTATCCGTTGCATGTCGATATAGGTTCCGGCAATGATAAAACTGTGATCGAAAAACACCGGCAGGGTATATTCGAAACCAACGAATCCGAGGTAGCGGAAAAGTTCGAGGATCGAGAGACCGATACCGAAGGTTGCGATAACCTCCGACAGTGCCTGGCCGCGCACGCGAAGAAGGACCAGGCGATACATCAGAGCCCCAAATAAGGTGGTGGCGAGTATCGATAAAATTGCCGATGGAAAAAAGGGAAGCCCCATCAGATTCATCAGCATCCAACTCAGGTAGGCAGACATGATATAGAGAGCGCCATAGGCAAAATTGGCAACACCGCTGATGCCGAAAGTCAGGTTGAATCCGATAGCCAGCAGTATCAGTGTAAAGCTGTTGACGATTGCGTAAACCAGGGTTCCAATAAACATATTTGAGATATTTCCGAGAAATAATTTGAAAACTTATAAAACCTAAATCCGAAGCACAAAATTCGAAACAATTTCAAATGACATAAATCCAAATGATCAAAACAGTCCATACAACATTTCAGCCATTAACGATGTTTCGGTCATTTGAGCATTTGATATTCGGGTTTGCCCTTCGACCTTGCTCAGGGCGGTGAGCTAGTCGAACCGTTTCGAATTTTGTGCTTCGGATTTAGTGTTTTATATGTCTCCGATTCTAGTAGAATATCCTTTTTGGCCTCAGGATCTGTCGGAATCATAGGGTTCTGGGTTCTACTTCAATGATTTCAGCCCCGCAGGAAGTTGGATTTTACCATCGGCAATGCTCGCTGGAAAGACGATGACCCGATCCCCATCGGCCGTCCACTGGAATACGGTGGACAGGCAGGTCTCTTTTGGATCGAATCCATATACTGCTTGATGACCCTCATCGTATCGGATGCGACCCATCACGCCGATTCGATCTGTTTTTTCCAATTCCGCTACAATAGCATCGGGGTCTGTGCTGCCTGCGCGTTCAATGGCTTCCTTGAGGATGTATACGGATTCATATGACGGTGCCGGTCCATGGCCGGCCTGTATTTTTTTCCCGTATTTTTTTTCGTAGTTAGCGTAAAAGGCTGCGGACGCAGGAAGTTTATCCGATGCGATGGCACTGCCCATTTCAAAGATGGTATTCATGGCGCCGCCTATCTTACCGTCAAAGGTTTTCCATGCCCCGGACCCGGCCAATGGCGAGATGAATCCGGCCAGGATCGCTGGTACTTTCATGGCATTCCATTGTTTGACAAGGGTTCCGCTCTGCGGCATGTCAAAAATCGGTAGAATCACCTGAGCGCCGGTGGCCTTGGCCTTCATCAAGCTCGATGAGAAATCAGACGTCCCGGTGGGATAGCTTTCCTGCCCTGTAATAGTCCACCCGGCCTTATCAAAGTACATTTTCTTCACGAACCCGGCGGTGGCGCGTGCCCATGCAACATCCTGGTGCATCACATAGACCTTGTCGAATCCGAATTCTTTTTTGATGGCGGCCATGGTACCTGCCAGATACTTGACGAGGTGCACGGCATTGAGGCAGGTTCTGAAGACATATTTATATTTTTCCGGGTTTTGCTTGATTTTTTTCTCGGAGCCGGGAGACATGGCGATTGTTCCCAGAAGAGGGACTTTGTGTTTGGCGATGATATCCATCCCAGCGATGAGAGCCTCTGAACGGAACGGACCTACAACAAGGGCTGCAGGCTTTTTCTCCAGAATAATCTTCTCTATACCGAGCAAGGCCTCCGGGACAGGTACGCCGGGTGCTGCATCTCTGAGATCTATGGATTCGACTTTGAGATTTCTCTTGGTCGTACCAACGGAAACACCGCCGGCTGCATTGATTTCATCCACCGCCATTTCAACGGCTTTAAGAGACTCCTTACCCTCTAAGAAACCCAAAGAGGTGGAGACGCCGACGATGATAGGTTCAGCAGCAGATGCCATGGGAACACAGGTTGAAAGAATCAATAGAACCGCAAATGTGATACTTGGGAAACATTTTTTTTTCTCCATGATGTTCTCCTTTTTGGGGGAAGCTTAAATCAGGTGGTTTAAGTCATAATGAGCAGATAATGTTTTTATCTTGCGTTTAGCATTTTGTCAACAGGTCGAATATTTTATTCGTATAACGAATTTATTGATTTAAGTCAATTACATTGTGTGCCACAATGTCGTATCTATGCATACCATCTATTGTTAATATTTATTCGTCAGGGAGTGAAACCTGGTGGATATGGTCGACAGGCGGGAGATAGTGGCGGTGTGACTCGAATACTTCATGACAAATCGGGATGCAAGGAGAAAATGTCTATGGAAACCTTAGAGGACTATCTGAATAGGGGTATCAAGGAAATCATCGATAGCCATCCACAAGTGATGGATATCCTGAATGATTATGGTATCGGGTGTGGCGCTTGTGATGTCGGCACATGTCTGCTGAAGGACATTGTATCTCTGCATCCGATATCCAAGGAACAGGAACAAGCGTTGATGAACAGGATTGCAGCGGTATTGTAGGTATAAGAAAAATTGCCGCGCCCCAAATGCAAACGCATAACAACTCTTACAAGGAGACTTCAAATGGAACCAATTCACGCCTGCCCAGGCAGTCGGATGATGGCCTTTAAAAAAGAAAGCGAAATCGAAACAACTGCGGGTAAAAGCCAGTCCCAGTTGAGTCAATGGCCGATTCAATTGCACTTGATATCGCCGAATGCGCCATATTACCAGGATGCAGACGTAGTCCTGACGGCTGACTGCGTGGCATACGCTCTGGGTGATTTCCATGGTGAATATCTAAAGGACCGTTCACTTGCCATTGCTTGTCCTAAGCTCGATACAGGCCAGGATATCTATCGGGATAAAATAATATCCTGGATCGATGATGCGAAAATAAAATCCCTGAATGTTCTGATCATGCAGGTGCCCTGCTGCACGGGGTTGCTCAACCTGGCTCAGCAGGCCGTGGAGAAAGCTGAGCGGAAAATATCCTTGACCTATACGGTCGTGGGGATTCAAGGAGATATCCTCGAACAGAAATCTATTTAATTCTGATCTAAATCCTCCAACCTCAGGTGGAGGACCCGGAAAGGTTCTACCGATCCGGTGAATATTGAAGTGTTGAATCGCTCACTCAGCGCTGGCGCCGCGTGACGCTCTTTCGTTTTTATCAATCGATAGCAACCATTACTTCGAAATTCATGTAATCGATATTCGATATTGGATATTCCAGCCCCCTTCGAGAGGGTGTCTTGAGCCCACCTGCTCTGCGGGTGGAGACTCAGTTCAAATATCTTGGACACACATGACAAAATAGTGTAAACCTTGTATGAGCGTTTCAATTTGATTATTCCTTCACGAACAGGAGATGGCATGGACAAAAAACGGTGGGACGAAATACTCGTAAACGACCACGAGATGATTGAACGGGCGATGGATGTGTTGAAAAAGGAGCTCGAAAAACTACCGGACAGATCTCCCGACCTGTTTTCACTCAAGCGGACCATCGATTTTTTGCTCGAGTTTGGAGATCGGATTCACAACAAGAAAGAAGAGGATTGGCTGTTTCCTCTGCTGATCAAAAGCGGTATACCCGAGGATGGCCCCATACGGGTCATGTTGGGTGAGCATGAATATGAAAGGTCGCTCCTGGATCAGATGTCAGGGGATACCGACAGTCTTCCCGGCATGGCGCTAGAAGCAAAAGAGGTGTTCAAAAAGAATGGTTTGGAATATCTGGATATCCGAGCCAATCATATCTGGAAGGAAAACGATGTTCTGTATGCCATGGGGAGAAAAGCTTTTTCCGAAGCAGACAACACCTACCTCGTGAAGGCTTTTGACGACTTCAGTGCCGGTGTTTACGGCAACGATTACGAGCAGAAGATATCGGCCATGCTTCATGAGCTCGAAGGAGGAAAAGCCGCCAGAACCAGCCTTTTAACTAATCTGAGCTATGATCAGATCGACGCTATCATGGAGACCCTCCCGTTTGAGGTCACGTTTGTTGATGCCCAGGATTCCGTGGCTTATTTCAACCGGCTTGACAAGGAAAAACTTTTTGTCCGGAGCCGTTCGGTCATCGGCCGAAAAGTCGTCAAATGTCACCCGGGTAAAAGCGTCGATAAGGTCGAGCAGATCGTCAACGGGTTCAAAAGCGGTGAGCTGGACAAAGCAGAGTTCTGGATTGACCTGGGTGGGAAAAAGATTTTAATCCGGTATTTCCCGGTAAGAGATCAGCAGGGAGAGTACCTGGGTGTCCTGGAAGTGACCCAGGAGATCAGTGAAATCCAGAAACTGACCGGAGAAAAGCGTTTGCTTGATTTGTAAGTATTTGTGAGCCCACCAAAAAAATCCCTATCGTTGCATAAACAACATGGCAAAGTATAGATAATGCATTGTTATTATATGTAATATCGTATCGATAGCGCCATTGTCTGGATATTCCCCCAGGTGAATTTAGGGGATGGTGTCTTTTTTTGCCATGTTGTTTACCCTGCGGGAAAGCCGGAGAACTTCAGATCCTGCGTTGCTGAGGGTTCGAAGTAAAAAACTACGACTTCACCCTCAGGCGCCTTGACCCTGAAGCCCTCCGGTTTTTGCAACGTTAGGGAAAAGACTGGGAAACCAACCTGAGATTGGTTTCCCTTTTTGTCTTTTTAAGCGACAAGGTCGCGTTTCATAAAATCGCGAAGCGAGTTTATTTTTATAACTCAATTCCAAGCCTTTCCCAAACCGACTCACCATCTTTGATTTCAGTGGCTTTTAGATGCGGATAGGTGGTGATCAGAAAGTATACCAGGGGCAGAACGCCCAGTACAATGATGATGGTATCCGGAAGGGCGCGGAATGTCCCGAGAAAAACTACGGGTCCCCGTTCAAAGAAATCGGCACTCCTGGCGACCCAGAGACCTTCCCTAAAGGACGTCCATGCCTGCATGGCTCCTACGGGTAACAAGGTGAAGAACGCCATGAGAAACAGCCCACCGTTGAGGCCCCAGAAAGAAACTTTGAGGATCCCGTCAATCCAGTAAGCCTTGTCCACCAGTCCGCGCCAGGAGAAGAGCAGCAGGGCAACGGACAACATGCCATAAGTACCGAACATGGCGACATGACCATGGTGCATGGTCAGATAGGTGCCGTGTTCATAGAAATTGATAATGGGCAGATTGATCAGGAATCCAAAGATGCCCGCTCCCAAAAAATTCCAGAAGGAGGCGGCCACCAGAAAATACATGGGCCATTTGTAACTGAACGTGCGGCCTGCCTTTTGGACCTCCCTGTATTCCATCAGTCCGCGGACCACCAGTGTTATGAGGGGCACGGGTTCCATGCTGGCGAAGATGGCTCCCCACCCGATCCAGAAAGAAGCTCCGCCATACCAGTAATAGTGATGCGCGGTTCCGATGATGCCGCTGAGAAAGGTGATGGCCGCGGTAAAATAGGCTACCCTGAGAGCCGACTTGGCCGTAGCCAGTCCCATGGCTACCATCAACAGCGCGATGACGGCGATACCGAAAAACTCAAAAATAGATTCCACCCAGAGGTGAACCACGAACCAGCGCCAGTAGTCCGCCATGGTCAGATGAGAGCCCTTACCGTAAAACAGACCGAAGCCGTAAAAGGCTACCACGAGCACGGCGCTGAAAACATAGAACCATATCAAAGCGCTGAATTCATCTTTGTGCTCGCTCAAGTGACCACCGACCGCCCGATATACAATCAGCAGCCAGAAGATAAGTCCCAAAAAAAGCAGAATCTGCCAGACTCGGCCCAGTTCGAGAAATTCCCATCCCTGATGGCCAAACCAGAACCAAAGATCCCCCAGGAATCCTTTGATTCCCAGTACTTCACCAGTGAGACTGCCCACGGCAACGAGGAGAACCGCCCCAAAGAGCAACTCGACCAGAAGGCCTTGTTTGGCCGGTTTTTTGCCGCCCAGGATCGGTCCCAGGTAAATGGCGGAGGCCAACCAAGTGGTGGCGATCCAGAAGACCATCAACTGCAGATGCCATGTTTTGGCCCAGCTGTAGGGGATGAGATCGGCCACAAAGGGCAGAAAAAAAGTACCCGGATGGATCGTGTAGTGCGCCATCAATCCACCGAATGTTGTCTGCAGCAGAAACAGGAGAATTACCATCACAAAAAACTTTGCGGCTTTGAACTGGCTGGGGGTAAGGGGCATGTCGATCAGTTTTTCGGCGAGCGCCACCCCTTTGGGCGCACCATACCACAACCCGTAATGATGGATCCAGAAGACAAAAAGACCCAGGACCACCAACAGTGCCAGAATACCGGCAATGGAATAAAAGAAGGTCTCTGTGGTGGCAACATTTCCCACTCTCCTGTCCGCCGGCCAGTTATTGGTATAGGAATAATCGGTTCCCGGGCGTAGTGTCGAGGCGACCCAGGCCGACCAGAAGAAAAACCGCGCAACGGGCAGGCGCTGTTCATCGTCGGGTATAGTGTTCGGCAAAAAGCCGTAGCGTTGTTCGCCTTCCTTAAAGGTGGTACCCCAGTGTTGCACAACCCTTTCGAGCCCCTTTACCTGGGCGTCGGTCAATGTAAGCGTGTCCGTGGCCGGGTCATAGCGGTTGGGTTTGATTTCGTGGGTTGTCTTGACGTCGATAAGCTCTTTTTGGAGCTTGTCAAGAGCCTGATACGCCACGCCATAGTCATTTCGGGCCAGGGTATCGCCGACAGCTTCAGCTATTATGTGCAGGCTGGCAGCGGAGAATTTCGGACCTCTCTGGGAACCATGCCCCCCAGACAGCGCCATGATCCATCAGGCCGTATCGCTGGTAGACATTCTGTCCGGCAAAGATATCCGCTTTCATAAAAAGCACCTTGCCTTGAGCGTCGATTACCTTTCCGGGGTAGGGCGGTAGATCTTTTTTCATGGCGACACCGCCACCCAGCAAAACCGCCATGGCCCCAAAAAAACAAAGAATGGCTGCCCACTTGAGTGTGTTGAGAGACATCTTGCACCTCCTTTAAAAAGATAAGTTCATCTAAAAATCCACAATAGAGGAAAATATTTCCCTGGTGGCCGATTGTCAAAAAAGCAAGCTACACGATTTGATCGATGGTTGTGTCGTTCAATAATTTTTCAAATTGTTCAGAAACAATTTGCCAGCGTAAATGAAGTCCGCAGCTTCCGTCACAGGCGTGCATGCCCAGTAAGCATTTTATTAGACAATCATGATTTTTCCGACAGGCTCGGAAACCACTTCGCCAATAATGGCAGACTGTGTTACCCCGTGGACCTTTAAATCCTCCAACAGATCACCGGCCGTATTTTTGCTGACTCCCATCAGTAGACCACCCGAGGTCTGCGGGTCAAAAAGAATGTCTACCATCACGGTGTCGATGTGCGGGGCGAGGGTTATCAGGGATGACCGAAACGCTTTATTTTTGAAAGTGCCGCCGGGGATGAGGCCGCCTTTGGCATATTCGATCGCCTCGGGAATAATAGGGATGGCTTTCGATTCAAGACGAATACCGATGGACGTGTTGGACAACATCTCTGCCAGATGGCCCAGAAGACCAAATCCGGTGATGTCCGTACAGGCGCTCACCGGATACGCCGCCATTACCCCGGCAGCGTCACGGTTCAATGTTGCCATCAGGTGGGTGACGGTTTCAATGACCTCCTGGGAGGCGATGCCTCCCTTGATGGCCGTATTGATGATTCCTGTACCGATGGACTTGGTGAGGATCAGTTGATCCCCCGGCTTTAGACCGGTGTTTTGGGTCACACGGTCCGGATGTACGAAGCCGGTTACCGAGAGACCGTATTTCAGTTCTTTATCTTGAACACTGTGACCGCCGATCAGTACAACACCGGCGTCCTTCATTATTTTCAGGCCACCTTCCAGGATAGCGCGAAGAATGGCAATATCCATCTGGTCGACGGGAAACGCAACCAGGTTCATGGCGGTTTTGGGAATACCACCCATGGCATAGATGTCGCTCAATGCATTGGCAGCGGCTATCTGACCGAACCAGAAGGGATCGTCGACAATGGGCGTAAAGAAGTCTACGGTCTGGATGATAGCCAGATCATCCGATATCCGGTAAACACCGGCATCGTCAGCCCCCTCGAGGCCTACCAGTACATTGGGATCCTGCGGCAG
>Ga0190293_1000546_pt1 | contig 13399 bp, 16 predicted proteins | sample 48693001_MG_FD_161671 | JGI IMG/M metagenome (GOLD analysis project Ga0190293, IMG submission 161671) | Hydrothermal vent microbial mat bacterial communities from Southern Trench, Guaymas Basin, Mexico - 4869-30-0-1_MG | ecosystem: Environmental > Aquatic > Marine > Hydrothermal vents >... | reverse complement strand
GCCGGATATATTGTGGCCGGAGCCATCAGTGTTTCCCTCTCCGATCTCAATAAAATTTTCCCAATCACTCTTTTTAAACCTGATAAGTACTGAAAAGTGTGAAAAATCAGAAGTCCCGGACGGTTTCCCCCCTTTTTTTATAACCTTCCTTTTTTTTAATGTCTTAAATATTATTTCCCATTTCATCCCGGAAACATTTTTTAGAAATGATGATATCTGGTCACCCCACTTTGCAACAGCTCCGGCATCAAATTCCTGTCTTTTATCTGGAGATATAAAAAAACTCCTTTTTAAATTTTCAGGAAGAATTTTGATCAATTCACTCCGGCTGTTAAATTCACCGGATTCAATATGAAGTTCATTTCCACTTTCCCTACGGATAAAACCATTCCTCTCCCTGAATGAATATTCATTGGCATTACCCGGTTTTATTCTTAGGATGTTGGAAAGAGTGCTTTCAATTATCTCTGTTTTCTCTTTCCTCATTTATAACACGGTTCAATTACAATTACTGAATATTATTTACTTATTGAATCAACTATATTCTTCTCCATCCCATAGATAATTGTCATTATTCCATACTCAGGATCGAACAATATAGACATTTTTAATTCACTGAAATAATCACTGATATTCTTTCTCAGAACAGGCATAGCTTTCTTCTTCGTGTTGTGATGATCCCACACATCCCAGATGATGATTCCGACAGCGATAAGGGTTCCAACAAATTTCCCCCCGGCTCTCATTGCAACCTTGCCACCTGTTTTTGTTGCCAACCCGGCAGCAGCTTTAGTAGATAGTTTTGCTGATATTTTAGAACCTATCTTTGTAAATACAGGTTTAAGTGATCGGAATAATACAAGTGCTCCCCCTGCTCCTGCACCCACCAGTGTTTTAAGGGTCAGGGAAATTTCTCTGTCTCCGGAGACATTACTGGTAATAACTGCAATATCTCTCAGGAACCTGTCCCAGTCAACACTTTTTATTTTATATTTTCCAGGGATACTTTCCAGCTTCGAGGATAGAAATGTAGAATAATCATTCATGATCTCATTTATCATCCTCTCAAGTTCCAACTGAGCAATTTTAGGACGGAGCACCCTGTTCGAAAACTCCTGCTGAACATCTTCTGTTATCTTTTCAACTGCGGAAGGGCTGTCACTATCTACCCAATGCCAGATCTGGGCGAGTAATCCCTTTATTCCGATACTCTGCTGAGTCCAGTAACTGAAATACCATTCAAGAAAATCAGTATCTACCCGAGTCATGAGTTCGGTAGTCCAATTGCTCAGTTTAGTTTCTGCAAACTTTTCTGATCTCTGACGACTCACTTTCAGAATTTCACGAACTTCATTGTTGACCCCGGCCCAATCAATTTCAACTACAACAGGTTTCTCTATCGGGGGTGGTGGTGAAATCCCTTTAGATGATTTAAACAAGAACATTTTCCCCAATCCGGCCACAAGGATCAAAACAACAAGTATCCATAAAACCCGGGAAACAGATCTCAGAAGATCACTCCATGCAAACAAACGGTTCGATTTCCGTTCATAACGTTCTTCCCGTTCTTTTTTGTCTTTAGCCATTTCAGGTTCCTCCTGATTTAATATAACTTATTCTTCTTTTTCCCCTTCAGTGATATCTGTTTTTAACCTGATTATGAGAAGAGGACTTTTGAAAGCATTGGTCCTGACTCTTAAAAAAGTTGAAAATTGTCCGATCTGGAGAGGATTGAAGGTTACCGTGAGCATACACTCCTTACCGGGTTTTATGATCTTTTTTGTAAACATTGTAGACACTTCAGGGCTGTGGGTAACTTCAAGTATTCTGAGATCGATATTTCCGGTATTTTTGATCATAACTTCTTTTGAAGGATTCATATCAATACCGATCTTTCCGAAATCCAATACATCCTTATCAACTTCAACTACCGAAAAGTCCCTCAGCTTTATTAATCCTGAAAGTACCAGACGGATATACGGATCGGTTTTATCATTAGACGCGACTGTAACCGTCTTGACTACCTTGCCTCTATATCCTTTCGAAAAAAATTTTACAGGGATAATCCCCTTTTCTCCGGGCTTATATTCTTTTTTATCTAACCTTGTATATGTACATCCACAGGAAGTATTAATGTTCTTGATAATAAGGGTTTCATCTCCTGTGTTCTCGAAATTATATACAAGATCTATAACTTTACCACTGGTGATCTCACCGAAATCTACTTTTTTCTTCTCAAAAGTGATCTCAGGGCCTGCATGAATCATAACTGCCATTATCATAATTACCAGTAAAATAATTGTTCTTTTCATTTTTTCTCCGTTTCCCCGCTTTTCTTTTCAAGGATCTTTATCCTCTCAATATATTTTTCGATATTTCTGAGGATAACCTGACTTCTCTTCCATGACATCAGGTCTTGTTGTGGTATTCCCGCGACTATACTTTTATCTTTAACGTTTCCGGAAATTCCAGCCTTTGCTGCTATCATAACCCCGTCACCGATCTTTATATGATCTGCAAGTCCTACCTGTCCTGCCATAATTACATTCTTTCCCACCTCAGTTGAGCCTGAAATACCGCTCTGTGCCGAGATCGAAGTACTTTCTCCAACTTTCACATTATGTCCTATCTGAACAAGGTTGTCAATTTTAACCGAGTCAGAAATCAGGGTGGTATCAAGGGTGGATCTGTCAATACAAACATTGGCCCCTATCTCACAATTGTCACCTATTACAACATTTCCCCTTTGAGGGATCTTCAAGGGTTTCCCTTTTTTATCCCTGGCAAAACCAAACCCGTCTGACCCGATAACTGCACCGGGTTGTATCACAGCACTATCACCGATAACAACATCTTCACGGATGACAACATTTGAATATATCAGCGCATTTTCTCCTATCTTTACATTATTATATATTTTGACACCGGAATGTATCTCACAATTTTTCCCGATCTCAACATTTTTCCCGACATACGAGAGGTCTCCGATCGAGGAGTTATCTCCAATACTGGCAGAGTCATCAATAGTGACATATTCCCCTATACCATGGCTGAATCGTTCAACAGGCAGAAAATGAGAAATAAGAATTGAAAGTGCAATAAAGGGATCTTCGACATATATAAGATTCTTATAACTGATACCGCTGTTCTCCTTAACTACAAGTGCTCCGGCATTGATCTTTCCGGTAACCATCTCAGGCTTTGCCGCTATCGCTATATCACCCGGACCTGCACTATCGAGGGAATTAACTGAATTTATTTTAAAATCCGGATCACCTTCAAGTCTCCCGTTTAGAATTTTACTTAACTTTTTTAAGTTGTTCATCTCTTTCCCTGTCAAAAATCGATGTTAATTTAGCCCCGAAGAGCATTACACCCATCGAAAATTCCATCCAGAACCCAAATAAAATGATGGCAATTATAGGCCCCCCCATTTTTCCAACTATAGATACTTTTACCAGGTAATAAGTATATACTCTCTTGGTAAATTCCCATAGAAAAGCTGATATCAGTGCTGAGATGAAAGCACCTTTGATACATACTTTCTTTTCAGGTATCCACTTGAAGAGAAAGAAGAATATCATGAATGTGATCAAAAACGGTGCAAGGAATTTAACTCCGAATTTATTTAAAGCTTCGATCGAATCCGGATTTATATGTTTTGCAAGAAGAGTACTCTTAAAAAGTGATGTTACAGTGGTTATAAAGCCTGTTAAAATAAAAGAGGCAACAGCCAGCATCCCCACAATAAATAACAATGCAATTTCGCTTACCCTTCTCACCCAGAAATCCTTATTTTTATTTCCTCTGGAAAGATTGATATGAAACATCTCATTTACATACTGGACCACCTTCTTAAAAATAAGAACAGCAAGAAAAAATGAAAGCAGTATGCCGACTATACCTATATTTTTCAGGTTTGAAGATATTTCATTTGCTTTGTCCAGGAAGTCAGGAGATATGGAATTGAAAAATTCAGGTGAAAATGGATAAACTCCTTTAACAGTAATATCAGTACTGCCTAAAACCTTGGTGAAGATAAAGGAAAAAAATGTTAACAGGAACAATGTGGAGATAATTGAATAATATGCAAGAACACTTGCTTTATCAAAAACATTCTCACGATAAAGTTCTTTTATGGCAGTAAGAAAGCCCCTCATTATACGAAGTTCTTTGAGTGAGTTTTTTTTCATAATAAAAAAAAATGGGAGGGCAGAACCCTCCCATTAATGTTATACATAATTATCCTCTAAAAAGTGTACTTGCCCCACTTTACAAAGAAAATAATCAGGTCGATAAGAAGTACATAAATAACCAGAGATTCAATAAGAACCAGACCGAGAATAAGTACTCCTCTGATAGAATCAGCAGCAGCAGGATTTCTTCCTATGTTCTCAACTGATGTACTTAGAGCCCTTGATTGTGCAAAAGCACCACCGATAGATGCAAAGGTAAGCCCTATTACACCTATGATGATCGACCATAAAAAGAGAGGAGTTGCATCCGCTACATTATTGACAACGGCCTCTTCTGCTGAAACTGTTACTGACAATGCCAGTAAGATAAAAACTGATAACATTAATTTTTTTGTCATTTTATATTTCTCCTTATGATTAATGTTCTGATGCCATGGCTCCTGCAAGATAAATTGTCGTTAACATGACAAAGATATAAGCCTGAAGGAGTGAAGTTATTACAGCGAGTCCCATTATGGGAATGGGAGCAATAAACGGTACAAGAGAAGCAATGATAATAATTACCATATCCTCTCCGAAAATATTCCCGTAAAGCCTTATAGAAAGTGATAATGGCCTTGAAAAATGGGAAATGATCTCTATTGGGATAAATAAGATCGCAAGCCACCAGATCGGGCCTGTGAAAGTTTTCAGATAACCGAGCAGTCCGTGTTTCCTGATCCCCTGGTAATGGTAATAAACAAATACAAAAAATGCGCAACCTACGGTAACATTAAGATTTGCAGTAGGAGAACCTAACTCAGGAAGAAGTCCCATCAGATTTGAAACTGCTATGAATATTCCCATTGTAGCTATGACCGGCAGGAATTTCCTCCCCTCTTCTCCTATTGCCTCATCGATCATTCCCCGAAAAGCAGTATAGAGCATCTCCAGAAAATTCTGCATCTTCCCCGGAAATATGGACAGGTTCTTTACAGTGAGCTTGAAGAAAATAATTATAATAAGTGTAGCAATAAGTGCAAGTACAATATGGGTGGGAATTATCTCCGTCCCCGGATCAAAATGCTTACCGAACAGACCCAGGATCTTCCGAAGGATCCCATTCACAAATTCAACTATAACTAACTTATGCTCCATCTTTAAAACTCCTGTATATCTGCCGCCCTCCCTCTCCGATGATCGAAAATATGATCATGGAAAGCCCGAACAGATAAAATAATACCGCCGGCTCAGAGTACCTCGACACAATAATAAAAATCACCGAGATCAGGATCATCTTTCCAAAGCCAGCCAGTACGAGCAATCCTTTACCCTTCCTTTTTTGGATGACCCTGTCTACTACACGGATCATCAGATAGTATCCAAGTAAACTGACACAACTTCCAACGGAGAATATTATACAATAAAGGACACTCTTTGTAAAAACAAATATTGTTAAAATAAGGATCAATGTAAAGAATACCGCTCTTCTTAGGACTCTTCTTATCAACTTATCACTACTTTCTTTTTTCATATTTATTTATTACTCTAAAAAAATTATAAAATCCGGCAGCCAAACCATAAAGTGTCAATATGATCGTCAATACGGGATCAGTCCCTAACAGATCATCCAGAATAACTCCCATAAAAAGTCCGATCGCAATTGAAGCGGGAAACATTATTCCCAGGGTTGAGTATGCAGCTAATTTTCTTTTCTGATTATGATCATCAACCTCAATTTCAGGAAGTACACCCCTTTTTTTGAAAAATCTCATCTAAAGCCCGGGAAGTTCCTGAAATGATAACCGGGGATTAAAACTCGTCCTCATCACCCTCTTCTTTGATACCATATCCATCAAAATTTTCAGATGAGTTCTCATCTCCATATTCATCTTCATCGGTAAAATATTCAGGTGAGCCGAATTCCTCTTGTCCAAAATCACCTTTTCTCTCTTCTATCGCTGAAAAGAACTCATCTTCATCTTCAAAATGCCTAATATAACTCGATTCCACTTCGCTATAATAAAGTTCAATATAATCGTCATCAATCTGGCAAAAAACGGACATAAGCTCATTTGTATCAATATCTCCGATAACTTCATGAGTTTTCGAAGCAGAATTTTTGATCGCATCGAGAACCTTCCACGAAATGATCTCGAGTTGTTCCATATAATAACTCCTTACTTACTTTTAAAAATTATTATAATATTTAAAATGATATTCTCTGTTTGTCAAGTATTTTTTAATAAATTTTAAGAATAAATATAAAAGCAGCAATAATCCTTAAAATTATCTCTTTTAAAAGGGGCGTGAGAATTCAGATTATTTCAGATTATAGAAAGTGTTTATTCCTCTGTAAAGAGCAGAACTACCGAGTTCCTCTTCGATCCTGAGAAGTTGATTATACTTTGCGATCCTTTCACTTCTCGAAGTTGATCCGGTCTTGATCTGGCCTGTTGACAAACCGACAGCAAGGTCAGCAATGAACGTGTCCTCGGTCTCACCCGACCTGTGGGAAACAACTGCAGTAAATCCGTTCTTCTGTGCCATTTTTATGGTTTCTATAGTTTCACTTACAGTCCCGATCTGATTAAGCTTAATGAGGATCGAGTTAGTGATCCCCTCTTTGATCCCTCTCTTCAACCTTTCAGGATTTGTGACAAAAAGATCATCACCGACAATCTGGATCTTTTCCCCGAGTTTCCCGGTCATCAACTTCCATCCAGCCCAGTCATCTTCAGCAAGTCCGTCTTCAATAGAGATGATCGGATATTTATCAACCATTTCTGAATAAAAACTAACCATTTCAGAGGAACTCAGGATATCACCTGTTGATTTTTTAAATACATATTTCCCGTTTTCAAAAAACTCAGATGCAGCGGGATCCAAAGCAATATGGACATCTTCACCGGGTTTGTAACCTGCTTTCTCCACAGCTTCGACTATCAATGTGAGAGCTTCCTCATTTGAACCCAGATTCGGAGCAAATCCACCTTCGTCACCAACAGATGTATTATAATTTTTACTTTTCAGAACACTTTTAAGTGTATGGAATATCTCCGCACTTATACGAAGCCCTTCTCTGAAAGAGACCGCACCGGTTGGCATCACCATGAACTCCTGAAGGTCCACGCTATTATCAGCATGAGAACCTCCGTTCAAAATGTTGAGCATCGGGACAGGCAGTTCATAAGATCCTGCTCCTCCAAGGTATCTGTATAGTGGAAGTTCGGAAAATATTGCTCCTGCTTTAGCTGCGGCCATCGAGACAGCAAGCATCGCATTCGCGCCCAGTTTTGATTTATTCTCTGTTCCGTCCAGATCGATCATTATGTCATCTAATTTCTTTTGCTCAAGGACATTAATCCCCTCCAGAGCCGGATAGATTATGTCATCCACATTCTTTACAGCCTGAAGAACCCCTTTACCTTTGTATCTGCTCTTGTCACCATCCCGCAATTCAACAGCTTCATGGGAACCGGTTGAAGCACCGGAAGGGACAGCAGCTCTTGCTATGATACCGGACTCCAGCCGAAGATCTACTTCAATAGTCGGATTTCCACGGGAATCGAGTATTTCTCTACCTTTTATTTCTAGAATATGCATAGTAAGACTTTAAACGTAAACGGCTATTTGGCAGCTTTTTTAGCTGTTTCTTTCTTTACTTCGGCCTTAACTTCAGTTTTAATGCTTTTCTTGAGATCATCCACCATATCTTTCATCTGAACTATCCCTTTGTCAACAGCCAGCTTTGCATTATCATAATTTTTTAATGCGGTCTTTTCGATCTTTTTGTAATTCTCTTTAACGTCTTCTGTTGCCTTATCTGCCGCTTCCTTGATCTGTTTCCTTGTTTCTTCACCTGTCTGCGGAGCATAAAGTAGTGCAAATCCTGCCCCTAATGCTGCTCCTGTTAAAAATCCAAGCAATGTACTTACAAAACTTCCACCATTATCACTACTCATTCTTTCCTCCTTTCCTTTTTTTCATAAACTTCCATCCTAATTTCAATGCAGGGAAAAAAGCAAGCAATCCTGCCGACTGCTTTAACACATTCCTGTTAAGAAACTTAAGCGAATTTGAAACTGAACTGACAGACTCCCTGGTAGTATCAATTATTGAATTGATCTTTTCCAGGTCATCATCAACTTTTTCACTTACATCCTGCAGTTTTATGGTAAGTTTCCTTGCTTCATAGGAAGTCTTTTCAAGATCCGACAAAAGAGACTTCAATTGATTCAAAGCCGGAACAAGACTTATCACAACCAACAGGAATCCTACAGAAAATATTAATGCAACTATGAATATAATTACTATTGTTACTGAATCCATTTTTTCCCTTATTAAAATAGTATATTAACACTCTCCAGATGTCAACAAATTCCAGTATATCAGCGTTTAAAATATGACTTTATCAACTCTTCAGCCCCATCGGTCGGAAGCATCGTTCCGTCAATAATTTTTTCTTTGATCTCTCCGAGTCTGGCCCGGACAACTTTGCTTGAATAAAAATTGTCCTTCAAAAAGTTTTCAACAAGAGAAATTGTCCAATTGAATGCCTGCTCTCTTCTCCTCCTGTCGAACATACCGCTTTCTCTGGTATTATTTTCGAAACTTTTCGCAATCTCAACTATTTTTTTAACACCTTTGCCTTCAATTGCAGAAGCAACAATAACTTCCCTCTCCCACCCCTTAGTTGATGGAAGAAGATAATGTATTGCCCTCGAATATTCTCCCTTTGTCAATTCTGCTCTTTTCAGATTATCACCATCTGCTTTATTAACAATTATCAGATCTGCAAGTTCCATTACTCCCCTTTTGATCCCCTGCAATTCATCCCCGCTGCCGGGATTCAGTATCAGAGCAAAAAAATCAACCATAGACCTGACTGTGATCTCACTCTGTCCGACACCAACGGTCTCAAGAAGAATCACATCATATCCGGCTGCCTCACAGAGTAGGATTGTCTCCCTGCTCTTTCTTGTAACCCCGCCTAGAGTTCCGCCTGAGGGAGAAGGCCTGATGAAACAATTATCCTCTCTTGCCAATCTCTCCATTCTTGTTTTATCACCCAGGATACTGCCTCCTGTAAGAGTGCTGCTGGGATCAACTGCGAGGATTGCAATTTTATGTCCTCCTGACAATAGTTCAAGTCCGATCTCCTCTAATATTGTACTCTTCCCTGCACCGGGCGGACCGGTAATCCCTATCCTCAAAGATCTCCCCGTATCGGGGGCGAGTTTTTTTAATACTTCTCTACCCTTTGAATAATGGGCGGCTGAATTGCTTTCAACAAGTGTTATCGCTTTTGCCAGAAGGGTTTTATTATTTTCCTTAATTCCTTCTATAAATTCCTCAACAGATGGTTCGCCCTTTTTTTCAGGCCTGTTTTTAAACGCCCCTTCCCCCGGGTCCAGAACACCTCTTTTTACTATTGTCGCAAATGTATCCTCATTCTCTTCAGTAACCCACTCCGGAATTTTGCCTTTTCCATCACTATTTTTTTCAGTCATTAATTTCCAAGCAATGCTTTTTTTGTAATTAAATCATATAGTTTATCTGAGATAAACTTATATCCCTTTGCATTCGGGTGACCGTCAGGGATAAGATAGTCTGTATATTTAGCCGGGTCAATCTCTTTATGAAACAAAAAATTATTATCAATAAAAGGTATCCGATAAGACAATGCAACATCCCGGATTATTTCATTTACTTTGAAACCGTGAAAATGAAAATATGTCATGAAGACCAAATTGAAATTATTGATCTTACTCATCTCAATTAATCTGATCAGGTTATATTTTAATTGTTTTTTGTGAATATTCCTGTTGATATAAAATGTTTTTAAATTGTCTTTGTTAATTTTATCATAATAGAAAAACTTATCGTGAGTGGATAACCCCCTGATTTTATTGTATATAAGTTTATAAAGCTTATGAATCCTGGTAGACAGCAAAAAGATCCTGATTTTTACTCTGAGAAGAGTAAAGCCGGTTATTTGCTTTTTTTCAAATTTCCAATAAGTGCTATCACTTAAATTCCAATGATCATTGTTCCCTGTTAATACAATTACAAGATGAGGATTATATTTGTTGAGATTTTTTTTAAGCACATTAATTGCAGTTGTAGAATTTGAACCTGAAATACCAAGGTTTAAAACCTTAACGTTCCCGGACTCAATACCATCATTAAAAATTTTCTTTAACATGTTAGGATAATTCCCATTACGCGCTCCCTCCGTCCAGGAATCTCCTATACAAAGAATTGTGCTATCTGCTTTATCTGACTTCTTTGAAATATTAACGCTATCTATTTTCATAAGGTGAACAAAGCCGAGGAATCTCAAGAAAATTTCCAATAGTACCAATAACAAAATAAAATAACCAAACCCTCTTAAAATTTTCCTGAAATATCTCACAATAATTTTATACCATAGTAAAAATAGAAAGCACAGGGGGACGGTGCTTGACATTTTGACATTTTTTCTTTGCCTCAAACAGGTACGACGTTGATAAAATAAGGGAATTATTTTCCTTTAATCCTATTGAAAATAAATTTTGCTGGAATAAGTAAACTTCTATTACCATTATTGCATACTGCTTAAAATAAAAAATGTCAAAATGTCAAGCACCGTCCCCCTATATTGAACATGTATTGTCTTGACAGGTGAAATGGAAACAACTAAAATTGACTGAAAAGGAGATAATATGTTTGGAAGTCTTGGAATTTGGGAAATTCTGTTAATTGTATTGATAGTTGCATTACTTTTCGGCGGGAAGAAACTTCCGGAACTGGGTAAGGGTCTCGGAGATGGAATAAAAAATTTTAAAAATTCACTGAGCAAAGATGATAGTGAAGACTCCGGGGACAAAGAAGATAAATCAGAAAATGAGAAGGGTAATTGAGGAATCTGTCGAGAAAAGAAAAAAAGCACAATCTGAAGTAGATAAAATTTTAAGCGAGCTTGGAGAAATTCTCGGAAATTCGTCTGTTTTCAAAAAGAACAGAGAAAAGATAAAGGGAAAGTTCTCTCTTTTCGGTGAGAAGATACAGGAACTGATAACTATACAGGATAGTGAATGGGATAATTTGTCCAATAATCACTACAATACCATCTTCAACTCTCTTCAGTCACAGATTGACAAACTTGATGCAAAATATTCTAATATTCAGACACTTCTGAAAAATTTCAGTGACCTGGAAACATCACTCAACAATCTTGCCGGATCCATCGGGCAGGGAACAAAACCGGATGACACCAGCAAAATAAATGATATTAAATCCCGTGTATCACCTTATCAATATTCAGATTTTGAGAAAAGATTCAGAGGCAGCAAGGAAGAGATAAGCAAGAATCTTAGAAAATATGTCCCATATTTCAAAGGATCAAAAAATGTACTCGACATCGGTTGCGGAAGAGGGGAATTCGTTTCTCTCCTGAAAGAGGATGGAACAGATGCGGTCGGGATCGACATTTCGGATTCTATGCTGGAGGAAGCTAAAGAGAAAGGGTTGGAATGTATGAATAGAGATGCACTTGGATATCTGAGAGAGATAAAGGATGATTCTCTTGGAGGAATATTTGCATCACAGGTGATCGAACATTTTAAGCCGGAGTATTTGAAAGAGGTCATCAGAGAATCTTTCCGTGTACTTTTACCGGGTTCATCTCTGATCCTCGAAACAATAAACCCGCTATCTCTTTTTGCTCTTGCCAATATCTATTTCCTCGATATAACCCACCAGAAACCTCTGCATCCGGAATTTATGAGATATATGCTCGAAAGTACCGGATTCTCAAAAGTGGAAATCCTTTATTCAGACCCGCTTGAAGATCATTTTCTTGAGGAGATCCCGCCGGATGAGAACATTGCCAGAGTTTTCAATTCAAATGTCGATAAGCTGAACAAAGTTCTTTTTACATCTCCGGACTATGCTGCATTTGGGATTAAATAATGGATAAAATAAGAAATTTTTCTATAATTGCACATATTGATCATGGGAAGACAACCCTATCCGACAGGATACTCGAGATCACCGGTGCTGTAGATAAGAGGGACATGCAGGAGCAGATCCTAGATTCCATGGAACTTGAACGGGAGAGGGGGATAACTATCAAATCCCATTTTGTAAGCCTTAAGTATAAAGCAGGAGACGGGAAGGAATACACCCTTAATCTGATCGATACTCCCGGCCATATAGACTTTAACTATGAAGTTTCAAGATCGCTCTCTGCTTGCGAAGGAGCTCTGCTTGTGATCGATGCTACACAAGGCGTTGAAGCTCAGACAGTTGCCAACACCTATCTCGCAATGGAGAACGACCTTACCCTCATCCCGGTAATGAACAAAATAGACCTCCCGAACAACGAACTCGAAAAATCACTGGATCAAATGGAGAGTGTGATCGGAATATCCAGAGACGAAGCACTTAATGTAAGTGCAAAGACCGGGGAAGGGGTTAAAGAGATGCTAGATGCTATCATAGAGAGGATCCCGCCACCGGAAGGAGATCCTGACAAACCTTTAAAAGCAATGATATTCGACTCCTGGTTTGATTCCTACAGAGGAGTTATAGTTCTTGTCCGGATCATTGACGGGAAACTTAATAAGGGTGAAAAAATAAAGTTCCTGTCCAACAATGCTGTTTATGAGATAAATGAACTGGGAGTTCAAACACCAAAAGCAAAACCTGTGAAATGTTTGTCTGCCGGAGAAGTCGGCTATCTTATTGGAAGTGTCAAGAATATTTCGGAGATCAAGATCGGTGATACGATAACACTTGCCAAAGAGGACGGTGTTGAAGCTCTCCCGGGATTTAAGGAACCGCTACCGATGGTATTTGCCGGATTTTATCCAGGTGAAGGATCAAACCATGATGAACTGAGGGAATCAATTGAGAAACTTACACTTAACGATTCATCCTTGAAATTTGAACCCGAAACTTCCCCGGCTCTGGGAATCGGATTCAGGTGTGGATTTCTGGGGCTTCTTCACAAAGAAATTATTCAGGAGAGACTTGAAAGAGAATATAACCTCTCAATTGTAACAACCTCTCCATCTGTCAGATATAAAGTAACCACAACAAAAGGTGAATCATACGAAATAGAATCTCCGGGTGCACTACCGGATCCTCAAAGCCTGGCGATGATCGAGGAACCCTATATTGAAGCAATTATTATAACTCCTGATGAATATCTCGGGAATATAATGAAACTTCTTCAG
>Ga0190293_1000545_pt1 | contig 13400 bp, 13 predicted proteins | sample 48693001_MG_FD_161671 | JGI IMG/M metagenome (GOLD analysis project Ga0190293, IMG submission 161671) | Hydrothermal vent microbial mat bacterial communities from Southern Trench, Guaymas Basin, Mexico - 4869-30-0-1_MG | ecosystem: Environmental > Aquatic > Marine > Hydrothermal vents >... | reverse complement strand
ACTGAACAGAATATCCATCCGGCAGCACTGAAATCGTGCAAAAAATTATTTAAAAGAACTAAAGTTGCCATTTTTCACCTGTTTATTATCCTAAGGCCCCGGGTGGATAGTCGGCCCGAACAAACCGACACCCCAGAAAGATATTGCAAGTATTATTAATCCGGCCACCGCGAGCCATGCTGATCTTTTCATTTTCCAGTTCAGGAATGATCTCGCATGCAGATAGAATGCATAGAAAAGGAAAGCAATAAGAGACCATGTCTCAAGCGGGTCCCAATTCCAATAATGCCCCCAGAGTTTTTTTGCCCAAATCGCACCTGAGACGATCATTATTGCGTGATTGATAAATCCGAGGACAATGAACCTGTACTCAGTGAGATCCAGTTCATCTGCAGATGGAAGTTTTTTAAATGTTTCCGAAGCCTTTTTCTTTTTCTTTAACAGAAGAAATATCGCCGCTCCGGTAGAGATAGCATAACTTCCGAATGCAAGCCAGGCAAATATAACATGAACGATCAGCCATGGGCTTTGAAATGCCGGCCCCATCGGCTTTATGTAGACACCTGAAAGATAACCGTATCCAAGAGCAAGAAACGAAAGTGGAACAACAACAAGTCCAATCATATATCCAGCTTTCCCCAGATATTCAAATAATATGAATATCAAGATCATGAACCAGACCCCTGTAAGGTTCAATTCATAAGTATCGGTGACCGGAGGATGTTTTGAACTAATCCAATGTATTATCCCGGTTGCAGTATGAAGAATGAATCCAAATTTCAGTATCCACTTTGATATACTTTCAAGTTTGATTTTCCTCCAATTAAATCCAATCATATGGAGAATAAAGGTCAGAGCATAAAGAAAGATAGTCCCCCAAAATAAAAAAATCTCAGCATTTTTCATTTTTTTACTCCTTTTAAACTACTACTTTCTGTCTCTTTTTTAAATAAGGAGATCAGATCTTCAGAATATCTCAGGATCAATGAGAAGAGTGCTAACCATATTGATAATCCGAACACGATATATCCCGGATCATCAACCACCCTGAAAGATGCCCAATACCGCAGATCTGCAAATTCAAAAAGATAATCTCCGATCTTGAATGATCCCCTGAAGGGGATAACCCCACTCGAAACAAGTTCATCTTTTTCATCTCTTTCTTCGAACAATAGTACAGGCTGTCCTGCAAGCTCACTTGTCTTCGTGATAACATTTCCATCTTTCTTATGATCCGGAAATAATGTCAGGATCACCTTGTTCTTCAGGAATGGAAGGGGGAGAAAATCCCTGTATTGCCAATTTTCACCTTCACGGAACGTTTTTAAAGCAACAAACGAGTTTAACATTAATTGTTTTTTTTGGGGGTCCCTGATTATTATCCTGGGAGAGAACCCGATCTCATTCTGAGTAAAGTCAAATCCCCCAAAACTATATGGTTTGTTTATTTCTATATCAACTCCATTTTTCTCTTCAGTTTTTGATTTGAAATCAAGAGTCGTCACAACTTTCACAGGTATCACTTTATTTTCATACTTGATTTTAACCTTGCTTAGTCTGACCCTGAAATCCTTATCCTTCCTACTACTAAACGATCCGCTGGTAAATTTAATATAGTTTTCTGTTTTATTAGCAAAAACCTGCCCTTCAGTTAGTATGATACTACCATCCTTACCCAATGCGGTTGTTATGAACCCACCCGCGAGAATACCTATAAGTGCTATATGAAGGAGTAAAAACCCAATGGTTCTGATTCCTGTTTTTCTTTTATAATTTGAAGATTCTTTAAGCCCCGAAAGGTGAAGGATAGTGCATATCAATATATTAACGGCAAATAATATTATAACTATAAGGAATGGAATTGATCTGAATACGGAAAAAAACCCAAGTGCACCGGAAAAGAATGCAAGGCCGGAATTCTGACCACTCCAAAGTTCTATATCCACAGAGCTGAATTCACTCTGCTGCGGGATTACCAGCGCTGTAAAGCTTAACAAGATCAATGCTATTACAAGAACTAGTGCTAACTTCAGGGACCCTGCCCATTTTATAATTTTCCAGATTATATTATTTCTCACTCGCATATATAAATAATTCCCTATATTTCTATGATAGATATTTCCCTGAATTATGAATTATTATCAATTTGTATAATCTTTTCCGGGTTCTAATTTGTTTACTCTTCCCGGGTGACTGCAAGTTCCTCCTCCACAACCGCTTTTCCCGGCAGATGTATTATATTTCCAGCCGCTTATATATCCCCCAACCATAAAAAACTGGGATTGTTCCCCTATGGCCCAGGAATCAGACGGCCATTGATAACTGCCACCATGTATATTACCCCTTGCAGATCCGTTTGCGGAGATACCGCCTTCATCACTTATTCCACCATGACACCCCATACATCCTAATTCATTCCCACTGCCTGCACCATGATTACCTGTATTCGAAGGATGAAATTCAAATTTCGAATTACCACCGGCCGAGCCTCCGCTCGCATATTCAGCCGGTTTATGACATAAAGTACAGAAATCTTCGACCGTTGTTCCGATTGTTGTTGTAGAACTTCCGGCTTCCATTGTGTCCAGATCTATTGAAACCCGAAGCATTCTCTGGTTTGGAGCACCATGCCCGCTAAGGTCATGGCAATCAAAACATGTGATCTTATGCGGACCACCTGTATCCCATGGAGCTTCCATAGTACTGGAATTACAATAGGGATTCCCCACCGTCCCTTTGACAGCATGGTGATAACTGTTCGTCTGATTGAATTGTCCGTCTGCATCCCCAACTATCCCGGAAGAAGAGAAAGGACTCATGTCGGTTCCTCCTCCTGTGGTATTCTTTGTCGCAGGTGCACCATCGGAATCATGACAATTCAGACAGAAAAAATTCTGGAGATTTGTAACATCCGTTTCAAGTGTACTTGAATTTCTGTCTCTTGTAATACCTTTCGGGAAAGTTATGGTAGATCCTGAATCCGGATCTCTCAGATCAAGAACTCCATTCATGTGATTGGCACCGGGTTCGGTATGACAGACCCCGCAGTCTTCTTCTGTTACTGAACTGCCCATAACATGATGCCCTTCGTTTGGTGATGCAAATTTATCCCATATCGTGCTATGACAACCTGAGCATGTTCCACCTCCTGCAGGTGCAAAATTTCCCAGATGGGTATGACATCTGGTACAGGTATCTCCCGTATAATGAGAATGATCACCGCCGGAGTTATCATTCCTGTGGTGAGAGGTTTGCGTATGACACACTTCACATACACCGTCATATCCTGTTCCACCCTCATCCCCATCAGCAAATGAATTAAGCGTTGGCTGATCAACTCCCGGAAAGTCTCCCCTGCTCTCAAAAACGACATTTCCTGTCCCGCTGTTAGGAGTCCAGATCACAGCCTCTCCATTCCTATGGCCTATTTGTTTTAAATTTACTCCGCCCAGGCTGTTATCAATATTATTATGTGCATTGTGACAATCCGCACACCCCATTTCAAAAACACCGTATTTTGTTCCTGAATGAACATCAGCCTCAAGTACTGAACCTGCAGCACCTTCACCATGGCAAGATAAGCAGAGAGAATTTATTCCATCTGCATCATTGGTTAATGCCTGTCCCGGTGCCAGATGGAGGTTGTGACAGTCCAGGCATTCTCCATGACTGGGATTAAGAGCATAAAGTTCTCCACTGATAAGTATTAATACAATAAACATGAAGTTTATATAAATAAAAATGGTTTTCAACCTGTTCTTATTCATCAGAGTTGCCCTCCATTCCTGAAAATTTCGATCCTTTTAGCTCTGTTATTGGTCACAAACAGATCTTTTGTCCTCTCGTCCAAAACAACGTCATATGGAAGGAGCATTTTCCCGGGACCTGTACCGAATCCACCAATAGTTTTTAATAAGATCCCGCTCAAGCCGCTGAAGACCAATACTTCAGCTGAATAACAATCAACAAGAAAAACATTACCATTATCATCAATTGCCAGCCCCTGAGGCCTTGAGAACCTGTTGCCCATCATTCCAAGCTTGCCTGAAATAGACCCGACAGGAGTTCCATCAAGATCATAGGCCTGAATTGAGGGATACTTCCAATTCGACCGATCACCATAATCACTTACATACAAAATGCCTTTATTTTCATCGATCGCAATTCCGGCCGGTGCAACAAGATTTGTTCTTATTACAAATTGATATTCGCCATTAAGATTGAAAACTGTAACATTTTTTCTTATGGAATCAGTTACATAAAGCCTCTCAGATACTCTATCAATTACTATATCATTTGGTTTTTTTACAATTCTGGGAAATGAGAACCTTTTCTTCCCGGATTCAGTATAAACTTCGATTTTTTCATGGGTTTTGTTCCCAACGTAAATCTTACCTTTATAATATGCTACTCCCAGCGGATTGCCTCTGATAACGATCCCCTTGGTGATCTTATTTTTATTGGTGTCAAAAACAAAGATGGACTTTGCCTTGTAATCTGAGACCAGAAGATTCCCACCGGGCCCGGATGTAATTCTGATCGGAGATTGAAATTTCCTTTTGTGGTTTAATTCAGCATTGATCTTTAGATCCAGGAAAGAGAACATTAATATTCCTGATAAAACCAACATAGCTAAAAATTTATATTTTTCCCTGATTGATCTTTTCATTTTTCTCTCCAAAAATGACAAATAGTATATAGTAATCCCATTATAGATATAATAATATAACTATAATCTTAGACAAACAAACTAAAGTTGTATTTTTGGTTGTAAAAGTTGTGTTTTCGCTTAAAAAACGGTCTTAAGTGCTGCTTTCGACCTCTTTAACGATTTTATCAAGTATTGGCTCGACAATATCTCTGATCTTTTGAAGATTCTCTTCTGAGTCAGATTCGAATCGCAACACAAGCGAAGGTTGGGTGTTAGATGCCCTTACAAGCGCCCACCCATCCGGGAATTTAATTCGCGCTCCATCAATATCGATAACCTCATAATTCTCTTTAAATATAGAAACTATTTTGTCAACAATTACAAATTTTGCTTTTTCTGTTGTATCTACCCTGATCTCAGGAGTATTGAAAGTTTCAGGAATGGTCTCTACCATCTCTTCAAGAGTTTGTGTAGAATTTGACAATAGTTCAAGCAGCCTTGCTCCCGAATATACAGCATCATCGAATCCGAACCATCTGTCATTAAAGAATATATGGCCGCTCACTTCTCCGGCAAGGATTGCATCCTCTTCAAATATTTTTTTCTTTATCAATGAATGTCCGGCCTTCCACATGATCGGAATTCCGCCATTCTTTTTAATCTCGGCATAAAGAACCTCAGATGCCTTCACCTCGGAAATGATCTTCCTGCCGGGATTATCTTTAAGTATTTCTCTCGAGAACAAAACCATCAGCATATCACCCCAGAGAATATTTCCTTCCCCGTCAACAACACCTATCCTGTCAGCATCACCGTCAAATCCGATCCCGAGATCGGCACCTGTCTCCTTCACCTTTGCAATAAGATCCTGGAGATTTTCGATCTTTGTCGGGTCCGGATGATGATTTGGGAAAGATCCGTCAACTTCGGTAAATATATCAATTACATCAGCTCCCAGTTTTTTGAATAGAGGGACTCCTGTAATACCACCTGTCCCATTCCCGCTGTCGACAACCACTTTTATCTTTTTATCGAGCGTTATATCATTTTCCACATAATCAATGTAATCTGAGACCATATCCTTTGATTCTATTTTGCCGCCGCCAATAACCTCAGGAAATCTTTCATCACGTGCTATTTCATATATCTCTCTGATCTCATCACCGGAAAGTGCATTTTTCCCGAGCAATGCTTTGAATCCGTTATATTCAGAAGGATTGTGAGATGCCGTTATGATGATCCCTCCGCCCAGTTCGAGTTTGAATACCGAATAATAGAGAACCGGTGTAGGAACAAGTCCGATATCGACAACATTGATCCCGTAACTGCACATAGTTTCTATGAAAATATTTTTTATATTTTCAGAGCTCGGCCTGCCATCCATACCTATGGATATCTGTTTCTTACCTGCACGAACATATATAGTAGCAAAAGCCGATGCAATTTTCTTAACAGCATCATCAGTAAGATCCGTTTCAACTATTCCTCTTATATCATATTCCCTGAATATAGATTCATTTAATTCTGTCAAGTTCCCTCCTGGAAGATGCAATTATACTTCATGTATTGCTTTAGGGCAATATGCCATACAGAATGGGGACGGTGCTTGACATTTTGACATTTTAATTTACTAGAATGAAAAATGTCAAAATGTCAAGCACCGTCCCCCTTTCGGAGTTTCCAGAAATATTGACCAATTTTTTCATTTTCTTTAATATTAAATGTAATCATCAGGAGGGGTAATGAGAAAAAACAGAAGCATTTTCAATAAAATAGTTTTATTCCCCGTTGTATTTGTTTTAATTTTATCTAACAGCACACTTTTCCCCGGAAATAATATTAGTGGGGAAGATACAGCTCTGATCATTATCGATGTTCAGTATTTCTATTTTCCGGGAGGTGCACTCCCGTTAAACAACCCTGAAGGAACCGCAGAGAATATAAAAAAGATCTTAACAAGATTCAGATCCGGGAATAAACATGTGATCCATATTAGGCACAATTCGAAAAAAGGAGGCAAAATATATGAACTTCTTACTCCTTTGAAAAATGAAAAGGTCATTTCAAAAAACTTCGCTAACAGTTTTAAAGATACTGATCTCCTTTCACATCTGAATAAAAACGGAATTAGCAGACTGGTAGTGACCGGAATGCAAACTCATATGTGTGTGGAAGCAACCGTCAGAGCCGCTGCTGATTATGGATTTAAGTGTATTGTTATATCCGATTGTTGTGCAACAAGAGATCTGAAGTTCAATGGAAATGTCATTAAATCCGGGGAAGTACACGACTCAACCCTCAGCACTCTATCCGGAACATATGCTGAAATTACTGACACCGGGAATTATTTGAAAACAAATTGACACACCTATACATGAATGGCTGCAATCAGACAAAATGGTCTGAAAAACTTTTATTGTTTTTTATTCTTTTTAATAATATAATTCACTGATGTTTCGAAACTGGAAAAAGATTGATATTTTTTTAGCATTTCTCTTTCTGATCACTATTGCATGTTTTTTATTCTGCTCTGGAGAAATTTTTAAAATTTTTCTCTGGATCCTGATATTTTCCGCCTGTCTTCGCCTCCTTGTTATCGTTAAAAAAAAATTATTCTGGCATGTCCGTAACCGCCTCCTTATTTCAAGTCTTTTTCTGATAATTACTCCACTCATCTTCCTTGTTATCTTCTTTTTTATATTCCTTAATATGGTTATTGCTCAATACGGGATAACGATAGTAGATAATATTATGGATGACAGATTAAAGCAGCTTGAAATATCAACTCAGAATTATTTCGAAACAAATTCGAAACAGGAGATGCAGGAACTTATCAAAAGGGCTGTTATGCTTGATAAAGGAGTGGGATTTCTCAATGTTGTTTTCTTTGAAAAAACCGGTAAAGAATACAATAGTTTTTTTAGTTATCCTAAGGATTTTAATTATAAAAATCTTCTTCACAATGAGTTTAAAGGCTATTTTGTTATAGATAAAAAATTGTATCATGGAGTATTAAAAAAAAAGGGGAAATTTGCAATTCTTTTTGCCACCACCATAAACCAAAAATTTCTGGATGAATTTTCTACGATAAGTGATTTTAAAATAAAATATCAGGACATTGAAGAAAATGCAGTATTTGATTTTCCAAAAACTTTTCCTGAAAATGATGGCGAAGAAGAAACTTTTTTTCTCCCTCACATGCTTGAATTTGAATACTTTGATTTTGACAATGTTGTAAATTCCAAACCTGAACTTAAGAAAAAGTTTTTTCTCCTTTTGATCGATTATGAAAAAACTTTTAAAAGAATAGAGATAGTTAACTCCGCAACATCCCAAACTTTTGTAAGAAAACTCATCTATTTTCTAATCTTTCTATTCGGCACATTTATCATCATTTCATTTATTATAGGGTTCAGAATGATAAGAGTTGTTACTAAATCAATTAATCAGATTACAAAGGGAATTCAACGAATCCGAAAAGGAGATTTTAACGTAAAGATCAAAACAAACTCCGGGGATCAACTTCAATACCTTGCCGACTCTTTTAATGAAATGGCATCAGGAATAAGCAGGCTTCTTATTGAGGAGAAGAAAAAACAGAGACTTGAAGAAGAATTGAATATTGCAAGAACAATCCAATTGAAACTTCTCCCGAAGGATTCATTAATAACAAAAGAATTCGAATTAGCCGCTACGAATATCCCGGCATCAGAAATTGCCGGAGACTATTTCGACTATTTCTATAAAGATGGTGAATCTCTATCAATACTTGTCGCTGATGTGTCTGGAAAAGGCACCAGTGCCGCTTTTTATATGGCAGAGTTGAAAGGCCTGGTAAATTATTTGCAGAAGAAAGATATGTCCCCGTCAACACTCCTTGCAGAATGTCACACCACACTTAATGAATCATTTGACAGAGTCACTTTTATTACAATCAGTATTGCAAAATTTCTGGTCAAAGATAAAAAGTTCATTCTTTCAAGAGCAGGCCACACGCAGGCAGTTTTTTTCATTAAAAAAACAGGTGAATGCATTGAGATCTATCCGGAAGGGATGGCTCTGGGACTTATAAATTTTTCCAGGGATAAAATCGAAGAAATAGAACAAAAATATGAGAGTGGTGATATCCTTTTTCTTTTTTCTGATGGATTGTCAGAAATAATGAACAAGGAAGGCGAGATGTTAGGGCTCGAACCTGTCAAAAAAATAATATCTGACAATTCTGATTCATCTCCCGGAGAGATAAAACAAAAACTGCTTGAACTAAGCATAGACTTTGCTCAGGACAAGAACAACAAAGATGACCTTACTTTCATAATTCTCAAGGTAAAATAGTGTACGAAGAATTAGAAGAAAAACTAAAATATACATTCAGGAATAAACAACTGCTTACTGAAGCACTTACTCATACTTCATTCAATGAAGGCAAACGGAAGAACAAGGTTTCCGACAATGAAAGACTGGAATTTCTGGGGGATTCTGTAATCAATCTAATCATTACAGACTATCTTTTTAAAAAGTTCAGAAATCTCCATGAAGGAGAATTGTCAAAATTAAAGGCCCATCTGGTATCGAGCAGATTTCTGTATAATCTTGCGGTATCAATAGATATGAGCATATACATCTTCCTGGGAAAAGGAGAAGAGAAGAATGGAGGCAGAGAGAACATTCGAATAATCGCCTCTCTTTTTGAAGCTGTTGCAGGGGCAATTTATATGGATTCAAATTTTAAAACTGCATCTGCCGTTCTGATAAGATTCTTTGAATTTTTTCTGGAACAACATGTTGAAAAGAACATAAAGATTAATGATTACAAGTCTGAACTTCAGGAAATAATTCAGAAGGACGGCGGTTCACTCCCTGAATATGCCCTCATTGAAGAGAAGGGTAAACCTCCCAACACATTGTTCGTTACTGCGGTATACATTGACAAAAAGAGAATGGGTGAAGGAAAAGGGAAAAGCAAAAGACAATCCGAGCAGGGGGCAGCATTTGATGCACTACTGAAGATCGGGGAATTTATCGATTATGAAAGAGTTTCTGAAGTATTCTTTATTAAAAATGATTAAACTTACTTTGCTGAATGAAACCGAGATACTTATAAACACGAATACAATAAATAAAGTGGCATCCACCGAACCGACAAGAATAATTCTAAAGGATGGTCAGGAAATTGAGGTCATAGAATCTGCCATGACTGTCTTGAACCTGATTCAGGCCTTAACTTACAGGAATGAGAACAATCCCTAGTGATAAACGAAGACCGGGATCGATTCGTTTTCTATAACACTTCTGGAAGCATGGCCGAAGAAGAGCTTTGAAATTCCGCTCTCACCATAAGCACCCATAACGATCAGGTTTACTTTTTTCTCCTTCGCAAACTTCAATATCTCTTTCCCTGGTTTTCCGGTTCTTTTTTCCAATTCAACTTTGATCTTGTGAGATTTAAAATATTTTTCAGCATTTTCCAATATTTTATTCGCCTGATTAAGATCCTCATTTACATTTAGTAAATAAACTTTCTTTGCATATGGATTGGTCTTGTAAAACCGCTGGAACATTTTCATCGCTTTGGAAGAGCTAACAGTGTTATCATAGGCAATCAATGCCTTTTTATTGTTTTTTATTCTCTTTTTGGGTACAGCAATAACCGGACATACACCGGACTCAAGCAATTCCTTCAGCGTATCTCCAGGCTCCGGAGTAGTTTCAAAATGGAAGAATGTTCTCAGTCCTGTGACTATCAGATCTGAAGTTTTACCCATATTTATGATCTCTTCAACAGGGTCACCTGATTTAGAATATCTTTCATAATCAACCTTAGCATCCATACACTCATCTTCAAATTCATCAAGAAAGTTTTTAATTTTTCCGATAGCTTTATTCTTCTTATATGTTTTCAGATGTTCTCCATAATAACTTGCACCGATACCTGCGCCTATTGCAGATTCATCGATCTCTTCAGTATCCACAACTCCGAGCCCTATAATAATTCCATCACTTTTTTTTACCATATCAATCGCTACTTTTGTCGCCACCTTCGAATAATCTGATCCATCTAAGGGAACTAAAATTCTTCTTGCCATTTTTTCCTCCGAATACAAATGATAAATATTATGCTCTTATTTGTCAAGAAATCACCGTGAAAATTTCACATGGAACCAATAAAATTTGCCTTAGAACAAAAATACACATTACAAATTCGTATTTCAGTTATTCTTGATTTTTGTACATATCTAAAGTAAAATTTTTATATGAGTGATTACTATAAAATTCTTAATGTCTCAAGGAGCGCAGTTCTTGCCGAAATCAAGAAATCTTACAGGAAACTTGCCCGAAAATATCACCCCGACCTTAATCCCGGAGACAAAACGGCAGAGAAAAAATTTAAAGAGATCACAGAAGCTTATGAAGTGCTGAAAGATCCAAAAAAGAAAAAACAATATGACACTTTCGGATCAACCGGCCCTAATTTCAATTCTCGCAGCAGAGGCTCTGATTTTTCAGGATTTGATTTCAATACAACAGGATCAAGTTCCTTCGGAGATATTTTCGAAACAATTTTCGGCAACTTCAGTGGAGGGTCCCAACGAGCCCATCCTAAAGCTGAAAGGCCACTTAGAGGTGAAGACCTCCACTATTCAATGAATATTAGCTTTATCGATTCCGTGAGAGGGATAGAAGCTCCAATTCAAATTTTCAGAAAAGAAATTTGCAATGATTGTAACGGAAAAAGGATTAATAAGAATTCAAAAAAGAGCAAATGCAACACATGTTCAGGAACGGGAAAAGTGGAAAGGCAGACAGGGTTTATGAGATTTGAATCTCAATGTGTCAGCTGCGGCGGGACCGGCTATACTCCGGGGGAGAAATGTAAAACATGCAACGGCGAAGGAAGAACTGGCCAGAATTCTAAGCTTAAAGTGAAAATTCCTGCCGGTGTGGAAAATAATTCGAGGATCAGGATCGGAGGGAAGGGAAACGCCGGAACCGGAGGCGGGAAGCACGGAGATCTCATTATTACAATTTCCGTCACTCCACACAGGTATTTTAGAAGGAATGGATTAAACCTTGAGATAGAACTCCCGGTAACCTTTAGTGAAGCCGCTCTCGGAGCCAAGATAGAAATCCCGACTATCGAAGGTAAAACCCTTTTAAAGATTCCACCTTCCACGAATTCAGGACAAAAATTGAGATTGAAGAACAGAGGTGTTTCGAGTCCCAAAACGGGTTCAAAAGGAGACCTCTTAATATCTGTAAAGATCGTTTCACCCCCGACAAAAGATATTGAAGTTAGAGAAATGTTGAAAAAGATCGAAGAGAAATCGCCCTATAATCCAAGGGAGGAGCTTGAATGGTAAAAGAAAAGGTATATATGATAGCTTATGTATCTTCAAAATATGACATCCATCCTCAGACATTAAGGCTCTATGAAAGGGAAGGATTATTGATCCCAAGCAGATCAAAAGGGAATACCAGGCTTTATTCTGAGAAAGACCTTAAGAAACTTGAGTTCATACTCAATCTCTCACGTGAAATGGGAGTAAATCTTGCCGGGATCGACATCATATACAACATGAAATTAAAGATCGAAAAAATGGAGGAGGAATTTTCAAAGTTTCTTGAAGAACTTAAAAAAGAATTCTTTACAGGAAATGAAAATTTGTTTGATAAGAAAAAAAAATCACTTGTAAAAATGGTTTCGACCAGAATAACATTATTTAAAGATGACTCCTAAAAATAGTACCAGGCCATTGAATTCCCTGAGCTCATACTTCCAAAAAATCAATAAAATTAAGATCCTTACACCGGAAGAAGAAAAAGATCTGGTGAAAAAAACAAAAAAAGGAGATATGGAAGCCTTCCGATTGATCATAATCTCCAATCAGAAACTGGTAGTAAAAGAAGCATTGAAATACTATTTTAAAGAAGATAGTTTCCTGGATCTTATAAATGAAGGGAATAAAGGCCTGATCGAAGCTCTTAAAAGATTTGATGAAACAAGAGGAAATAGATTCTACACATATGCGATATGGTGGGTTCGAAGTGAGATCAGGCGATACTTATCAAAGAATCAGAATATCATATCATTCCCTGACATTTTTTATAACAATTATCTGAACTTCAAAAAAGTTCTTTACAGAATGACAAAAGACATGAAACGAAAACCAACGGAAGAGGAACTTTCAGAGGAATTGAGCATCCCGGTCAAAAAAGTGAAGGTGATGCTCGCGATCCCAAGTGAAATTATATCCCTCGACAATCAGATATCAGGTGAGCAGACAGCAAATCTGTCAACCATAATAAAGGATATTAATGCACCTGATCCCCTCGACATTCTGACTGATGATTCGATACGTAAATCCGTGCTTGATAATATCGCTGAACTTACTGAGAAAGAAGCAATGGTTATAAAATTCAGATTTGGATTTAAAAAAGATGATCCGATGCGTCTTCGGGAGATTGCAAAAGAAATGAAGATGAGTCCTGAAGGAATTCGCAGGATAGAATCAAGAGCCCTTATAAAATTAAAAAAAATGCTGCTGAAACAAGGAGTTTATGGAGTGCTGAATTGACAAATGTAAAATGTACTATTTGTGATGATTCCGGATGGGAAAAAACAGAGAAGGACGGAAAAGAATTTTTAAGAAGGTGTAAATGCCAAAAGATCAGTACATTTATTAAAAGATGTAATGAAGCCAATATACCTCCAAAGTTCATTGGTTCGAATCTGGATGATTTCATAGTA
>Ga0190293_1000544_pt1 | contig 13408 bp, 12 predicted proteins | sample 48693001_MG_FD_161671 | JGI IMG/M metagenome (GOLD analysis project Ga0190293, IMG submission 161671) | Hydrothermal vent microbial mat bacterial communities from Southern Trench, Guaymas Basin, Mexico - 4869-30-0-1_MG | ecosystem: Environmental > Aquatic > Marine > Hydrothermal vents >... | reverse complement strand
GTAGCCGCGAGATACTTCGACAATGCAAAATTATAAACAGCAATTTTTTAAACTGGCGATGGCGCGTGGCATCCTCAAGTTTGGTGAATTCACACTGAAATCCGGGCGTGTCAGCCCCTATTTCTTCAACGCCGGTGGATTTGATGACGGCCTCAGCCTGGAAGTGCTTTCCGATTGCTATGCACAGGCCATACTCGACTCCGGCCTGACTTTCGACATGCTGTTCGGCCCGGCTTACAAGGGTATTCCCCTGGCTGCCGGCATCGCCATCATGCTCAACGCCAGTCACCGGAGAAATGTCCAGTTTGCCTACAATCGCAAGGAGGCCAAGGACCATGGTGAGGGCGGAATGCTCGTTGGTGCCGAATTGAAAGGCAAGGTTCTGATTGTCGATGATGTCATATCAGCCGGCACCTCGGTACGCGAGTCGATCAAATGGATCCAACAGGCCGGGGCCACCACTTGCGGAGTAGCCATCGCACTGGACCGCCAGGAACGCGGTCTGGGTGAGAAATCTGCTGCACAGGAAGTCATGGACGCATTCGGTATACCCGTTATTGCCATTGCCGGCCTGGATGATTTGATCGAATACCTTGAAAGTCAATCTGTTGCCGGTATCGACATCGAGGCGATTCGGCGTTATCGTAATACCTATGGAATCTAGAAGCCCAAGGATTGTGGCGGTTCTAATCGCCGGGATAATTTACCTTTCAGTGAGTTCACTGGCCGCAGACACTTACCGCTGGAAAGACAAAGACGGCAAGGTGCACTACGGTGCTGCCGTGCCGGCGGAGTATGCAGAACACCCTTATGACGTTCTCAATAATCAGGGAATGGTCATTGAGCATATCGAAGACACTTCAATACCTCTTGAAGTGATTGCAGAAAAGAGAATCAAGGAAAGAGCACCCCTGATCTCCGAAGAGGAGCGCAGGCGCCAGTCCGACCGCCTGCTGGTCATCCAGTACCGCTCTGAAGAAGATATCAGCACTGCTCTGCAACTACAGCTTGACCAGTTGGGTTACGATACCCGGATCATCAACCAGTCATATGACAGTACCAGGAATGCCATCAGGGATCAGGTCAGGCAAGCCGCTGACCAGCAACGTGCCAACCAGGTCATCAGCGCGGATCAACAGCAGGGCATTGATAAACTTTACGCCCGATTGTCCCGGGATGGGAAAAAACGAGCGGCAATGGACAAGAGAGAAAACCGGATACGTGCACGCTTCCAGGCATATCTTGATCGCTACCTCATCCTGACATCAGACGCTGAAAAAACCGATGAGGAACAGACAGATCAGGGTTAACTATCCGCTGACCTGTAACCGTTGATGTATACCCGTTGCCCACAGTGCCACACAGTCCACCCGCTCAATGCCGCGCTGATTTCCCATGCCCGCGGCCTGGTGCAGTGCGGCCAATGCAACCGGGCCTTCAGTGCATTGAGCTTCCTTTATGACGAATGGCCGTCGGGGCAACCTAATGCGCCCGCGAAGGGAACAGACATGGGTCCACCGGTTCTCAGCGGCACCACAGTGGACAAAGATGCTGCAAGCAGCAGCCCTGCTAAAATCGATGATCCTGCGCCAATAACAGAGAGCCGGGCAAACCGCCGGGCCTGGCGCATTGCAACGGCATTGCTGCTGTTTCTGACTATCGCCAACACCGCCTGGACATTCCGCGAACCGCTGCTGGAGAACCCCACAATCAGTGCCTGGGTGAACCAGCGTAACGGCTTGCAATCCGCGCAGGACGAACTTTTAAAGGACCCGCAACAAATACAACTGGTCAGCCGTGATATGCACACGCATCCGACCCATTCCGGCATCCTGGTATTAAGCCTTACCTTTGTGAACCTGGCGCAAGCCCCCCAGGTGTTCCCGGATCTGGAAGTGACATTGCTGGATGTGACCAACCAACCGGTCGCCCGGCGCCGACTCCAGCCAGGTGATTATTTACGCCCGGGAGCCGATACCGAAACAGGCCTGGCGGCGGATGTATATTTACCGGTTCTGCTTGAGCTGGGGGATCCCGGCGAACAAGCGGTCGGCTTTGAAATCCGGTTTTTGTAATATCCCCAGCCCGGAACGTAAACCCCGCTACACCTCATTGGGACTAAATCACTTTTCAGCACGAATAAATGCGCGTCTCAACGGCCAATTATGTTAGTGTTTACAGGAGACTTTCAGCCAACAGAAAACAAGTAATCGCAGACATCATGAACGCAGATTCAGAGCATGCCATTCCCCTCCGGCAACATGTACAAAACACCATCAGCAGGTACCTTCAAGACATGGGCAATACCGCCCCGGAAAATCTCTACCAGATGCTGCTGGCGGAAATAGAACCACCACTCATCGAAGAAATCCTGAAGCGAACCGGCGGCAATCAATCACAGGCTGCGAGCATGCTTGGCATTACCCGCAACACCCTGCGTACCAAGATGCAGCGATATTCCATTAGTGCACGATCAAGCAAAATAACCCGGTTGCGCCGGTGACCTGTACCATCCCGGATGATCGCAATACAATCTCCGAACAGCCGTTTTAATTAACCCAATTGTTAAATCACAGAGCCTCAAATGCCCTCAACCAATAAGTTTGCGCTCATCAGCGTTTCAGACAAAAGCGGTCTGGTAGATTTCGCCAGCCAATTACTGGATCTCGGTTTCACTCTGCTAAGCACAGGCGGCACACAAAAACTGCTGACCGACGCCGGCCTCGCCGTAACCGGCGTCAGCGAACACACCGGCTTTTCCGAGATCATGGATGGCCGTGTCAAAACCCTGCACCCGCGCATCCATGGCGGTATCCTGGGCCGAGCGCAGGACGAGGATGTCATGCAGGCACAGGACATCCCCCCCATTGATCTTGTCATCGTCAACCTGTATCCGTTTGAGGCGGCTACCGCAGATGAAAATTGCAGCCTCGAAGAGGCCATTGAGAATATCGATATAGGTGGCCCCGCCATGGTGCGTGCGGCAGCCAAGAATCATGCGCGTGTTTCGGTGGTGGTTGACCCGGGTGATTATGCAGCAATTGCTGCTGAGCTGGCTTCCTCAGGCTCGGTGTCCCCATCCACGCGATTCACCCTGGCCACCAGGGCCTTTGCGCACACCGCACGCTACGATGGCCTGGTGGCGGCCTATCTAAGCCGCAGAACCGGCGATATCGAGCAGCCACGCATACTTCCCGAATACATCACACCGCAATTCCAGAGCAGGCAGGAGCTACGTTACGGTGAAAACCCGCACCAGGCGGCCGCTTTTTATATTGAATCGGGTGTCGAGGCAACCGGCATTGCTGCCGCGAAACAACTCCAGGGCAAAGCACTTTCTTATAACAACATCAACGATGCGGATGCTGCTTTGGAATGTGTCGGTCAGTTTGGCCAGCAGCCGACCTGTGTCATCGTCAAGCATGCCAACCCCTGCGGCGTAGCGACGGGCAGCAGTAATTCCGAGGCCTACCTGAATGCATTTGCCACCGATCCGGTTTCGAGCTTTGGCGGCATCATTGCCTTCAATCAGCTGGTTCAAACCGAAGTCGCCACGGCCATTCTGGACAAGCAGTTTGTCGAGGTGGTGATCGCACCTGATTTCAGTGACGGGGCGATCGAGCGCTTTGCCACCAAGCCCAACGTGCGCCTGCTCAGAAGCAGCAATCAGGAACAAACTGCCAATGGTTTTCACTACCAGCGGGTATCAGGTGGCTTGCTGGTGCAGGAAAAAGACGGCAACCGGATTAACCGGGAGGACTGCCGCTGCATTACCGAGCGCGAGCCCACCGAACAGGAATGGCTGGATATGTTGTTTGCCTGGAAAGTCGCCCGTATGGCCAAGTCCAATGCCATTATATTTGCCGCCGGGGGCCGCACCCTCGGTGTTGGCGCAGGTCAGATGAGCCGCGTCGATTCGGCCCGGATCGCGCGCTGGAAAGCCGGGGATGCCGGGCTTGATCTCGACGGTGCAGCAATGGCATCGGATGCTTTTTTTCCGTTCAGGGATGGTATTGATACGGCTGCCGAGGCCGGCATCAAGGCCGTCATCCAGCCTGGTGGCTCCATGCGTGATGATGAAGTGATCGCTGCGGCCAATGAACATGGCATCGCGATGGTATTTACCGGGGTGCGTCATTTCCGGCACTAGTGGGGTTGAGGGGGTTTGATGAAAGTACTTATTATTGGTAGTGGTGGTCGTGAACATGCACTGGCATGGCGCGTTGCGCAATCTGCCAGGGTGGAAACTGTCTATGTTGCACCCGGCAATGCCGGTACCCTGCTTGAAGACAACGTCGAAAATGTTTCACTGGCTGCAGACGATATTGAAGGCCTGCTTGATTTTGCCGATCAGCAACGAATCGGCCTGACCATAGTCGGCCCTGAAGCACCGTTGGTGGCAGGTATTGTCGACAGGTTTACCGCAGCCGGTTTACCCTGTTTCGGCCCCACTGCAGTCGCCGCTCAACTCGAAGGTTCCAAGGCTTTTGCCAAAGATTTCATGGCCCGGCACAACATCCCCACCGCGGCCTATGGAAATTTTACCGATATTGATGAGGCAGTAGCATTTATCCGTGAACAAGGTGCGCCCATCGTGGTCAAGGCTGACGGGCTTGCCGCTGGTAAAGGCGTGATCATTGCGCAAACGATTGAAGAAGCAGAAGCGGCTGTTAAGGACATGCTGGCGGACAATGCTTTTGGCGAGGCCGGCCACCGGGTGGTGGTTGAGGAATTCCTTACCGGTGAGGAAGCCAGTTTCATTGTCATGGCAGATGGCGAACACATACTTCCACTCGCCACCAGCCAGGACCACAAGGCGCGTGACGAAGGTGACCTTGGCCCCAATACCGGCGGTATGGGTGCGTACTCACCTGCGCCCGTCATCGATGCTGCACTGCATGAAAGAGCCATGGAAACCGTTATCCGGCCAACCATTCGCGGCATGGCTGAACAAGGCATGCCATTTACCGGCTTCCTGTATGCAGGCCTGATGGTTTCAGCCGATGGCGAAACCAAAGTTCTCGAATTCAATGTACGTTTCGGCGACCCGGAAACCCAACCCATCATGATGCGCCTGCGATCCGACCTGGCTGAGCTTTGCCTCGCTGCGGTCAATGGCAGGCTGGATAAAGTGGATGCTTTATGGGATCCACGGCCAGCCCTGGGCGTGGTCATGGCAGCCGGTGGCTATCCTGGCAGTTACCCCAAAGGCCAGGTGATTTCCGGACTGGATGCCGCCAACCGGGGCGGAACCCGGGTTTTCCACGCAGGAACAGAACTGCTTGATGGCGACGTCGTGGCCTCGGGTGGAAGGGTTCTGTGTGTCTGTGCAATGGCTGACAGCGTAAGCGAAGCCGCAAACGCGGCCTACGCCGGTTGTGACAAGATCCACTGGGATGGCGCCTTCATCCGGCGCGACATTGGCTACCGCGCTATCCGGCGCGAGCAAGCTTAACCATATGGATGTTTCCCACCTGCTTGATGAGCTGAATGAGGCGCAGCGAGAAGCTGTCGCTACAGAATCACAACACACTCTGGTGCTGGCCGGTGCCGGCAGCGGCAAAACCCGTGTCCTGATCCACCGCCTGGCCTGGCTGATACAGGTTGAGCATGTATCGCCACTCAGTATCATGGCGGTGACATTCACCAACAAGGCCGCCGGGGAAATGCGCGAGCGTGCACAGAATTTGCTGCAGGTACCCGCACGCGCAATGTGGATCGGCACCTTTCACGGTATCGCCCACCGCTTGCTTCGCATGCACTGGGAGGAAGCCGGCCTGCAGGAAAATTTTCAGATACTGGACTCGGATGACCAGCACCGGATACTGCGCCGCCTGATCAAGGAAGAAGGACTGGATGAAGCCCAGTGGCCGGCAAGACAGGCCCAGTGGTATATCAACGCCCGCAAGGACGAAGGCCAGAGACCGCACGCCATCGAACATTTCGATAACCCGATGACGGCCCAATGGGTGAGAATTTACGAAATCTACCAGGGCTACTGTGATCGTGCCGGCTTGGTAGATTTCGCAGACCTGCTGCTGTACGCACACGAACTCTGGTTGAACAACCCCTCACTGCTGGATCACTATCGCAATCGCCTGACCCATCTGCTGGTGGACGAATTCCAGGACACCAACGCCATTCAATACGCCTGGATACGGATGCTGGCCGGAGATAGCGGCAGTGTGCTGGTGGTGGGTGACGATGACCAGTCGATTTACGGCTGGCGCGGCGCGCAGGTTGAAAACGTGCAGCACTTCAGCCGCGACTACAAGGATGTGCAGGTCATCAAGCTGGAACAGAACTACCGTTCTACCGGCAATATCCTTGAGGCTGCCAATGCCCTGATCGCCAACAACGAAGACCGCATGGGCAAAAAGCTCTGGACCGCTGACGATGAAGGCGCTCCCATCACGCTTTATTCGGCTTTCAATGAACAGGACGAGGCCCGTTTTGTCATTGAGCAGATAGAGCAATGGCTGGGCAAGGGTCGGCGCGCCGAGGAAGTGGCCATCATTTACCGCACCACCGCCCAATCAAGATTGTTCGAGGAATACCTGCTGCGGGCATCTATTGCCTATCGTGTGTATGGCGGCCAGCGCTTTTTCGAGCGGGCTGAAATCAGGGATGCACTGGCCTATCTGCGACTGATTCAAAACCCGAATGACGATGCCGCCATGGAACGTGTGATCAACACCCCAACCCGCGGCATCGGACAAAAAACACTTTCCACGCTGCGTCTACAGGCGCGTGAGAGCAGCCTACCCCTGTGGCAGGCTGCACAGGAATGCATCCGGCAAAATCTGCTGCCTGCCAGGGCACTGGCGGCAGTGAACAACTTCATGCAACTCATCTCCGGCATGCGCGAGCACATGGGTGAATGGACGCTGGGCAACCAGATGCAAGGCGTCATCGAAGACAGCCAACTGGTCACCCACTACGAGAAAGAACCGCGCGAGAAGATGGAATCACGGGTCGAGAACCTGCGCGAACTGGTCAATGCAGCCGAGGTCTTCGTATTGCCCGTTGAAGATGAAGATGCCGGCATGACCGATCTGCAATCATTCCTGAGCCACGCGGCACTGGAAGCCGGCGAAACCCAGGGCGAAGCCTGGGATGATTGTGTGCAATTAATGACACTACATTCGGCCAAGGGCCTGGAGTTTCCAACCGTGTTTATCGTCGGTATGGAAGACGGGCTATTCCCGCACCAGCGCAGCGTCACCGAGGCCGGCGGGCGACTGGAGGAAGAACGCAGGCTCTGTTATGTGGGCATGACCCGCGCACGTGAACACCTGTGTCTCTGCCATGCCGAAGTCAGGCGTATGTACGGCTCGGAGAACCATTGTCGCCCTTCACGTTTCCTGGATGAAATACCATCAGGGCTGATAGAAGAAATCCGGCCACGGATGCAAACCCAGCGACCCTGGGCCAGCCCGAAGGCACCCCAGTACCGGGCACCCACCTCCAATATCAAACAGGATTGGCCGTTCCAACTGGGAGAATCGGTTAACCACAAGAAATTCGGCAGTGGCACGGTCATCAGCTTTGAAGGTTCCGGTGAACACGCCCGTGTACAGGTCAACTTCAACCGCGCAGGTGCCAAGTGGCTGGTATTGGCCTACGCAAACCTGTCAAGATGAAAGCCGCACCGGTCAATATCCACCTGTCATGGGGCACGCTGGAAGGACTGCACTGGTCCAACCCGGGTGCGCCACGGGTACTTTGCCTGCATGGATGGCTGGATAATGCAGCCTCTTTTGTACCGCTCGCACCCTACCTGAAAGATTTTGATCTGCTAGCACTGGATTTCGCTGGTCATGGCTTTAGCTCACACAGGCCTGAAACCAGCCACTATTATTTCCCCGAACACCTTTACGATGTGGACGCGGCACTGGATGTGCTGGGTTGGGATGCTTGCCATATCATCGGCCATTCGATGGGTGGTGGTGTCGCCAGTTGCTTTGCTTCAGCCCTGCCGGAACGGGTCAAGCGCCTGGTGTTACTGGATGCTGTTGGCATATTGACGCTGCCAACGGAGCAGACCGCCAAGCAATTGCGCTTGTCCATGAAGTCAGTGCGTAAAAATCGCAGCTTCCTGAGGCCTTACGAATCTGTTGAAGAAGCCATGCTCGCCCGGCAAAAAAGCTCACCCCTGTCCGATGAAGCCGCCCGCTTGCTATGTGAGCGCTCGCTGGAACACACCGGTGATTATTACCAGTGGCGAACCGACCCGCGTCTGAACTGGCGTTCACCGCAATTGTTGAGTGATGCACAGGCGCTGGATCTTCTAACCGCCATCCGTTCACCAACGCTGGTCATAACCTCGGCCTCGGTATTAGACTACCTGGGCGAAGACATGATGCACAAGCGCCTCGCTGCCATTGCCGATTGCAAGCATGTTACCGATGAGGGTCATCACCATTTCCACATGGAACAGGCTGAGCGCACCGGTGCTGCCATCACCGAGTTCCTGCTCCAGGAGGAGCATAAAAATGACAACAACTAACACCCAGATAGCCACACGCGACCGACTGATTTTTGCACTTGATGTGCCAAACCTCGAAGAGGCACAGGCACTGATTTCAAAGCTGGGCGATTCGGTGGAGTTTTATAAACTGGGGCTCGAAGTATTCTTATCCGGCCATTATTTTGAACTGATGGCAGAGCTCAAGGGTAAAGGGAAAAAAGTATTCGCCGATCTGAAATTGTTTGATATTCCCGCCACCGTTGCTGCCGCTGTCCGGCAGTTGGCAAAACACGAGGTCGACTTTTGCACGGTGCATGGCAATGACAGCATGCTAAAAGCTGCAGCCGATGCCAAGGGCAATATGCAAATACTGGCGGTAACGGCCCTGACCAGCCTGGACCAGGGCGACCTGGATGATCTGGGTTTCAAGTGTGATGCCCGTACGCTGGTTCTATCGCGCGCAAAACGTGCACTGGCGCTTGGCTGTGACGGCGTGGTTTCATCCGGGCTTGAAGTCAGTGCGCTGCGCGAGCACGCCGACCCGTGCCTGATTACGGTCTGCCCGGGTATCCGCCCGATACACAATGATGACGATCAGCAACGCGTCATGACACCTTTCCAGGCTATCCGTGACGGCGCGGATTACCTGGTGGTTGGCAGGCCCATTCGATCCGCCAGCGACCCCGCAGCAGCGGCCGAAGCCATCCAGGAAGACATTGCCAACGCTCTTATAAGCCCTTAATAAAGCGTAAAAACTTTACTTTTCGCCCGGTTAGTCGTACAAAGGTTACCCTTATTTTCTTTATGGGTATTGACAACAGTTAATGTTTCACATTACGATACGGCTGTAACTAACTAATAGAAGAATAAATTCTATACATAATTTGCTTTACCGATCCTCTCCGGCTCTGCCGGATTTTCCGGGCAGGCCAAGTGCCTCGCCCGGATTTTTTATGCGCGCGTATATTTCCAAGCTGGAATGGTCCAAGCTAGAATGGCACCTTACAATGACAAATACAGGCCGATGGGTAAGCAGGACAAACAAATCACTTTGATTGCCAAACTGAAACTGCACTGGTATCTGACCTTGCGGGCCATCTTGAGTTTGTGGGTCAAACCACGCATCAAGGCCGATGCCGATGGCAATATCGGTAGTGGTAGTGACAGGCCGGTCTGCTATGTCTTGGACTCATATGCATTGTCATCGGTATTAATCCTGGACAAATGCTGTGAAAAACAGGGTCTGGCCAGGCCATTGTTACCCGTGCCCGGCATCCCTGAAAGTCCGGTTCGCTCCTACGCAGTACTAAAACGGCTCAAAGGGCTTTTTTTTCGCCACCCGGATCCACGCCGTCATTCCAGGATGTTGCAATTGATGATCGAACAGAGCTGGGCGAATCCTGAGCTGGATATACAACTGGTACCGGTAACCGTGTTTGTAGGTCAGCGACCCAGTAAAGACAGTGGTTTCACACGTAATCTTTTCGCAGAAAACTGGGAAATTGGTGGTCGGTTTCGCCGCTTACTCAGCACACTGGTGCACGGACGGAAAACCTTCGTGCAATTCAGTCGCCCGATCTCCCTGCAGAGCATGGCTTCCGAAGGTCTGGAATCATCGGTAGCATTGAGAAAGGTCTCGCGCATACTCAGGGTACATTTCAAGCGTGTCAGGACCGTTGCCATCGGACCTGATCTTTCACATCGCCGCACGATGGTTGATAACGTCATCAACTCACCCACTGTTCGGGCAGCCATCGAGGAGAAAGCCCGCCGGTCCGGCATGACACAGGATCAGGCGCGTCGCCAGGCAACCAAGTATGTACGCGAAATCAGTGCCAACTACAATTACTCAACTATCATCATTGCCGAAGCCATAGTCTCCTGGCTCTGGAACCGTATTTACAACGGCATCAAGGTCAATCATTTTGGGGATTTCCAACATCGTTCCCTGGGCCACGAAGTCATATATGTACCCTGCCACCGCAGCCATCTTGATTATGTACTGGTGTCGTACCTGGTCCACGAGCACGGTTTTATTCCTCCGCATATTGCAGCAGGTATAAACCTGAACCTGCCGCTCGTAGGATCCCTGGCGCGGCGCTGCGGCGCATTCTTTCTGCGCCGGAGCTTCCGTTCCCACAAGTTGTATGCCGCCGTATTCAACGAATACCTCAGTATGATCCAGACTCAGGGCGTATCGATTGAGTATTTCATCGAGGGCACCCGAAGCCGTACCGGCCGCCTGCTGCCACCCAAGGCCGGTATGCTGGCCATGTCAGTCAGGAGTTATCTGAACGCACCAGTCAGGCCGATCATGTTTCAACCGGTCTATATTGGCTATGAACGGCTGGTGGAAGGCGACAGTTACGCCAAGGAATTATCCGGCAAGGACAAGCGATCGGAGCGATTTTCCGATCTCGGAAAAATATTCGGAATTACCCGGCATAACTATGGCGAAGCACACGTCAGCCTCTGTGAGCCCATTTTTCTGGACGATATGCTCGAAAAACAGGATCCGCAGTGGCAGGAAACCCTGCGCAAAGAAGCCAAGCGACCAGCCTGGCTGGGTTCAATGATCGATGACCTTGGCCAGACCATCATGACAAAAATCAATGCCAGTGCCGATGCCAACCCGGTGAACCTGTTGGCGCTGGTCCTGCTGGGTACACCACGGCATGCACTGGGCGAAAAACAACTGGCCCGGCAGATAGGCCTCTACAAGGATTTGTTGAGCCACAAGCCTACGCCTGAGCGCGTGACAGTAACTGAAAAAAGCGCAGAAGAGGTCATCGAGTACGGCTTTAAAATGAAAATCCTGCAACGCCAGGAGCACACGCTGGGTGACATCATCGCCATCCAGTCCGACCGCGCCGTGGGGCTCACTTACTTCCGTAACAATGTCGCACACCTGATGGCATTGCCTTCACTGGTCGCCTGTTGCTTCCTGGAGCATCGCAATTTCCGGATCGATCATCTGCATAATTTTGCGATTATCACCCACCCGTTCCTGCAGGCCGAGCTGTTCATGCCCTGGGAAAAACACGAGATTGCAGAGGCCCTGGACCAGTCTATCGAACAACTGGTACAACACGGTCTGCTGGTTCACAGGAAGGACGGGGAAACACTGTCACGCGCCCGCGATAACCCCGAAGCGGTCATGCAGCTTAAAATCCTGGCCCACAGCCTGCTGCAAACATTACACCGCTACCTGATAACCATAACGATACTGGCAAGGAATGGCTCGGGCACACTCAGCAGGGCGGAACTGGAACGTCTGTGCATTCACACCGCACAACGCATTTCCATGTTACATGAGTTCAATTCACCGGAATTTTACGACAAGTCCCTGTTCAAGGGCTTCATCGCGCAGCTACGCCAGACCGGATACCTGTCGCCCAACCAGGATAACAAACTGGTGTTTGACCAGCGCCTGGAACAGATCAGTAGCGATGCAAAGTTTATTCTCGGGGAAGAGATCCGGCAGGAGATTGAAAGGCAGACACCGCTTGCTGAACAGGATGACTAGTGTAGTGTCAGCCCTATAACGCAGGCTTAGGCGTCCAGGTCCGGAATCAGCTTTGACTCAAGGCGTGCAATCCAGTCTTTGAGTTTCAATTTACGTTTTTTCAGACGCCGCAGGTGCAACTGATCCTGCCATGAATCCATGGCCATGCGGTTGATAGCCATGTCCAGGTCACGGTGTTCTTCACGCAACTCACCCAACAATTGCGTTATCTCTGAGGTATCGTCTGATTTCATGAAACCCTGATCTAATATAGACTTCTATCTTTCACTATAGCACGAGGAATTAACCCATGGATCGAAGAAAGTTTGTAGGTGCAGCAGGACTTGCCGGAGCAGCCGGCCTGTTGAGTGCGTGTGGAAATCAGTCCGGACCACAGGCCGAATGTGGGGAACAAACCTCGTCAGAAACCTTTGAGTGGAAAATGGTCACATCCTGGCCACGTGATTTTCCGGGATTGGGTACCGGTGCCAGCCGCCTGGCTGAATCCATCGGCAAGCTCAGTAATGGCCGACTGAAAATTAAGGTCTATGGCGGTAACGAACTGGTACCACCGTTCGAGGTATTCGATGCCGTGCAACAGCGCACCGCAGAAATGGGTCACAGTGGCGCTTATTACTGGAAAGGGAAAGCACCGGCTGCACAGTTTTTTTCAGGTATCCCTTTTGGCATGACCGCACAGGAACAGCATGGCTGGATTTACTATGGCGGCGGTCTGGAATTGTGGCAGGAAGTGTATGCACCCCATGGGCTCGTGCCCTTTCTCGCCGGTAGTTCAGGCCCCCAGATGGGTGGCTGGTTCAATCGCGAAATCAACAACGCTGACGACCTGAAGGGCCTTAAAATGCGCATCCCCGGCCTCGGTGGGGAAATCCTCAGACGGGCGGGCGGTACACCAACCAATATCCCGGGTGCCGAATTGTTCACAGCCCTACAGACAGGCACCATCGATGCCACCGAGTGGGTCGGACCCTATAACGACCTCGCATTCGGACTGTTCCGGGCCGCTAAGTATTACTATTACCCGGGCTGGCACGAGCCCGGCACCGACCTGGAATGCATGATCAACCAGGAAGCCTGGGATTCATTACCCGCAGACCTGCAGGCCATCGTCAGGGTCGCCTGCCAGGCTGCCGTCATGGATAACTTGTCCGATTTTACTTACAACAACGGCATCGCCCTCAAAACACTGGTCGACAAACACGGTGTTGAACTGCGCCGCTTTCCCGATGAGGTGCTGGGCACACTGTCTACCATCCGCGATAAGTTGATGAATGAAATGGCAGAGAAAGATGAATTGATAGGACGTATTTATGCCTCGTTCAAGGCCTACCAGGAAATCGTCAATCCATGGACCGCAATCTCCGACCGGGCTCTTTTAAACCTGCGCCCGGACCCGTAGGCAATGTGCCAGT
>Ga0190293_1000543_pt1 | contig 13434 bp, 13 predicted proteins | sample 48693001_MG_FD_161671 | JGI IMG/M metagenome (GOLD analysis project Ga0190293, IMG submission 161671) | Hydrothermal vent microbial mat bacterial communities from Southern Trench, Guaymas Basin, Mexico - 4869-30-0-1_MG | ecosystem: Environmental > Aquatic > Marine > Hydrothermal vents >... | reverse complement strand
AAGTCGTAAATCGTAAGTCGTAAATCGTAAATCGTAAATCGTAAGAGAGCGGAGAACCGATGACCGCCATCCGCCGTCCGCCGTCCGCCGTCCGCCGTCCGCCGTCCGCCGTCCGCCGTCCGCCGTCCGCCGTCCGCCAGAGCGGAGAGCGGAGAGCGGAAAGCGTCGCTCAACCACCCTCGAGGGCATCCACCACAAGCGACGCCACAACGTCGGGGCGTTCCATGGGAAGAAAGTGGCCAGTTTCGGGAATTGCGACCATCGTCGGGTTGTCGAATTGCTGATGGAGAGCATCAAGGAACGGTTGGGTATGTGTATCAGACCGCTCGCCAGAGATGATCGTCACCGGCACAGAGATATCGGGAACGAGGTCCCACGTGTCATGGTTACTGCCCTCCCTGAACACGTCGGCCTCCACCTCTGGCTCACACTTGATGGCAACCCCTTCACCATCGTCGATGAAACCGAAGTCGACGTACCCGGCAAGTGCGTCCGGCTTCCACGTCGCCATCGGCCCCGAAGCGAAACGCTCGTACGCAGCCTCGCGCGAGGCGAACCGGTTCCTTCGGCGTTGGGCAGCACGCGCCAAAGGTATGTTCGCCCGTGAGTACGGCGGCGGAAGGATGATCGGCTCTATCAGGATTATCGAGGAGAACAACTCTGGAGCAAGTGCCGCTGCGCGTGCGATGACAGCTCCTCCGCACGAATGCCCCACACCGATGAGGCCGGAAGCACCCTCCATTGTCAGGACAACATCATCTGTCATCAGGTCCCAGCGATACGGCGGCCGAACACGCGGGCTGTCTCCGTGGCCACGCAGGTCGAGTGCCAGAGTCCGAGTTTCGGGTCGTTGCTCACGGAGGGATGACACGACGGGACGCCATACCTCCTTGCAGAAGCCGGTGGCGTGGACGAAGACCACATCAGGATCGCTTGACGAACCCTCCCCAGAAAGCCGGACCGGTGTGCTCGTTGACGTCACAGGTCCGTGTCGTCGATTCGCCACTGGAGTTCGTTGTCGACATCCACAACACCATCGAGTCGCCTCGTCAGCTCTTCCATCAGCCTGACCTCGGTTCGCGTCCCGATCTTGCCGAATAGTTTCACGACACCGTTCGACACACTGACATCGACCGTTGATGGATCAACGAAGAGCACCCGCCTGATGAGATCCTCTCTGATCTCGTCCTCGATGAGGTCGTCTGGCCTCGTGAACCCGGCGACGATATCGAAGCGCGAGATGATGCCCGTCATCGTCCCATCCTCGACTACGACGACACGCTTGACATCATGTTCGTACATATACCGCGCTGCGTCCATCACCTCGAGGTCCGGGGACACAGTCAACACCGAGTGCGACATCACTTCGCTGACGAACTCAGGCGTATCGCCCCCATCGGCCCGCTTGAGCTCCATGGCGAGGAAGTCACCCTCAGTGATGATGCCAAGAGCATGCCCTTCAGGGTCGACAACAGGGAGCCCCGACACGCGATAGCGAAACATCATCCGCGCGGCGTCGCGGATCGACGTGGTCGGTGCGACTGCTACCACATCGGTTGTCATCAGGTCACGAACGTGCATAATGTCTCCCTCACATGCTCGATGGCAGATCGGTTCTCGACGGTATCCAGCTACCACGGGCAGGCCGTACTCTGATCCTGGCATCCACGACTCGTACACCCGACCCTGGCTTTCCAACCTTGATGGGATTGAGATCCATCTCGAACACCTCAGGAAGGTCCTCGACCAACGCCGATATCCGCAACAGAGCGTCGATTACAGCTTCGACATCACCGGGTTCGCCTCCTCGGTATCCCTCGAGAAGCCTGGCGGACTTCACATCTGCGATCATCTCGACGGCATCCACGTCTGTGAGCGGATGGATACGGAAGGCGACATCTCCAATGAGTTCAACGAACACGCCTCCGAGTCCGAAAACGATGAGTGGGCCAAAGTTCGGATCTTCGACCATCCCGATGAGGATCTCATGTCCACCGGAGACGAATTCCTGAACGAGCACGCCCTCAGGGTCAGGCACCGCACCGGTGACCCTCTCGTAGGCGGCGGCAACCTCCTCGTCTCCGGAGATATCGAGCACGACACCACCGACGTCCGACTTGTGTACGGCCGAAGGGGAGATGACCTTCAGCACAACAGGAGCGCCAATGTCTGCCGCAAAGCTCATCGCCTCATCGACAGAATCCACGACCGCGGTCTTCGGGATCGACAACCCGTATGCGACAAGGATCGCGTCAACAGCGTCAGGGTCGAGCCACTCGCCCTCGGGACCGACGGTTGCGATAGCGTTATCGAGAACACGCCGCGCCCCCTCCCTGTCGATGTCGTCGAAGTGTTGCACCGTGCCGACAGGCTTCTGGCGCCATTCCGAGTACTCCACCGCCTTGCGCAGTGCCATCGCTGCACGCTCGGGAAAGGGGAACGCAGGGAACTTCGCCTCAGTGCTCGCAAGTTCGGACGGGACGCCAGCGGAGTTCATGTACACGCTCAGGAACGTCTTGTTCTGATCCGATTCCTCAGCCGCTTCCCTGATCGCAGTCGCCGTCTCGGCAACCCCGAGATCCGACGCTGGGATGTACACCGCAATGAGCGCATCGATCTCGTCGCTGGCAAGCATCATCTTGATCGTTCGTTTGTATTCAGCGGGGCCGGCTGCGGCGATCATATCAATCGGGTTCGCGACCGCAGCGTCGTCTGAGAGGAACGACCTCAACTCAGCCTGAAGCGCATCAGACAGTGCAGGCACCTCAAGTCCCTGCGACTCGAGAGCGTCGACAGCGAGTATCGCGGGCCCACCTGCATTCGTGATGACACACACCCTCCGTCCCTCAGGGAGCGGTTGGCTCGAAAGCAGCGATGCGACATTGAACAGCTCTTCAAGAGTGTCAACGCGGATCACACCGGCCTGCTCGAAGAGCGCATCAACCGCTGTGTCGAGGCTCGCAAGAGATCCCGTGTGGCTTGAAGCAGCCTTCGCCCCCGCTGCGGTGCGTCCCGATTTCACGGCAATAATCGGCTTCTTCATCCCGATCCGTCTGGCGATCCTGGAGAATCGCCTCGGACTTCCGAACGACTCCAGATAGAGAAGGATCACGTCCGTGTTGGGATCCTCCTCCCAATACAGCAGCAGGTCGTTGCTCGAGACATCGGTCTTGTTCCCAACCGACACGAACGTCGAGATTCCGATACCGAGTTCAGTCGCGTAGTCGATGATCGCCAGGCCAAGCGCACCGCTCTGGGACAACATCGCCACGTTACCTCTCGGAGGCATGATCGGACCGAACTGGCCGTCGAGGTTGATCGCAGGATCTGTGTTGAGCAGACCCATGCAATTCGGCCCGACCATGCGCATCCCAGCTTCACGCGTGATCTTGAGCAGTTCGTGCTCTGCGTCAGCACCGGCCTCTCCCACCTCAGAGAATCCAGCAGAGATCACGACGAGGCCCTTGACCCCCTTGTCTGCACATTCCTGGACAACACCAAGCACGAAGGGTGAGGGCACGACGATGAAGGCAAGGTCCACGTTCCCTGGGATGTCCTTGACCGAGGCGAATGTAGGGATGGAACGCACAACAGCCGTCTTGGGGTTCACCGGGTACACGGGTCCCTGAAAGTCGGCGTTGATGATGTTGTTGAACAGCCGTCCGCCGATCGACGCGCGGTTGCGGCTCGCGCCGATGACAGCGATCGAGTGGGGATAGAAGAGAGGCAGCAGGCTCGCAGCTGTGGAGATCTGCTCTGCCTTCCCCTCAGCCTCGAGCACCGAATCAGACTCCTCTGTCGGAATTTCGACGGTGTACACGCCTTCATCGATGGCTCGCTTCAGCGGGAAGCCAGCATTGCGAAATACGCGCATCATGGCATGGTTGTCGGCGAGCAGGTATGCCCTGAACTGCTCAATTCCGACCGCTCGCGCATATGCAGCCACACGGAAGACGAGCAGTGTGCCGATCCCTTCTCCCTGGAATGCATCTGAGACGGTGAAGGCGATCTCTGCAGATGTCGGATCGGATTCAATAGCGTTGTAGCGGCCCACGCCGACGAGGTGTCCATCGACGATCGCCACGAACGCCATGTCGAGTTTGTAGTCAAGCTCGGTATAGGAACTGAGTTCCTCGGGTTGGAGTTCTCGCTTGACGCGGAAGAACCTGAAGTAGCTGCTCTCAGATGACATGTCCTGTACGAACACTTGCAGAGCGTCCGCATCAGAAGGAACGATCGGTCTGATGTGTACGGTGCCTCCCGCTCTCAACACGGCATCCTGTTCCCACTCGTGGGGATAGTTCGCTGGGCGTTCAGTGATCGTGCTCAGAACTTTGGTGGTCGTCATGGTTCCTTTCCTGTTTCACCCTTGATTCTGGCACGACATGGGTCCCGCGTGGAATCGAGACCCTCCTACTGCCCCGAAACGGCGTTCTGGCTCGGCACATCGTCACCGAATAGAACGTCGATCCGTGCGCCCCCACTCGGAGACGTTGTGACTTCGATCCGCCCACCGGTTCGTTGTGCGGTGCGTCCGACGATGTCGAGACCAAGCCCGGTACCCCCAGCACCGGAGCGTCCCCGCTGCATCACGGAGAGATCGGCGAACCCTGGGCCATCATCCATGATCGTGAGCGTCTGGAACCCGTCCTCGTTCCCTGACACCGCTATCTCGTACCCAACGCCGGCGGGCGTGTGCGCGAATACGTTCTCGATGAGGATGTCGATCGTTGCGCCAAGGTCGGCGCGTGAGAGACCAACCACATGGGCCCCGGTCTCGATCCGAACAGACGTTGCGCGGTCCTGCTCCTGAGCGAGGATCCTCCAGAAACCTGCCCGATACTCGACGACCTCGCCAAGGTCCACAGCGTCGGCAACTCCGGCATCGGCCGTCCGCGAGCGAGCGGCATGGATGAGCTCGTCTACGGCTCGTTCGAGATCATCGATGTCAGCCTTGAGCTGAGCGTTCTCCATCGGGTCTGACACCATTTCCGCTTGGAGCCGCAGCGCCGTCAAAGGAGTACGCAATCGATGCGAGAGGTCAGCAACAGATTCACGCTCCGCAACCAGGAGCACATCGAGCCTTTCGGCAAGTGCGTTGAACGCCTCGCCAACCTCGAAGATCTCCTCGGGGCCTCCCGGTTCCACCCTGGCATCAAGATCCCCCGATCCAAGCTTGTGAGCAGCATCGGAGAGCTCCGTCACCGGCCGCACCACAGACCTGCCGAGCATGTCGGCGGCGAATAGCGCGATCGCTACAAGCGCAATACCGAGACCGAGAATCATCGCCCAGGCAAGAGCCACGCCCTGGGTCAGCTCATCATCGGTGACGAAGGCCCGTACGACAACGGTGGCGTCTATCGCGGGGACACCTGGAGACAGGACCGGATCAGGGACCAGCACAGGCACGAGAGCCTCGGCGCCGTCGTCGGTCTTTGCGGTGAAGGCAGCGCCACGCTGAGCTTGTTCGATACTCGGGGACCAGGCAACCTCTGTGCCAACAATGTCTCGCTCGTCGAAGATGATGCTCAGACCATCCGGGTTCCCGAATGCAGCCAGAACGGTCTCGGCAAAGCCGGTATCGATCGTCTCGCCAGATGCACCGAACCCCGCAACAGCAAGGGCGGCAGCCACCGATTGAGCATCGCGCTCGGCGCCAGCAAGCGCCCTGGATTGGGCCTGGTTGCGAAGGAGGATCCCAAGAGGTAGGACAAACGCCACGACGACAAGAGAGGCAACAGCAAGGCTCAGCAGAGCGAGCCGCTTCCTCATGTTGTGGGGTCGACGAGCTTTATCCCGACGCCGTATACCGTTTCGAGATATTTGGGGTCTGCCGCAGATTCACCGAGCTTCTTGCGAAGCCACGAAATGTGGACATCGACCGTCTTCTCAGACCCTCCATACGGCTGCTTCCACACCTCAGCCATCAGCTGGCGCTTCGAGACTACAACGCCGACCCTCTCAGCCAGATACATGAGCAGGTCGAACTCTTTCGGACTCAGCTTCATCGCCTCACCACCAACCGTCGCGACGCGAGCACCGGCATCGATGACGAGATCTGCCACGGTGACCGGCGCAGCTGGCCCTGTGCCAGACGATCGACGCAGGACGGCGCGTACTCTCGCCTCGAGTTGCTCGACAGAGAACGGCTTCACAAGGTAGTCATCTGCGCCAGCGTCGAGAGTGCGCACAACATCCCTGTCCTCTGAACGCGCTGTCGCAACAACAATGGGAACATCGGTCACAGCTCTGATCATCTTGAGGAGTTCAGCACCATCAAGGTCAGGTAGGCCCATGTCCAGAATCACAACGTCTGGCGACATCCCGACGATCTGCTGCAGACCGTCGAGGGCTGTTCCAGCCCCCTGGACCTCGTACCCCTTCCCCGTCAGCACACGTGCCATGAGCTCACGTATTCGTTGGTCGTCCTCGATGATCACCACTGATGCCATGGCGCAATCAAACCATGTGACAAGCCCCTTAGCAACTCCTTATCATGTTATTGGTACGATCACAACGCGCAAGGAGCGATGATGCACCAACTGCGGCAGAGACTCCTCCTGGTCGTCGGCTGGCTTGCAGCAGCCGTCGGCGCGGGTCTAGTGGCTACTGCTGCTGTTGCGGTCGCCGGTGGACAGGTTCTTGACCAGCCACTCAGGCCGCTCACAGCAGCCGAGGTCGCCGCGCTCCCTGTCGTGCAGGCGGGTTCGCTGGACAATGTCGAGCCCCAAGCCTCCGGTGGCCTCGAGTCAGACGTCGGTGAACCCGCCCAAGGGAGCGATACGGAGATCGCGGACCCCATAGGATCTGACGATGTCGACGACCCTGTGAGCATCGCACCATCCTCTGGCCTCGAAGCGTATGGCCCTGTCGATCCATCGACGGTGAGAACAGGCAGCGTCGAGGGCGGTCACGCATCGTTCCTCATCACACAGAGCGGTCTCTCGCTGCTGTGGGCAACACCGACGCCGGGTTACGTTGCACAGACCCGTTCGACCCAGGACGACACGGTTACCGTCGTCTTCAGCTCTGGCCTCCAGGCGTGGCTGATCGAAGCAACATTCGATGGCACTGACATCGTGATCGAAACACGTCCGGAGAAACTGACATGAAAGAAACGCATTCCGCTATCCGCCGTCCGCTCTCCGCCAGAACGCAGCAGTACCTGGAAGACCTTCGAGCGGAAAGCGGAGAGCGGAAAGCGGTTAGCTCTCTTCGTCCTACGCCAGGCTTACCAGTTCCAACATCGATTCGTTGAAATAGTCGGCATCGCCCTCTGGCATGATGATCGCCCTGGTAGGTTCGAGCTCGGAGACAAACTCAACATCGTGGCTGACGAGGATGACCGTTCCTTCGAAGCGTTGAAGGGCGAACAGCAACGCGGCCTTGGCCTGTGGGTCGAGGTTGTTCGTCGGCTCATCGAGTAGCAGCACGTTGTGCCTGCCAACAACGATTCGGGCAAGAGCGAGCTTCGTCCGCTCGCCACCCGAGAGTGTCCCTGCTTCCTGATCGACCTTGTCTGCGAGCAGGAAGAGTCCAAGGATGGCGCGTAGCTCGCGGTCAGGGAGGCCGGACACCTGACGCATGTGGTCAAGAACAGAAGTCGTGGGGTGGATGTCCTCATGCTCCTGGGCGTAGTAGCCGACAGACACTCTGTATCCGATCTCAACTTCACCGAGGTCAGGTGTCTCCACACCGGCAAGGATCCGCAGCAGCGTCGTCTTTCCCGCTCCGTTGAGGCCCATGATCACGAGCCTGTCGCCTCTATCGACGATCACGTCAACATCGACGAAGACAACGTTCTGCCCGTAGGCCTTTGCAAGGTCGGCAGCGCGAAGAGGGATCTTTCCTGAAGGCACAGGTTGCGGGAAAGCAACGTTGATCTCACGGACTTCTCTTGCAACATCGACAAGGCCGGAACGCATCCGCTCAACTCGAGTCTCCCACGACTTCGCGGTACTGGCCATCGAGGCCTTTGCCTTGAACCGCTGAATACCCGCTTCGAGCCTCGCAATCTCGCCATCCTGATGCCTCCGCTCCTTGAGCCGCTGTTCGTGTCTCCGCTCCCTGTCTGAGAGGTAAAACGAAAAGTTGCCGCGATACGGTTCGATGCGGCCATCGCCCGCGGCGAGGACCGTCGTGATCGCCGAGTCCAACAGTGGCAGATCATGGCTCACCAGCAGAACCCCGCCCGAATAGTCAGAGAGGTATCTGACAAGCCAGTCCTTGGCATCGAGGTCGAGGTGGTTCGTCGGCTCATCGAGGATCAAGATCTCGGTTTCGGCGAAGAGCAGTCTGGCAAGCTCGACACGCCGTCGCTGGCCTCCGGACATCGTCACAACAGGCTGTTCGAGTTCGCCAACCCCGATCCCCAGACCTGATGCGAATCGCTTCGCCTCAGCCTTGGCAACATACCCACCCCTGGCGGAGAACTCATCGTCAAGACGGGCGAAACGGTGGATGAGCTTGTCCCGCTCCGTGTCGGAGGCAACCTCCATCGCTGCACGGGTCCGTTCCATCTGTCGCTCGATATCGCCGATCTGACGGGCGGTCAGGATACGTTCCAAGGCTGTCTCTTCCTCATCCCCATCAACGTTGACCTCCTGGGGAAGGTACCCGATCGCTCCTGAACGCGCAACAGAGCCGATTGCGGGTTGCGTGTCACCGGCAAGGATCCTCATCAGCGTCGTCTTGCCCGCACCGTTCGGTCCGACGAGACCGATCTTGTCCCCCGCTTGGACGGTGAACGACACCTCTGTCAGAAGCGTGCGCGCACCTGCGGTGACTGTGACGTTTCTTACAAGCAGCATGAGGAGAGCTTTCAGGTGGGAGCACGTGAACGATACCGACTCGGCAGCTTTCCGGTACGATTCAACCAAGAGCACGGCACCAGTGGAGGTCACATGACGGACGCGAACATCTTCTTCCTGATACTTGTCTATGTACCTCTCATCATGTTGTGGGTATTCGCTCTCACCGATCTGTCACATAGAAGGGATTTGTCAAGCCTTGCCAAGGGACTCTGGGCCGTGGCGATCGTGCTGCTCCCGGTGATCGGCATGCTGGTCTACTTCATCACTCGTCCCGATGACGCTCTTGCGGCCGAGGACTGGGAAATCGTTGCGGGTACCGTCGCCCCTGTCACTGACAAACGTGTGGCCGATCTCGAGAGGCTTGCGAAACTCAGGGACGACGGTGCCATCACCGATGGGGAGTACACACTGTTGAAGACAGAGGTCCTCCTCTGATGCTCAACGACCTCGAGACAGCAGCGGATGTCCTCCTGCTGATTGCTATCACTGTCCCGCTCTTCCTGTTGTGGGTTGCGGTGATCGTTGATCTGCTCCGCAGGAAGGATCTCCGCATCGGAAGAAGGCTGATGTGGCTGGCTATCGTGGTCTTCGGCGCCCACATCGGTGTGTTGCTGTATTTTATCTTCCGCCCGATTCCGCCGCCATCAGGCAAACGTGAGCACGACAAGGACGAGCGTGCATCAGCAATCGTGACGGAGATCGAGGTGCTCCACTCCCAACATGACGACGGCGACATCTCTGACGCCACCTACCTCGATGCCAAACGCGGACTCCTCGGACTCAGTAGTTAGGGCTTTGGCGTCGAGAGAGCCAATATGTCGGCTGTATCGACGCTAAAGCCCTAACGCACCAGGTAGGTTGCGGCTCCGTCGATGGTCAGGAAGTGGGAGGCGTCGCGCTGGGGAATGTCGATGCCTGTCACTTCGCTGATCCCGATCAACCAGTTGAGGTAGTCCATCGAATCCAGATCGAGTTGCTCGGAAAGGTCGATGTCGTGTTCCACCTCGTCCGGTGAAATCTCCGGAGCAACCCGGGACAGGACATCGAAGATGATCGTTTTGGCTTCATCTGTGGTCATAGGTTCTGTGGCTCCTGGAGTAGACGATCGACTGCGAGCAGAAAGAGGCCACCACCGTGGCCATCGGTAACCCTGTGGTCAGCAGTGAGGGACGCAGAAACAACCGTATGGGCGACAATGCTCCCCTCCACGACAACGGGACGTTCTGCGATCTTACCGAATCCGACCATCGCTACCTGAGGGGGCACGATGATCGGGAAAACCGTATCAACGCCCCGGTCACCGAGGCTGGTGACGGTGACGGTCGCCTCTGACATCTCGGAGCTACGAAGCCTCCCCGACCTGGCTCTGGCGACAAGGTCGGAGAGCGACACCATGATCCCTTCGAGGTCAAGCCCGTCCGCGTTGAGGATGGCAGGTGCAACGAGCCCGCCTGTACGCAGAGACACAGCCACTCCGAGATGGACGACGTGGCTCGGTTTGAACGACCCATCGATCCAGTGGCCGTTGAGGTCAGGGACCTCATGCAGGGCAATAGTGACAGCCCGCAGCAGCAGAGCCGCGGGGAGGATCCGCTTGGTGAGCGACCGATCCTCGTTCGTCTCGACAAGCCAGCGCATCGCCTCGTCGAGGTCGATCTGCATTCCAAGGTAGTAGTGGGGGATCTCTCGCTTGGAGCGCTCCATGGACCGCGCTATCGCCCTGCGCATGGCCCTGCCCGGATCCTGATCGTCCGCGGGAGCCACGACGCGTCGTGTCGCCGCCCCAGGCAGGTCATCTTCCACGATCAATCCGTCTCTGCGTGATGGCGTGACACTCCCGAGGTCGATGGCGCGCGCTGCGGCACTCCGCCGAGCGCGTGGCGTCGCTCGTGGACGAGCGTCGGGAACGGATATCGGCACCGATGCACGCCGCACATCATCCCTCGTGACCTGTCCCCCGTCGCCCGTTGGTTCCAGACCATCGAGGTCGACGCCAAGCTCATGGGCGAGGTGTCTGATCGGTGGTGAAACCGCGGGTGCTACATCGGCTTCGACCTCTTCGACAACGCCGACAGTATCCCTAGGACCGGAGGGTCCAGCGATCACCTCCGCGCCGGGAGCGTCCGGTCGCCCGGCGAGCGTGGGCTCGGCGGTTGTCCGCAGGACAGCGATCGGTGTCCCCACGGAGAGCTTCGTTGAGCTGGGTTTGAGAAGTAGCTGGTCGACGTACCCGTTCTCCCAGCACTCCACCTCGATGATGCCCTTGTCCGTCTCAACCTCAGCGATCACCTGACCTCGTTCCACGATGTCGCCTGGGGCGACGAGCCATGCAACGAGCATGCCTTCATCCATGTCCGCACCGAGTGACGGGAGTTTGAACTCGATCATCGGCCGAGTACTTCGTGGACCGCCGCGACGATGTCTGGCACCTGCGGAAGCGCAGCCTCTTCCATGTGGCGGGCGTAGGGGATGGGCACCTCGACGGCGCAGACCCTCTTGACGGGAGCATCCAGTTCCCACATGGCACCCTCGACGACGATGGCGAGCACCTCTGCAGAAAGGCCGACGCTCTTCCATCCCTCGTCAACGATGACCAGCCGATGTGTGTGTGAAACGGTCCTGATGATCGCATCAACATCGAGGGGGCGGAGCGACCTGAGATCGAGCACCTCTGCAGAGATCCCTGTAGAGACGAGCTCTTCGGCGGCCGCCACTGCCTTGTGCAAGCTCCCGCCATGAGTGATGATCGAAACATCGTCACCGCTGCGACGAATGCGGGCGGTATCGATGTCGACAGGACCTGAGTCGACCGGGACCTCTCCTGACGTGCCGTACAGGCCTGCGTGCTCGAAGATGATGACGGGATCTGGATCCTTGAGTGCAGTTGCGAGCATCCAGCGAGCATCCTCGATCGTTGCGGGAGCAACGACCTTGAGACCGGGAACGTGGGCGAACCATCCCTCCAGCGAGTGCGAGTGCTGTGCTCCGAGTTGGCGTCCCGCCCCGGTCACCATTCTGATAACGATGGGCACGTTGAACTGTCCACCAGACATGTGCAGGTACAGCGCGGCTGTGTTCACAATCTGGTCGAGTGCGAGCAGCGCGAAATTGACGGTCATGACCTCGACGATCGGCCTCATGCCTCCCAGCGCGGCCCCGATGCCCGCCCCGACGAAGCCGGATTCCGACAGAGGGGTATCGCGTATTCGCTCTTCCCCGAACTCGTCGAAAAGACCTTTCGATACGGCGTAGCAGCCGCCGTATCGGCCGACGTCCTCACCCATGAGGAAGACGCGGTCGTCGCCTGCAATGGCGTCACGGATGCCCTCCCTGACAGCCTCCCTGTACGACATCGTCACCGTTGCACGCTGAGGCTCTGTCACAGTCATCGCTGCACCTCCTCGGAATACACGAATCGGGTCAGATCACTCAGCGGTTCGAGTGTCCCCGCATCGGCGAACGCTACGGCAGACTCGATCTCGGCCAACACCTCGTCCTCGATAGCGGCCATGTCTTGTCCGGTCACAGTGGCATCGGTTTCGAGCTTTTTGCGGAACATCTCTATGGGATCCCTGTGCTTCCACTCCATGACCTCGTCCTTGTCGCGGTACAGCTCGGGATCGAACATCGAGTGAGCTCGGAACCGATAGGTGCGAAGCTCGAGGAAATGGGGGCCGCCACCTCCTCGAATCGACTCGACCGCTCTGCTTGCAGCCTCCTCGACAGCGAGGACATCCATGCCATCCACATCCCATGCGGGCATCTCGTATGAGGATGCCTTGAGGGTTATCCGGGTCTGGGTCTGGGCTCGGTCAAGCGCCGTTCCCATGGCGTACAGGTTGTTCTCACAGCAGAAAAGAACAGGGAGATGCCACAACGCTGCCAGGTTCATCGACTCGTGGAACTCGCCCTCCGCAACGGCACCTTCCCCGAAGAAGACCGCTGTGACGCGATCCTTACCCTGGAGCCGGTCCGCCAACCCAAGACCTACAGCAACGGGCAATCCACCTCCGACGATCGCATTCCCTCCATAGAGGCGCTTCTCGGCATCGAAGAGGTGCATCGAGCCGCCGCGACCCATGCTCACCCCCTCTACCTCTCCATACATCTCAGCGAGGATCCGGCCGGGATCCACGCCGAGGGCGAGGGCATGGCCGTGTTCACGGTACGTTGCAACCACCGCATCTCCGGGTTCGAGTGTTTCGATCACGCCCGTCGCAACGGCTTCTTCACCTATGTACAGGTGGAGGAACCCCCGGATCTTCTCCGCCTGGTACAGCTCAGCACACTTCTCTTCGAAGCGTCGAATCATCACCATCTGTTTGAGGAGCCTGCGAGGTTGGTCCGGGTCATTCATGAGTCGGTGTCCTCCTGTTCGAGACTGGATAGATCGCCGGTGGGTAGACCGAGCTCCCTGGCTTTGAGTAGGCGCCGCATGATCTTGCCTGAGCGAGTGTGAGGAAGGTTGGGTTCGTAGTCGATCTCCCTTGGAGCGACGGATGCACCAAGCCGCTTCCGTGTCCATGCCATGAGATCTCTCTCAAGTTCCGGGGACCACTCGTAGCCGTGGTGAAGCGATACGAAAGCCTTCACGACCTCTCCAGCCACGTCGTTGGGGATA
>Ga0190293_1000542_pt1 | contig 13436 bp, 13 predicted proteins | sample 48693001_MG_FD_161671 | JGI IMG/M metagenome (GOLD analysis project Ga0190293, IMG submission 161671) | Hydrothermal vent microbial mat bacterial communities from Southern Trench, Guaymas Basin, Mexico - 4869-30-0-1_MG | ecosystem: Environmental > Aquatic > Marine > Hydrothermal vents >... | reverse complement strand
CGACCGGCTTGGTTCGAGTATCAGCAGTGTGCTGAGAATGGGGATAGCCGCCATTATAGGTCTCTGCCTGCTGTGGACAGGGGAGAGGCTGCTGGACCTGTATGAGCTCGAGAGGCCCTGGCGGCTACTGGACACTGATGAGTACCTGGAAGCGAATACCGGGTATTATTCTTTTTACAGAGACTGTACTCCGCACCTTGGTGAATCTGATACTACTCTGATGGTAAATCTTGACAGGCCGTTCTATTTCCCGGCCCCTGCCAGGAGCACGGCAAGAAAGCTTCCACTCGAACTGCTTGAACTTGTTTGGAGCGGTATGGATGGAGATGCAATAGCGGACTCGCTTACCTCAACGGGGATAACCCACATCGCAATAGATATGGTTTATACGTCCCTTAACCTGACATTTGAACTCTCCGATGCTGAACTGGAGCAATGGAGATATCTGGTAGCCTGCAGACTAGAGCCTGTTGTTGCATCTGGAAGATATGTGCTGCTGCGGATTGTGCCCTGAAGCTATTTCTGCATACTTTCTATTATTCTCTGAAGCAGGACCCCTTCGCTGTCAATGTTCTTGACATCAAGAGATAGTTCAGAGAGAGCGTCGATGTAGGCTCTGATGATAGAAGCTTTAGTTATTCGCTGCGAGCGGTGCTTGCGATCCCTGTTCTGACTGATGGTTCTGGCTATTCTGGTCAGGAGTTCCTCCTGGTCGGGACGAACCGGCACTGTGAGCCGGACGGAGGGGCTGGCATACTCCTGCACATCAGAAATGCTTGATATCAGACTTGTTGGCTTCTTAGCATTCATGTCAACCTCCGGCGCGAAGATATACATCGATCTCAATTGAGTCAAGGGATGTATGAACTTCCATAGTTATGAAGTTAGGGTATTGACGCAGGGTATTCAACACAGTACAATGCCTCTAAGCTGATACGGCTGAAGGGAGACCTTATGCCTGATGTTGCTTTACAGCGCGATTTGTATAATGGTTGCAGTGATTTGGTGTATTGTACACAAATGGGGTGCTGCCCGGGGAAGGGAAAATAATGTTCATCTTGGGAAGATCTGGCAGAGGAACTGTCGGTCTTGATATCGGCAGCCATTCCATCAAAGTGGTTCAGCTGACAGGGTCTGGCAAGGCCGTATCCCTGACCAGCTACGCAATCCAGGAGCTTGCTCCCGGAACCATTGTTGATGGTGAGGTCGTGAATCGTGAGCATCTTATTGACACGGTTCGCGAGGTCGTCAGGCAAGCAGGTATCAAGCCAAGCAACAAGAGCATCCACAGCGCTGTCTCCGGAAGGAGCGTCATTGTAAGACGCATTCCCATGGAGAAAATGTCTGAGGAAGAGGCTAGACAGGCCATCCAGTGGGAGGCCGAACAGCACATTCCGTTCAGGATCGACGAAGTGAGTCTTGACTTCAAGATCATCAACCCGGAGATATCTCCAGGGCAGATGGAAGTCCTGCTTGTCGCCGCCAAGAAGGAGGTTGTCGACCTCCACAGAGGTATACTGCAGGGCGCCGGTCTTAAACCGGCTACTGTTGAGCTTGAGCAGTTCTCACTCCAGAGAGCTTTCCAGCATGCCTACCAGCCCTCTGACGAGGAATGTGTGACCATTCTCAACATCGGTGCCGAGGTTACGAACATGGTTGTCGTTAGGGATGGTCTCCCAAGCTTCAACAGAGATCTCTCCATCGGAGGGTCCAGGTTCATTGAGGCACTCCAGCGCTCGCTTGGTCTGGAGTACGATGTGGCACTTGGTGTTCTCAAGGGAGACGTTCCCGACGGAATATCCACGGATGAGGTCAGAAGCAGCATAGGCAGGGTCATTGAGGAACTCTCAACGAGTATCCGCAGATCCTTCATCACCTATCAGGCTTCCGGAGAGAATGCTCGCATCGATAAGATGTACATTAGCGGAGGATGCTCCCTGATGCCCGGTCTCGCAACAGTACTCAGCGAGCAGCACGGTCTTCCGGTAGAGCACTTCCAGCCTTTCAGGAATATCACTGTTCCCGACTCGGTCATTCCTGATGACCAGAGGGACTCACTCGGTGCGATTCTCGCCGTCAGCACAGGTCTGGCCCTCAGGGGATTTGAGACCGGGATGGTGGATATTGACATTCTCGAGGAGGCAGACGGAAGGAAGAAGGGCCATCACAAGAAGGCTGCGAAGCCTGAACGACAGGCAACTCCCTTCCTCACGGTGCTATGTATCGTACCATATGTTGGACTCCTGGCCGGTGGGTTCATCGCCTACCAGGATTATCAGGATCTGAACGAACAGGCAGACGCGATCGACGTCCAGGTTGCTGAGACTGAGGATCAGATCGCCCAGTTGAGCATACAGATAAGCCAGCAGCAGCAGGCAGCTGAGCTTTCTCAGACTGTCAGCCGCAGGCAGCAGCAGATCCTTGAGCTTTCACTTGGTCAGAAGTACACTGTGTACGTACTTGAGTATCTCTGCAGGGCGCTCTATCCGGAGCAGGCGACGCCTGCACTCGAAGCCGAGAAGGGGATCTACCTGACCGGACTCGTCTTCTCCGGCGCCGATATTGCGATAGCAGGTGTGGCGAAAACGTGGGGTGATATTATTGAGCTTCAGAGAAGACTCACGAATATCAGCCCTGACCGTTCGAGACCGCTCTTCACGATGGCCAACTTCGGACAGACATACACTCTGTCTGCGGAAGCCGGAGCCACCGGAGAGAGCAGGTACAATTTTGAGATGACATTGTCAGTGAATCTTGCTGCCCTGGCTCCGCTTGTAAGCGACTATGCCGGGGTTACAGCAGACCTTTTTGAACAGAGACGTGTCGAATTCCGCGATGAACGTGTGGAAGAGCCGCTCGGGGACGGACAACCCGGCGAGGCGAGGGAGGAATCCAGATGAAGCGTATAGCGCTTGCGTCTGCCGCGTTGCTTGCGATAGCCGCGGCCAGCTGCAACCCTTTTGGTATGGACGAGACGAAGGTATATGTCAACGGGATCATATACACCGACTCAACGCATAGTCTTCCGGCTGAGGGGGTGGCGGTGATTATCACTAAAGCTGCGGAGACTTACCTCAGCACTACCGATGCCGGTGGAATGTTCCACTTTGAGATACAGATTTATGCGGGTGGCGGTCCCAAGGGCGTTGATGGCCCCAATGTCACCTTCGGTATCTTAGCCGTGAACAACCTTGCCGAGTACACCTATATAGGAGACGGAGGGTCTTACACTATAGAGGGGGGCGATACGCTCTCTCTGTACCCAATTGACCTCACGATGTTCAAGTACAAAGAAACGGCGCCCAAATGACAAAGGCAGCGAACGAAGAAAAGGAAGAAAGGCTAAGGGGGTCGTAGGATGGCAATAAGTCTACGTGACCCTCGGCTGTATGTGTTTGTCATCGGCATTCTTCTGATCGTTGCCCTGATCCTTGTCTATCCCGTCAAGATAGCCGGCGAGGTAAAAGACAGGATTGAAGTAACGCAGCAGGACCTTGAGATAAAGCAGGCGGAACTCGCCACGCTGCAGTCAAGGTCTGCTGAAGACATGGCGGTGCTTGAGCAGGAGATCAATCTGCTCACACAACAGCTGGGAGAACTGAACCGGTTCCTTCCCTCGGAGTATAGGCAGGGTGAGGTACTGAACATTCTTACCGAGAAGGCGGACAACAGCGGGTTGACGATACTCGCTCTGACTCCGCTTCCTCCCGGTCCTCAGGGACAGTATCTCGTCTATGCATGGCAGGTTCAGATCATGGGTCAGTTCCACAGACTCGGAGTATTCTTCGATCAGCTGACTCAGCAGACGATGCTGACAGCTGTAACTGATCTGGCCGTTGTTCAGCAGAAGGCTGCCGACGGCAGTTTCGACAATATGCATGCAACATTCACCCTATCCGCTTTCGTACAGCCATAGGAAGGAAATATTATGAGTAGATACATTATCGCTCTCATTATCCTCCTGGCTGCCGGAGCGGTCCTTACCGGATGCGGTGAGACCAATGCGGATACATCCATGATCGAAGGGTACACACCTTCCGTCACCATAGTTGACAACCCTGAAGTACATGGCTGGGTGGAAATCGCCCTTGCTGACGAGCCCCCATCGGATGCTGTATCCGGTGAAGGATGTACCTGGCTTCTGCTGGATGCCGGCAACCTCCTCAGGTATGACTCGGCAGACGGCGGCTGGAGCTACTACTGTATTGAGGATATCTCGAGCGGAGAGGTCCTTGGCTTCGCAGTATCCGGTGACAAACCGGTCCTGATGACTGCGGGAAATCTCCTCACCTTCAATCCTGCAACTGGAGAGGTCCTCTCTGAGGAACTTCCCGACGGAATTGATCCGGTTCTGGTCGGTTCCTCAGGAGAAACGATCGCCATGGTTGATTCCGATGGTGATTTTGTTTTCAAAGGAGAAGAAGGTTTCGAGATACATGAGTCCCCACAGAACCTTGACCCTGCTGGCCAGCTGGTCATGAGCGGTCAGGACTGGGTATTCATGCTGGAGGAAGGCGGACTTGCCTTCTACGATCCATCAGAGGGTCTCTGGCAGTTCGAGGAAGCTCCTGCGGCTGACATACTTGTCGCTGTCGAAGGAGAGATGTTCCTCGGGGTGGACGATACAATCCTTCATAGAGTATCTCCATCGACATGGGATACACTTTGCGAAGGAGTTCTCTACGCCGATGGACTGTTACTCACTGCAGAGGGTCTGCACAGTATATCCGAACCAGGTGAAATACTTGCGGAGTGTCCCTCTTTCCAGCCGATGCTGCTCGTCAGTTCAGCTGGCGGCAGTGAGCCCTACTGGGCTATCGATGAGTTAGGTATGACTGCTTATGCGGAATTCGGCTCTGTGAACACAGGCCTCTCACTCTACGAAGCTGAGAAGGTCTCGTGCTCGCTGGCAGGACAGGACGCGGAGGAGATGGGATCACCGGTCTCGGTTGAGGATATGATCGCTTCCGCCAGTGGGGCTTTCCGTATCTACGAATCTGTCTCCACAAGACCTGATCCCTTTACTGAATTCTCGCAGGTAAGCAGGGATATCAGGCGTTCTCTCGACCAGATATCAGTCGAAGAGCTGATGCTGGTCGGCATCACGCTTGACCCCGTTGGCGGGGATCAGGCACTGGTGGAGGATGGCAATATGGTATCCTACATCCTTTACGAGGGTACTGAGCTAAAAAACAACACTCGTGTTGCCGAAATAACAGGCGTTGAGGTTGTTGTTATTCAGGATGTGATAGTGGATTACACCGCGACGGGTGGAGGAGTGACAACAATACCGACGATCTACTCCATGCGTCTTCAAGAAGAGGGTGGTCTGTGATGCGTCAGCTAATGGTATGCAGTCTCCTGCTGCTGCTGGCCCTTCCGGCGGCAGCCTATAGGGTGACCGACATCTCGGTCGTACCCAGCGGCGACATGACACTGGTCACTGTCACCGCTGATGGACCCGTATCCTACGAACGGTTCCTGCTCACCGATCCTATGAGGATCGTTCTGGATATCGGCGATGCGGTCCACTCACTCCCATCTATGGAATTCGCCGTATCTAGAGGAGGTGTCTCCTCTATCAGGACGAGCCAGTACAAAGCTCCGCCTGATGGCATCGTCAGGATAATAATCGATGTTGAAGGTGAATTGCTCAACTACAGTGCAAGTTCTGAAGAGAACCAGCTTACAGTTGAGATCCTGACGGACCCGACCGGCATTCCTTTTGCCGCCTGGTCCGCTACTTCCGAATACGTCGAACCGGTTGTAACGAGTGGCGGGGTCTCTTCCCTCTCCTCACCTGCCCAGGTAAGCATAGCCTCGCAGAGTGCTTCATCTTCAGCAAGCAGAGGTATTCGGATAAGCGAGCCCTACATTCAGATAGAGGATGGCTTCCCCGTTGAATGGACTGGAACTGGTGGAAGGCGCATCACTTTCGATGTTGTCGATGCCAGTATGAGCACGGTCATGCGTGCTATATCTGATGTCAGCGGGATCAATATCCTCCTGCCCGAGAATCTCAGAAGCACTGTCACCGCCCGACTTGAGAATGTCGGCTGGAAGGACGCTCTAAATTCCATCCTTGATTCGAACAATCTTGTAGCAACGCTTCAGGGGAATGTGATGAGAGTCATGCCCAGGGGTGAGTTCTATCAGGAGATAAATCAGATGGCCAGCACATTGCGGGACAGGGTTAATCTCCAGGAACTCCAGACTGAGGTATTCGTGATCCGCTACGCTACGGCAAACAGTATCTCCGGAGCACTGCGTTCTGCCCTCTCCGCACGAGGTACAACAACCGTGGACAACCGGACGAACTCGCTTATCGTCTCCGATGTGCCGCACAAACTCGAGGAGATCAGCAGACTACTGCCGATTCTTGACAGTCCCACAGCACAGGTGATGATCGAGGCCAAGCTCGTTGAGATAGATGCGAACTACGCTTCGGAACTCGGGATTGACTGGTCGATGGGGAACACCCGCAGAAGCAATGAGCTCACTGCCTTCGGTATGAACACAAATGGACTGGGTGTCGGCGGTGAGACTGCACAGATCAACTTCAGTCAGATAACCAACATGTTCGACATCGAAGCTGCACTGACGATGCTTGAGACTGAGAACCACGCACACATCCTTTCTGAGCCAAGGATCGCGATCATCGACAACATGACCGGTATGGTTACCTCAGGTAAGGAGATACCGCTCACACTTCAGGATCAGAGCGGAAACACCTATATCTCGATGAAATCGGTTGGAGTAACACTTACTGTTACACCGCACATCAATGCGGACAACAATATTACACTCGAGCTCGCCCCGACGGTGAGTGAGCTTTCTGGTGATGCTACGGCGCTCGGACAGCCGATATTCCTCACTCAGAGATGTAATACCATGCTGATGATCGATGATGGTGCCACAGCAGTTATCGGTGGTATCATGAGGAGCAGGCATACAACTTACAGGAAGCAGATACCCATTCTCGGTCACATTCCGCTTATTGGGGATCTTCTCTTCTCCTACAACTCCGATCGTGTCGACAGAACTGAGCTTGTGATCTTCGTTACACCGCACATCATTAGGCCCTACTAGCGGTATACTGACGGTCGACCTTTGATAAGACTGGGGCGGGGAAAGTGGAAAGGCCACATTCTCCGCCCCTCTCGCACGCTCTGCAGACCGACATCAGGGTTGATCAGAGGTGCTATGCTCGATATCGCAGGTGACAGGACATTTATGGATGGTGTTGTCTGGGACCTGTGCTCTGGAACTGGCGCAGTCGGCCTGGAGGCGCTCAGTTGGGGAGCAGCATCGTGTGTGTTCATAGACAGGAACAGACGGGCTACATCCTTCACAAGAAGCTTCCTCAGAAAGCGCTCGGCACTTGATTCCGCAGTCATACTCACCGGCAGTGTCATGGATCTGGCACCTCCGGATGGTCCGGCTCCGTCTCTGGTCTTCATTGACCCTCCATATGCTGACCTTTCATTATACAGGTGGGTCTGGAGCATCGACTGGGAGTCTATTCTGGCCCCGGGAGGTGTTATCTTTGCTGAAGGCGGTGACTCAGTCAGCCCAGATGACTGGGAAACGAGAAAATACGGGGACAGCAATCTCAGCTGGAAATGGAGCTGCGATCGATGAGAGTGGTTTATCCGGGCACTTTCGATCCGGTTACTCTCGGTCATCTCGACATTGTGCGTAGGACGAGGGACCTCTTCGGGACCCTTGATGTAGCAATAACAGCTGCTTCTATTAAGAAGACATTCTTCAGTCCTGATGATCGGGCGGATATGATGAGGAGATCCCTCCAGGAAGCCGGGATCGAGGGTGTCGGAGTAGTCATATTCGATTCCCTGCTTGTGGAGTTCATGAGAGAAGAGGGCTATGACACCTTCATCAGAGGACTCCGCGCAAATTCGGATTTCGAGTACGAATTCCAGATGCAGTTGATGAACAGACGACTTGCCCCTGAGATAACCGGTCTCTACATGATGCCTTCCGGTGAAACAATGTTTCTTTCTTCGACACTGGTGAGGGAAGTGGCGATGTATGAAGGAGATCTCGATTCACTTGTAACAGAATGCGTAGGTAAGGCCCTGAGGATGAAATTCTCCAATACCGTCAACTGAACAAGGCTGATAGAATGGAAGCACTCCGATATGATTAAATACTCCGCTGCGGCCAGTTCGCTTTCTCCGTCTGCAACCCTGGAGCTAAGTGCCAGGGCTAAAGCCCTTGCAGCCGAAGGCAGAGATATCATCGCACTCTCTGCCGGACAGCCGGACTTCCCTACACCCGCTCCCATAGTTCAGGCTGCTCTTGATGCCATTGCCGCAGGTAAGACCGGCTACACCGCAAGCACCGGGATCCCTGAACTGAAAAGAGCGGTTGCCACCTCATGGTCAGCGAGGCGGGGTCTTGAGTGGTCTCCATCCGAGGTTATTGTCAGCTGCGGGGCGAAGCACAGCCTGGCAAACCTGATCGCCGCTGCGGTCAGCCCCGGTGAGAAAGTCCTCCTGCCACGGCCTTACTGGGTAAGCTATCCAGAAATGGTAAAGGCATCGGGCGGTGTCCCTGTATTCACCGGGGGTGAACTGGATGCTGATGAGATCATACGGGCAGCATCGGAGGGTGCTGTCGGAGTGCTTCTCAATTACCCATCCAATCCGGCCGGAACCGTTCCCTCGGCCTCTGAAATGAAGGATATTGCCGAGGCGGTGGCTTCAACGAATATGTGGGTGATTTCAGATGATATATACGAGGATCTGAGCTATCTCGATGGAAGTGTACCGCATATCCTGGATTTCAGACCTGATATTGCAGACAGGACCGTTGTTGTTTCAGGAGTCTCAAAGACATACGCAATGACTGGATGGAGGATAGGATTTGCGCTCGGACCGAAGGAATGGGTCAGACTCTCCGGCCTCATCCAGGCGCATTCCACATCGAATCCCTGTTCGATCTCCCAGTGGGCAGCACTTGCCGCAGTTCAGGGTGCAGCAGAGAATGAAAGGCTGGGAATGCTGGATTCCTTCAGCGAGCGCAGGGATATCTGCTATAACCTCCTCTCTGAGATCGATGGACTGGAGACTGTGAAGCCTGACGGTGCATTCTATGTGTTCCCGAGGCTTCTTTCCGATCCGGACAGGCTTGACACACAGCGTTTCTGTGGTGAGCTTCTCAATACGAAAGGTGTAGCGGCAGTGCCTGGATCTGCATTTGGAAGCGAGGGACATCTCAGGATTTCTTTTGCTGCATCGGAGGAGAACATCAGGGAAGGTATCAGTCGTCTGGCGGAATTCCTGCACGGGAGGTTGAGAACATGATCGTTACCTGTCCAAGCTGCAGCAGCAGGTACAACATACCTGCAGACAAGATAGGGGATTCACCCAAGCGATTCAGATGCAGGAAGTGCTCCGAGGTATTTACGATCAATCCTGTCTCCAGCACTCTCCATGAGCCACCCCCCATCCCGGATAACCTCGATGATGAAGAGCACAGGGCAAGCAGGTTCGCAAGAGTGCTTGCCAGTGATATGTTTATCTACAACAGGGAACTGGTCGAGAGGGCCAGGCTGCAGGGGACGCTGCTCGAGGAGATGGAGCAGGAGATAATGCGCTCCTGGGAACTCTGGAAGAGCCGCTTCCCTGATGAGAGCAGAAATGAACCCGAACTCTTCAGCGACGCACTGAACCATTTCCTCGCGGATGGAGAAGACATTTTCTCTGACTGGATGCCGCTGTTCTGAGACTCGTAGTCTCCGTATAGCCCCGCTTTACATCCAGCGCTCTAACTTGGCGTTGTTCCATATTTACAGAATGAGCTCATACAGATCGACTGAGTGATGCTCGGAATCCAGAGCGAATAGGTTTATCTGCTTTACATTCCCACTTGACATCCCCCCCCCCCCTATGATGTAATATCAGAAGTAAGATTCAGTTGATACACTGTTTGCATAGTAATTCTGGAATGGATGGTTCGGAATGAAGGCTTTACTGACCCTGCTTATCACCGTTTCCATGCTCGCTATTGCCTCTGATCCCGAACCCGGACTGCTGGATCGGCTTGCAGCGATGGTGGAGAGCTCGCAGGAGCCCGCAGAAGAAGCAGAAGTCGAGGTCATCGAGCTCTTCCGCTCCGAGACAACCGAGGAATTGGAAGCGGCCTTCACTGATGGATACCCGCCTGCATGGCTGGAGGAGGTTCTCTCCGATACCACTATTCCTGAAGAGGACAGGTACTGGCTGGACTGCAGGATGAGAGCGGCGATAGCTCAGGATCTTCACCTGTTCCACGACGAGCAGGACAATCCAATTCGGATTGAAGCGGACTGGATCACGCATGGTGAGGATTACTGGAGAGAGAACTTCATTGTTAATCCTACAACTGAAGACAGAACCTGGGATTCACCTGATATGCCATCGAATATGTATGGTGAACCCGGCATGATACTGAATCGGTTTGGTGATGAGGTTGGAACGATTGCTCTGGCAAGTACAAGGATCAAATTATCCAGAGATGCATCAGTTGGTCTCATGGTCAGTGGTGGTGTGCAACTGCTTGAGAATCCGGCAAGTCATCTGCCATATGCATGTTATTTCTATATGGATGGCACATTCAATGAAATAGAAATCCCAGTATTGGGAATGTACCAGTATGATATCAGTATGGACGGAACTTTAGCCTGTTTCGGATGCTCCTCTCCAGCAAGAAGGCCACAGGATGATCAGGGACTATCGTATTTATCAAGAGCGGGAGAGAATCAGTTTATCGAATTGATGCTTCCCTGTCATTACGGAATGGGACCTATAAATCCAGCAGTATCTCCAGAAGGAAGATATGTTGCCATACCTCTTAGAGAACAGGGAGTTGGAGTATACTCAGATAACTTCGAGAAGCTAGTCTCTCTTGATGAAATTATTACAGTTCATGATTTAGAGTATTCACCAGATGGAGACTTCCTTTGTGTATCACCCCATGGATATTTGCTCGATTCCTCAACACTTGAAGTGATTTGGGATATTCCTCAAGAAATACCAGGCGCTTCACGGTATTTTAGAGCATCTTCGAATGGCTTGTGCTCAGTTGTCTGGGAGACAACACTGAGGGATATGGAAGACGAAACAGAGAACCTCCAGAAGATATACTGGAATCAGAATCTGGTCCATGTAAGTACTGGTTGTCCCGGGGAGATGGGCGTTTCGCCGAACGGGATTATTGTGCTTCAGAGCTCCCGATCATTCCTGGTCTTCCAAGAGGTCAGGGCTGAATATGCGCCATTCGTTTTCTGGATGGTCAGGGAGGTGAGATAGCATGACACGCTCAAAGCTGGCCTTCGTATCTCTCATGATATCACTTCTGTTTCATCTTACTTCTGTCGGCACTGCTGAACCAGACATGATCCCCTGGCCCGTAGGAACCACACTCAGCGGACAGGATTCATCTCGAACCCTGTTTTCTTCCTATGGGACTCATCACATTGGATGGGATCAGGTTCCCGCTGCTTCTGGAGTGAATTTTCATTTTGGCATCGATATCGACGCCAATACATCCTCGACCGATGGATGTGATGTTGTTAGAAATGTTGAGGAAGGATACACCTGCTATTGGTTTGCTGATACACTACCTTCTGGCTCAGTTCAATGGTTGTTCGTGATTGGCGAGGAACAATTGGGTTCAGAAGGATGGAACTATCAGCACTTGGATGAAGTAAATCTTGCTTATTTCTTCACTGATTCGCTTCATTCAGTTGGTGATTCAATTGGCATAATGCATCCAGAGGTCTCTCATCCTCATCTGCACTTCATGCGTAGTGAAGCCCCGTATTATTCGAATAATGCCGCATTGTGCAACCCTCTTGATTACCTTGTACCAGAAGCAACCTCTGCAGATGGATTCACCTAGGGGTGGGATGCGAGTCGTGACAGAACATTCTTCCTGCCGGATATGGATTACCTTGACTGGGGTGACTGGACTTCCGTTTCTGAGGTTTGGCAGGATACACTTGACAGAGAAAATCTCTCAGGGAGTGTTGATTTTCTTTATGGTCAATCCCATTATGGTGATGGTATGGCAACTGATGTCGGATTTGATGCAGATGGACTTGATGAGCTTAATCCTCGAAGGATAATGTGGAGGATTGTACGCAGAATGTTAGGTGGAGATGAAATAGCAGATTCGCGCTATGTGGTCGATTTCCAGGGTGAATTGGGCGGAACTCAGCATGATGACAAGTACAAGCAGTTCTACTTCAGATATCATTATAGAGAACTATTTACTTCAGAGTATGGCACCCTTAACTGCCTCACAAACAGCAGTGACCATCCGAGGTGGAACGGCATAGACAACATCGAGGAGAACTGCTGGCAGACTGATGCTGATGTTGACGGCGGCACGACTCCCAATCCGATACGGGCAGCGTATCCTGACGGTCATTACAGGATCAATGTCGAGTCGTTCGCCTAGGACACTACCCAGTCGCATCCCTGCTCGCTGGATGTTGAGCTTTCGAACTTCGATCCGGCAGTGCACCGGGTTCAGATAAAGAGTTCTGGATCCGGGATGATCTGGCGTTCGATCTGGATTCCAGTCAGTATTGGTGAAAGATTCCGTTACAAGCCAGCGAAGCTGATCGTCAAGGATGATAACTACTGTATCCGCGGGGACACACTGGAGGTCACCATAATCTTCACTGAGCCTGTCGACATCAGCAGCGTGACTGTCACAGGGGGAAATGAGCGGCCGTTCACCGATCTGACGGTGGTCCTGACCGATTCCCTCTGTACCTACAATCCTGAGCCTTACTGGGACACCTGGCGCGGGTCAGTAGTTGTTGATAGCAGCTATTCAGGGAGGATCAGGCTTCGGATAGAAGGGCAGGACACAGACGGCAACTGGCTCACTGATCCGGAAGATGGAATCCGGTCTTCATTCCTTCGGGGTTTCAGTGATCTGTACCATGGATTCAGTATCCAGCCGGAGCCTGTTTACGACTGGGGAGCGGGGTTCAGTTCCGGACTCAATTCATCCCCTGCGCTGGCGGACCTCGACGGAGATGGTGATCTCGATATAGCGCTTCATTCAAACGATGAGTGGATGTACATGCTGGACGATGATGGCCAGGAACTCTGGTCGGGTTACTGCGGCTGGGACACCACAGCAGCACTCACTCCCAGTGTTACACCTGCGATTGCTGATCTCAACGGCGGTGGGCTGGACATCATCACCACCACTCCTGACGGCGGCATTGCATGGAATCAACGAGGTATTGAGCTTCCCGGCTGGCCTGTACGGGTTGTGGTTGATTCCTCACGCACCGCCGTGGGCTTCAGTTTGGCCTCTCCTGCGGTTGGGGATGTAGATGGTGACGGCAAGCCTGAAGTAATACTCTGCCGGCACATCGTCCCCTCGGACTCGGGGATTACTTCGACAGAGCA
>Ga0190293_1000540_pt1 | contig 13461 bp, 9 predicted proteins | sample 48693001_MG_FD_161671 | JGI IMG/M metagenome (GOLD analysis project Ga0190293, IMG submission 161671) | Hydrothermal vent microbial mat bacterial communities from Southern Trench, Guaymas Basin, Mexico - 4869-30-0-1_MG | ecosystem: Environmental > Aquatic > Marine > Hydrothermal vents > Microbial... | reverse complement strand
CCTCTCCCTCAGCTTGCTGGGGGAGATGTCGAGGTACGAGGGCCAGAGGGGGCTCTCGGGGTTAGCTTCCAGATACCGGACACCAGATACCGGATACCAGTTCCTGAACGCGAAACGGTCTGGTTCTGGCTTCTCCCTCAGCTTGCTGGGGGAGATGTCGAGGTACGAGACAGAGGGGGCTCTTCGCTCCGAAAGCGGATGCCGGTATTCTTCGCCCATGCACCGTCTTGTTCTTCTCCTCCTTGCTTTCGGGCTCCTTGCTTCAGCGTGTACGCCGAGTGGGTCTGACCCTGCCACCACGACCACTGCGACGGAGACCGCATCAACCACCATCGCAACTTCGACCACGTCTACTCCAACTGTTGTATCTGAACCGCTTGACCCTGAAGGCTTCTTCCTCAACCTGATCTGGCATCAGCACCAGCCGTTGTATCCCACGGATGCCAACGGCATCGTGACCAGACCGTGGGTCAGACTGCACGCCGCAAAGGACTACTACGACATGGCAGCCACGGTGGGTGAGTACCCCGATGTGAACGTCACGTTCAACCTGACACCGGTGCTGTTGCTGCAACTCGAAGACATCGTCAACGGCGTACGGGACAGCTACTGGGTCCACACCGAGATACCTGCAGGCGACTTGAGTGACACGGAGCGCGAGTTCGTCATCGATCGGTTCTTCGACATCAACCCGAAGATCATCGACCGGTTCCCCAGGTATCAGGAGCTTCGCGACATCCGCGACAGTTCGGGCGACTTCACCGATGCAGACATCACCGATCTCCAGGTGCTCTTCAACCTCGCATGGACGGACCCCGGATTCCTCGCGGAGGAACCGCTCCAAGCTCTCGTAGCCAAGGGCAGAGGATTCGCAGAAGAGGACAAGGCAACGGTTCTCAACGAACATCTTGAGATCGTCGCCGGTGTGGTCGAGATCCACAGGACCATGTGGGACGAAGGCCAGATCGAGGTGTCAACGACGCCGCTCGCCCACCCGATCCTCCCGTTGATCTCGGACACTGACCAGGCACTCATAGGTGATCCGTCAGCGATCATGCCGGAGAACCGGTTCCGCGAGGTGCCCGACGCCGTCGATCAGGTCACGAGAGGGCTCGACGAAGCCGAACGCATCCTCGGGCGCCGCCCCGAGGGCATGTGGCCAGCCGAGGGTGCTGTCAGCCAACTCGTGACACCGATCTTTGCAGGGAACGGTGTCACCTGGGTGGCAACCGGTGAGGACGTTCTCGGTATGACGCTCGGCCTTGGATCGTTCTCCAGGGACAGCACCGGCACCGTCGAGGCAACAGAGGTGCTGTATCGCCTGTACGCGGCACAGCACACCCGTCAGCCCCAACTCCCGATGTTCTTCCGTGACAACGAATTGGCGGACCTCATCGGATTCGAGTACTCAGGCATGTCCGGAGGTGCAGCCGCGGACGATTTCATGAACCGTCTTCAATCGATCAAGGGCACCCTTGATGCCCAGGGAGTCACAGGTCCCAAGGTGGTGACGGTCGTTGTCGATGGTGAGAACGCGTGGGAGCATTACGACAACGATGGCAAGGATTTCCTCAATGCTCTCTACACGAACCTGTCTGAAGCAGATTGGGTCACGACCGCGACCCCCTCAGAGATCGTCGATGCGTTCCCGGATTCGTTCGAACCCCTGCCCGATGTGTTCCCCGCATCGTGGTTCCAACCGAACTTCGCGACCTGGATCGGTGAGGCTGAGGAGGCACGGGCGTGGGACTACCTGTACGAGGTGAGGGACGACCTCAAGAAGGCTGAGCGTGACGGGGTCGATGACGGTGCGTATACAGAGGCGTTCACGTCGATGATGTTCGCAGAGGGAAGCGACTGGTTCTGGTGGTACGGAAGCGATCAGGACTCAGGCGACGACAGGTACTTCGATACAGCCTTCAGGGAACTGATCGGCAAGGTGTATGACGATCTCGGCCAGCCACGGCCGGGGTATGTCCGAGTCCCGATCATCCCCGATCATGCAACCGAACCTGACCGCTCTCCTGATGGACTCATCACGATCGATGTCGATCAACTCGATGACCCTGGGTGGGAAGCAGCCGGACTCTTCGATGGTGACTATCCGCTGCAGTGGGCGTTCGATGAGGAGAACCTGTACGTCAGGGTGTCAGGTCTGTCAGGGGAGGTAGCGGACATCTACCTTGGCGTTCCGTCTGCAGGTTCTACTCGCGGGCTCAGCATCGGTGTCCCTGCCGAGGCAGCTCAGCAGGTGCTCGGCTTTGAGGCTTCGGGCGTTGTGCGTGTTGTGGGGGATGGAACGGTACGCGGCCCGATCGTTCCACCACCGGTCGATGGCAGGGACGTTGTCGCCACAGACCTCTTCGCCGATGCGGTACCACTGCGGTCCTCCTCCGACGGGGATGCCGCAGTCTTTGCTGTTCCCCTTGAGTCGCTTGGCGCCGTTGGTGTCGGTGATCGACTGTCCATCAAGGTGATCGTGGATGAGGCGGGTACACCCGGTTTTGCACCGGAGGACAGCAGAGGGGCGGTCCAGGTTCCCGATATCTCCAACGTTGAGGTGCTGTACAGCGAACTCGATGTGCTCGGAGACGACTTCGGCCCTGGCTCGTACAGCTATCCAACGGATTCGGTCTTCACACCGGGTTCGTATGACCTGGCCGGGTTCAGCGTCGGGTTATCGGGCGACGAACTGGTCTTCGAGTTCACGGTCGCCTCGCCGATTGCCAACGCATGGGATTCCCCTGTCGGGTTGTCCACCCAGACGTTCGACGTCTATGTCGACACGGATGGTGCATCAGAGTCGGGAGCACGGATGCTGATCGATGGCCGCAATGGTGCGATCGCATCCCCTCTCGGGTGGGAGCGAGCTTTGACGATCGAGGGTTGGGAGCCTGCCCTGTTCACGGCAACGGGTGACGATGATGTTGACGAGACGATCCCGACGATGACCACACTCGTGTTCCCTGACGAGGGCAGGGTTGTTGTTCGTATCGCACGGGACCTCTTCCCTGAGGGGGACCCCGCAACGTGGGGGTATGCGGTGGCGGTGATGTCCCAGGAAGGGTTCCCTTCAGCAGGTGTCCGCAGGATCCGTGATGTTGAATCCGTAGCCCAGCAGTGGAGGATCGGTGGCGGAGACGGGTCGATCAATGGCACCAGGATCCTCGACATCCTCTGGCCACTCGACGGCGAGCAGGAGCCGATGCTGACATCGCCTACTCCTATCTCTTCTGGCAACCTCGACGACCTCACCCCGGACGACTTCCCCCAACTCGGCCTCAACGTCTCAGCTCCGTAGCTTCTCCCTCGCTGCTTTGGGCGGGGGAGATGTCGAGGTACGAGACAGAGGGGGTCTTCGAACACGAACCGTCTCCGGACATCACCTGTTCACTGTTTCCCTCAGTCCCGATTGCAGGTACTCATTGCTCGGTATATCTGAACAGATATACCGAGTGGTATGAGGAATGTGAAGGATCTCCGCACGTCGGTGAAGATGACGCAAACTGAACTTGCCAATCGTGCAGGCACATCACAGCCGACCATCGCCGCGCATGAGGCCGCCAGGAAGAGTCCGACGCTGCGTACGCTGACGCGTATTGCTCATTCCGTTGGTCGCGATGTGGCGATCTCTTTCGTGCCGACTCTGACCAGGGAGGAGCGACGGAGTCTTTTCCTTCACCAGGTGATCGCGGAGAACCTACTCGTGGCGCCAGAGGATGTGCTCCGTCGGGCTGGGCAGAATCTGCAGCGCATGCTGGTTCAGCACCCCGACGCGAGCGTGTTGCTCGAGGAGTGGGAGCGGATCCTGGATCGTCCGGTCGACGAGATCGTTGATGTGATAGTCGATCCTCGACAGCACGCCCGCGAGTTGCGGCATGTCACACCTTTTGCGGGTGTGCTCACCACTGCCGAAAGAGCTCAGACATACCGCGAGTTCGCGGCTGAAGAGGCGAATCGGTGAACAAGGAAGAGTTCGACCATGCCATTCGAGCAGTGGGGTGCATCATCAACGAGTCGAACGTGCTTGTGATCGGGAGCCAGGCAGCGCACGGTTCGATCAGGGGTGAGCTGCCGCCTGAGCGATGAGATCGATCGAGGGCGACGTCAGTATGTGGAAAAACGGTAGACGAGGGTGTGGGAAAGGGGTAGTCGAGGATGTGGGGAAACGGCATAGTGTGGTTTGATGTCTGAATACCGCAAGCGACTCGTTGACCCATTGATAGGGAATCTGCTCGCAGAGCTTCCTGCGGTTATGCTCGTGGGTCCGCGTGCAACGGGCAAGACGACTACGGCCGCGCGGCACGCGTCGACCATCGTGCGACTTGATCATCCGGCTGAGTCGGCAGCTTACCGCGCCGATCCCGATTCGGCGTTGCGTGGCCTTGCCGAGCCTGTGCTGTTGGACGAATGGCAGGCCGTTCCTGAGGTTCTCGGTGCCGTCAAGCGCGCTGTTGACGCTGATAGCCGACCGGGAAGGTATCTGCTGACAGGGTCCGTTCGTGCCGACCTTGAGGCCGCCACGTGGCCGGGGACGGGTCGTGTCGTTCGTGTAGCGATGTACCCGCTCACCGTTGCGGAGCGGTTCGAACGCGCGACGGTACCGCTTGTGGACAGGATCGTGGCAGGTGAAGAGTTGTCTGCCGCCTCGGATACACCGGATCTGCGAGGCTATGTGGACCTCGCCGTGCGCGGTGGATTCCCAGAGGCGTCCCTTGAACTCAGCGAGGGCGCGAGGGTGCGCTGGATCGAGGGCTATGTCGATCAGCTACTTACCCGCGATGCGCTGACGATCGAGAATGGAAGAGACCCGGCTCGTTTGAGGAGGTATTTCGAGGCTTACGCTCTCAGCTCCGCAGGACTTGCCGATCACAAGACGATCCATGACGCAGCGGGGATCAACAGGAAGACAGCGATTGCCTATGAGCAGCTGCTGATGAACCTCGTGGTCGTCGATCATCTCCCGGCGTGGACGTCGAACAGGCTGAAGCGTCTGACGCGAACACCGAAGCGATACCTCACTGATGGCTCGCTGCTTGCCGGCACGCTCGGTGTCGATGCGAGCGCCGTGTTACGTGATGGAGACCTGCTTGGACGATTGCTCGGCACCTTTGTCACCGCCCAACTAAGAGCAGAGGCGACGGTCGCCTTGTCCCGACCTCAGCTGTATCACGCCCGCCAGGAGCAGGGACGCCATGAGATCGATGTTGTGGTCGAGCTTGGCGGACAGCGTGTGATCGGTATCGAGGTCAAGTCAACCGGTGCACCATCTCGGGCCGATGCTCGTCATCTGCGATGGATGAAGGATCAGCTCGGAGATCGATTCTTGGGTGGTGTTGTGCTCCATACGGGTCCCGATACCTATCACCTTGGCAACGGAATCATCGCTGCTCCCATTTCGACACTGTGGGCCTGAGGCGTCCAAGGCGCCCAGAGCGCCCGCCGCACTTGATGCGACCTCTGCCCACACCCGATCCGCGGCGCATCCACCATGTCAAACCGGTGTCAAACGAACCGAGACGGACGGGTCGACATCGGACTGGACGTACACGGACTGGTGCCGCAAGACGGCTGTACTGAACACCATCGGTCCGAACTGAACAACACCCCACCGGACCAGGGCGTCTCACTCATAACCCGAAGGTCGCAGGTTCAAATCCTGCCCCCTATACGAAGAAGACCCTTGGAATGCCCACGTTCTCAAGGGTTCTCTCGCGTTCGGATGCAGGCCGGTGTATCCCGCGTCAAACCGTGACAAGCACCCACTGTTGTCCCGTGCGGCCAGAGGCGTTCGTTGTTGGTAGGCACTCGAGGATTTTGGCGCTCGGTGCGGATGCTCTCCTGGTGCCGAATGGCATCGTGGTCTCGGGTATGTGGATCACGGTGCGCAGGAGTCGACGATGTGAACACGACTCCCTACATGAGGAATATTGTATTCGTCATATGGGAATGTTATAGTCGTCCTATGTCTGAGATCGATATCTACATCAGGGACGTGGCACACCTCCGTGAAGCGTTGGGGCTGCTCGGGTCGTTGATGGACACAACACACGATGAGGTAGAGATTGCCGTAATCGGAGGATCTGCGCTTCTTCTTGACGGCAGCGTGAGTCGCGTCACGCGCGACGTCGATGTTGTGGCGTTCGTGGAGGGCGAAAACCTGCGAGGTGCGTCTCCGATGACTGGGCTCCTTGAGAACCGCGTGATGGCAGTTGCCCTCGAACTTGGGCTCGATACTGGCTGGTTGAATCTTGGCCCTGTGAGTCTGTTGGATGCAGGACTCCCGGAGGGATTTCTGGCGAGGTGCCGCATCGAAACCTTCGGCGGACTCCGAGTCCACATCGCGGGTCGTTATGACCTCATCCACATGAAACTGTTTGCCGCAGTCGACCAAGGGCCGAGAAGCAAGCACATGTCCGACCTGCTGGCACTCGGGCCAACATCTGAGGAACTGGACGCTGCTCGGCAGTGGTGTTGCATACAGGACGTGTCGATGCCATTCGCCCACGAGGTCGATGCGACAGTCGCATGGGTGAAACGAGAGTCCAATGGGTAATCCTTTCCGTAGTGCGTTGGATTGCTTCGTTTGGTCAGTGTGGGGTGAGATCGGCGTGCCCAGCACTGACCGGCGCACGATCGATCTCGCAATCGACCTGGAAGCGCTGATCCACCTCACGGATCTCGTTGCAGAGGGTGATCCTCGACTTGTTTCGCACGTGGCGGCATGGCGAACTGCGTTTCCGGAATTCATCTCGAAGGCGAGGATGAAGCACATTGGGGATGGGGCTGCACCGTGGGAGCCGAAAAGGGACCGATCCCGCACGATGTCAGGTTCACCTGTAGCAGTCGTCTCGGGCGCATCTGCCGTGCAGCTAAGGATGCGGTCTGCTCTTGGTGTGAGCGCACGGGCAGAGATCATTCGACAGTTCGTGCTCGACACGCCTGGTACACGACGATCGTCGTCTGACCTCGCCCGACTGTGTGGATACACCAAGCGGAACACTGAAAAGGCACTCGTGTCACTAGAACGAAGCGGCTGGATTGCAAGAATCGAGGGCGGAGCGTCGCTGAGATGGTCGCTGAATGACCACGCTGCGCTTGCCTCTCTCTTCGCTCCGCTTCCGACGAGCAACACGAGCTTCCTTGCACTGGGTGAGATCGTTGAGGAGCTACTGGTGCTTGATGAATATGCATCTGATCCAGTTCCTGTGAGATCCGCCGCGGCACGTGGCGTCCTTGCGAAGGTCCGACCAACGGCGGACTGGGGGAGCGTAAATATTCCGAGGTGCGCACCCGACCGAGATGCTTGGGAGAACGCACTTGAATGGATCGGCGACCTGCCAGCGTCAGCCCTCGAACGGGTTGCTTCTCCGTAGAGATTCTTGTGGTCCACGGTGCCAATCGACAGGGGCCCGCCATGATGGAGAACCGACCGCTCCCAAGATTACGAATATGGGACAACGCTGTCCCGGGTTGTCGAACGATCCGGGCACCCAGGGCGACCCGCTGAGAGGAACGTGCTTGACCTTCGGGCTCATAGCCCGAAGGTCAAGCTGGAGTCCGGTCTCGTTTCGCTGCAATCCGCAGTTGGGTGTGCTTCTCTGAATTGGGCCTGGCGTGGTGCCCTGGGATTCCGGCGTGGCGGTGTGGGAGGCTTTGGGTTCAATTCCCGCTCCTGGGACGCAGGTCAGGCTTGGGCGCCGGTCAGACATCGTTCGTGTGGGTGGGTCTCGACCGGCAGAGGCGATGGGGGTAGACCTTCCTCACCTTATCAGATATGATAAGACCATGGTTGATGTGAGTCCAATGTTGCAACGAGTCTTGGAATCCGCTGCACGGCTGCAGGAGGTAATCCCAGATGCCGTGCTGGTAGGCGGTTCTGCCGCGGCGCTTCACGCCAGCCATCGGGACTCCTCCGACCACGATCACGTCCTGGCGGATCTGGTCGGTCGATATGAGACCGTGCTGGAGGCTATGGAGGCGACCGAGGGCTGGGCGACGTCGGTGCGCGCTTCGAAACCACCGTTCACGATCAAGGGTCGTCTCTGGGGTGTTGAGGCAGGCCTCCGTCAGATGCGTCGAAGTCGACCCTTGGAGACCTGCGAGGTCGATGTTGGCGAAGGTGCCGTGGTCGTGGCACCCACCGCTCCTGAAGCGTTGCGAGTCAAAGCGTTCCTCGTTGTACAGCGCAATGTTGTCCACGACTATCTCGATGTCGTTGCCCTGGCCGAGCATCTCGGCATCGACACCGCTGTCGAGATCCTCTCAGACATCGACGCCTTCTACGTAGATCGGTCCGGCGAACCGGAATCGGTCCTGACGTCCCTGGTGATCTCACTCGCCGACCCGAAGCCACGCGACACCGAGGTGATCAACGAGTTACCCCGCTACAAAGCACTCGATGTGCGCTATCACCGCTGGGATGATGTCGTCGACGTCTGTCGTTCTCTGGCGCTCCGCCTGAGCGGGGCAGTCTGATGCCGGTCACATTCCGCAACGTCGACGCGTCACCAACAGATGATGTCCGTACGTGGCCCTACGAGGCGCTCGTGACCGTGATCGACCGGGGGCTCGTCAGTGACTGGAAGCCGATCTTCGTCGAGTTGCGCCGGTCTCCGTGGGGAAAGGTGGCCCGTCGGGTGGAACAGTATCTCTCCTATCGGGAGCCAGATGGAGTGGGCACACTGTTCGCTCTCGCCGTCGAGCACGCCCGCATCGAAGCTGAGAATGCAGATCGAGCCGAGGTCGCGGCACGCGTTCACGACTCCGTTGTCGCATCCGGGCTGACCAACAGAGACTTCTCTCGGCTCGTTGGCACCAGCGCATCTCGACTCAGCACCTACCTGAGCGGCAAGGTCACTCCATCAGCCGCAATGTTGGTGAGAATCGAACGAGCCGCCAGGAACGTCCAGCCTGCCTCGGCGAGAGGAACCGACGCCAAGCGTTGACACACTCCAAGTTTGCCCACCTCCGGGCATCTAACTCAAAACCCGAAGGTCGAAACATCTGGCCGCTCTCTCCGCTCCCGCCGTTTTCTACCCACGAGCAGGGATTGAATTAGGGAGACGGGGACTCCTACGCCGCTCAGCTTGAGGCCATAGGTTCAAGTCCTGCCCCCGCTACGAAGAGAACCTCTGGGACACTCATCCCGCGTGTGACGTGGCTGTGCCCACAGAGAGTGAGCGCTTCGGTCCGTGGACCCGACCCTTCGGCTCGACAGTCAGGACTGTCAGGAGGGATCCCTTACGGTCCGATATAGGGCTAAAGTGGTGCTGTAGTGACAAGGAGGCGTCGGAATGACCCCATCCCAACGGAGCGTGCCCCGGTCGGTTGCCCCGATCCTGGAAGCACTCGAACTCGAGCAACCCGAACTCGTCACCCTGGACAAGCTTGAGATGCTGGCCGCTGAAACAGGAGTGGGAGTCTCGGGATCTGCTGCTGCGCGGCTCCTCCGGGAGCGCGGCTGGCTGCTGCCGCTGCGGACTACCGGTGTGTGGGAATTCGCACCGGGGGCCCGCGCTGGTCCCATCGGTGGCGGCGACCCATTCATCGAGTTGCGAGCGCGTCTCGAGACCCGACCTCTTCCCGTCGCGGTCGCGGCGGAATCGGCTGCGTGGATTCATGGTCTTGCTTCGCGGTCACCTGAACCGCACGTGATCGGGCTCCTGCCGGGGGAGAAGATCCCAAAGTCGCTCGACCGGTTCAGGGTGGTCCGGTGGGCACCAACATCTTCGATCGACGACGTCGACGGTCTCCCGGTTTGGTCGGTGGACACTCTGTTGGCGTTCATGGGAGCGAAACCCGACCGGTACCGCGACTGGCCGAACGTGAGCGAATGGCTTACCGACGCCACTCAACGGATATCGGTCGACGCTCTCCGGTCCGAACTGGACGGGTGGCCCCGCAGCGGATGGGCGAGAACGAGCTATCTGCTGTCCATGGGAGCCGCCGGCCGAGCCGCCGATGAACTGTTCGCCTCTGCACCGAAAGGGAGGGGACCGTTCCACCTCGGGCCGAGAGATCGACCGTCGAGATACGACCGTCGTTTCGAGGTCGCCGATCACGTCTTCCCAACGTATTGGTCGATCAAGGCACCCCGATGAGGATCACCGAGGGCTATCTCTCCCGCCACTACCAAGGAAGGTCGGGAGGGAGAGACCCGGCATTGCTCGACATCGCCCAAGATCACATCTTGGTGTTGTTGCATCGCGAGGGGTCTTCGATCTCGATGTTGTCCTGAAGGGCGGCACGGCGCTTCGTAAGTTCCGTGCCGGCAACTCCGGGCGCTTCTCAACCGATCTGGACTTTGCCTGCGGCGACGAGCCCACGGCGGCGCTCGTTCTCGAAACGATCGACGACGCCGAAATCGACGGCTTCTCGTTCCGCTTGGAGGGACGCGACGGTGATCGACGAGCGGGTCTCCGGGTAACCACTCCGTTCGGTTCGCCGAGCCCCCCAGCTAGGGTTGACCTGTCGACACGCGGCATCTGGCTCCCTCCCGATGTCATCGAGATGGTTCCGTTCCCAATCCACAACCGCTACGACATCGACCTGCCCGAGATTCCCGTAATGCGCCTCGAGGAAGTCATGGGTGAGAAGCTTTCCCGCTACCGTCGGACCAGCCTTGCCCGCGACCTCTACGATCTCGCGTGGTGTGCAGATCAGCCAGTCGATGAGACACTGGTCCGGCGCTTGTGGGTAATGAAGAGTTTCTTTGACATCGTCGACGACCATCTCGGCGCTGGTTCTATTGATCCTTCCGATGTCCTTTCCGAGCGACACGCCTCGGTGTTCGCGGCCGAGCAGATCGGGTATCTCACCCGACCGGTCGACATCGCCGGATGGGAGCGCACGGTGCGCTCAAGGTATCGCTTCCTGACAGACTTCGATGATGATGAACAGCGCTGGGCCAGAGCGAGTCCCGCCGATCGATGGGATGTACTCCAGGCTACTGAAGCACTCACCCTGCGGTGATCGGATGAACGTCGTGCCACATGACGCGCTCAGGGCGCGTTTCGTTGAGAATCAGTACGAGGTGTCGAATACCCGTGAGAGCACAAGACCGCCAGTCAGAGGGTGTTTCTGAGCGATCCCGCAGGTCAGCGATTGGCGCCGGCGCGGACTGCTGATCCCTTTGTTGAGGGATCAAGTCTCACCGCCAGACCCGAGACGGCTTGTATCTGACGGCGTCCGCTTGGGCGAAGCAATGGACACGGATTATTAGGCCTTTTGCGCTCCGCACATGTCGGCGGCTCCCTGTTCCTGGCCGAATTCGCGGGAGTGGGGGTCGCTGATGGCCCGTGACGTTATGGCACGCAGGGCGATCGACGACCAACTTAGACGAGATGGTCCCGATTACTGGCAGGCCTGTAACGGCGGTTCCCGTACCTCGTCCATACCGCGATATGGAGGGATGGAAGGGAAAGCAACGCGAACTGTAGAGGTGTGAAAGCCCAGTCAGAGCGGGCGTTTCGCTGGTTTGCCCAGGTCAGCGGGTCGGGCGTTATCAGACTCATGACTCGAAGGTCGCCCGGATGTTCGCCGCTTGTCCACCTGAGAAGATCTTCACTTCGGTCGAACCTTTCTCGGGTTCGACCTTGTGCCGTGCGTCTTTGTGCTCTCTGTTGAGCGGCTCGGACGCGTCTGCCGTCCCTGACATACGTGCGACAGCATCTGAACCCGGATCGGTTTGGCCTCGAGGATGATCTTGAGGCGCTGCTGGCGATCCATCGGATCCCGGTGTCACCGTGTCAACGTGTGCACCACCACCTTGGTGGAACAGTCCTTTGTCGAGGAACGCGACCGCGCGAAAGTCATCCCGAGACTGTTGGACGACAAGTCTGTGATGAAACCCATCTTCGCCACCCTGATCCACACCGCCGACCTCGGTCCCGGATCGCCATCAGTGACCTGGAACGCACCAGCTTCGTCTCCTGCATCAGGAACTTGCAATCGACCCGCCACCAACCGACAACAAAGAGAACAAGACATCCACCGAAGAGACCGGCGCCGCATGAACGCGGATCACTCCGTCCATGGACAAAGCAGGACTGGACCGCCATGGCCGCTCCACCACCATCACAGAACAGCAGCCTTCGTTGCCCGAATGGATCGATCGGGGCTGGTAGGCCAGCATGCACGCTGACTGCCGGGGCAGAGAGTCGTTCCGCGTGGAACTGTGTGTGGAGTCCCTCACGGTGACAAGTCTATTGACGGGGCCTCTTGATACTGTTCTTGTCACAGGACAGCCCCAGCATTGAGGACTAGCGTCGCGGGCGCCTGATCGAATCGTCAAGAATGTACGTCAACTATGTTTTCGTAGGAGAAGGATCAATATGAGTGGCAATATCGTAAAGGTTTCTAGGAACACACCGACTGCACCGATAGACCCAGCATCGTCGCAAACGGTGGCCTTTTCTCATTACAACAACCTGTCGGCTCAGCTGCCTCTGGATCCTCAATCTGGTCAGATCGTAGATGGTGATGTCAAAGCCCAGGCGACTCAATGCTTGACGAACATCAAGGCAATCGTGGAGAGCATCAACCACACGATGGATGATGTGGTCAAGACCACCGTATTCGTAAGGAACATCTCAGACGTTGAAGCCGTAGACGATGCCTATGTGGCGTTCTTCAACGACGACCTTCCTACTCGGACGGTGGTCGCGGTTGAAGACTTGCCGTTGACTGACGCTTTGGTGCAAATCGATGCACTCGTCTCGAACGGCGAAGGTACACCCCCGCAGGATTCTCTCGATCTTGTGAAAATCTCCAGGAACACACTGACCGCACCGATAGATCCCGCATCGTCGCAAACGGTGGCCTTTTCTCACTACAACAACCTGTCGGCTCAGCTGCCTCTGGATCCTCAATCTGGCCAGATCGTAGATGGTGATGTCAAAGCGCAGGCGACTCAATGCTTGACGAACATCAAGGCGATCTTGGAAAGCATCGGCCACTCGATGGATGATGTGGTCAAGACCACCGTTTTCGTGACAGATATCTCAGACATTGAGGCCGTCAATGAGGTATTTGCTGAAGTCTTCCCCGGTTATGTTCCCTCACGAAGCGTGGTCAACGCCTCAGTCCTGCCGTTGGGTGCTTCGGTGCAGATTGACACGGTTATTTCACATGGAGATGGCACACCCCCACAACTGCCTGAAGACACCAAACTCCTCGTCATAGAAGCGAGTAATACGGCAGAGGCGCCAGCAGCCCCATACTCACACACGGTGGCGTTTTCTCACTACAATCACATTTCAGGCCAGCTACCCGTAGATCCAGCAACCGGACAGATCGTGACTGGTGGCATAGAAGGACAAGTCGGGCAATGCCTTACGAATATCAAGGCAATTGTGGAGAGCGTCGACCACGTCATGGATGATGTTGTCAAGCTCAATATCCAGGTCAAGGACATGTCAGACATTGATGCGGTGAACGATGTCTGTGCAACATTCTTCG